>JAEAME010001334.1_pt1 | contig 17730 bp, 18 predicted proteins | sample 8958731 | NCBI WGS metagenome assembly JAEAME01 (sample SAMN16933194, study PRJNA681113) | bioreactor sludge metagenome | isolation source: anerobic bioreactor sludge (Control) | place: India:Bengaluru | collected 2018-10-24 | reverse complement strand
ATACCGACGGGGGGCGTCGGTATCTGTAAGGAGGGTGTTATGAAGTAAGGAGTCTTTGCTCGATACGACTTCATCATAACAACCAATTGTTTCCGCAGCATTCAATCCGGGTGAATAGAGTGTTAAGGATGGTAGGCAGAATTGCGGCAAGGAGAAGAACGTGATTAAACTCGAAGGAAAACTCTTCAAGGCCAACCTCATGATCGCCGATCAAATCGTGATCGTCGACGGGAGCAAAGAGACCTTTGTCAAGGAGTTGGAACAGGCATTGATCCGCCTGTGCAAAGCCCTGGAGATTCCGATCCCACTCTGGCTGTCGAAAAATACACGCGAATTCGCCGCGTTTCACCAGACGATCTTTTTTGCGGAACAGTATACGGAACCGGTCGCTTTCGATCGGTTCCAGATCCGCTGGATCGATTAATCCGCGACTGCGAACGGGAAAGGGTATTTTTATGAAGAACACATGGGGTTTGTCCGAAAGTGGAACATTTGACTCCGCGGACTTAAGGGCAATCATGGAGCGACTGCTCGGACCGGGCGGTTGTCCGTGGGATCGCGCCCAAACGCATGAGAGCATTCGGAAGAATCTGATCGAGGAAGCCTATGAGACGGTTGACGCGATCGATACCGGGGATCCGGACCGCATCAAGGACGAGTTGGGGGACGTTTTGCTTCAGGTATATTTTCACGCGGCGATGGCGGAGCGGGACGGCGCGTTTTCGGTGGACGACGTAGCGGACAATATTTGCAGGAAACTGATCTCGCGGCACACACACATTTTCGGGAATGATCGCGCGGATTCGCCGGAAGCTGTGCTGTCGGTCTGGGAGAAGAACAAGATGCTCGAAAAGAAACACAGCACGTTTTCCCAGACTTTACGCGATGTGCCTGCCGGATTGCCGGCGCTGATGAAAAGCGAGAAACTTCAGAAGAGAGCCGCCAAGTCCGGATTTGACTGGCCGGACGCCGCCGGAGCGCGGGAGAAAATCGACGAGGAGCTGGACGAGACCGAACGGGAGCTGATCTCGGACGGTGCGTTGTCCTATAAGAAGGTGGATCCGAACCAGGAGCCCGGGCGGTATGCGCGATTGGAGTCGGAAATCGGCGATCTTTTATTTGCCGTGGTCAATTATGCCCGCCTGCTGGGCGTGGATCCGGAGGTCGCTCTGAACGGAGCCAACGGACGGTTTACGAAGCGCTTTTCGCTCATGGAAGAAGAGGCGACGCGGCGCGGCACGGCACTCGGCGGGCAAAGCCTTGAGAAACTGGACGAATTATGGGAATACGCTAAAGAAAGAGAACATGAAAATGAGGGTTGATAAGTTTCTTAAAGTCTCGCGGATTATCAAGCGGCGGACCGTTGCCAACGAGGTGTGCGCGGCGGGCAGAGTCCGCATAAACGGCAGATCCGCAAAGCCGTCGGCGGAGGTTATGCAAGGAGACCGGATCGATATCGTTTTCGGTAACGGCGTGACGTCAATCCGGGTGTTGTCGACTCAGGAAACAGTGCGAAAGAACGACGCGGCGGACATGTACGAGATCCTGCCGCAGGACGCTGAACCGTAATGCTGATCATGTGTCGAATCAGCGGCTTCAATTACCTTGGCGTTACAAAGATGTGACATGTTCGGTTTTTTGAGAAAAGGCGCCTGGTTTTTGCATAAACGACATTGAACTGATCCCTGAGAATCAATACAATACGGGTAGAATAGGGACAAACGAAGAGAGGACGGCTGTACATGGCTTCCGGAACAAAGACGCACGGTTATCCCGCCAATTTCGGCCGGAGTCGGTATCCGGTCGCGCGCGTGATCGTCACCGTACTGTTTCTTATTCTGATCGCTATAGTCGGTTCGATGCTCCTTCGGCAGAACGATACCTATGAACGAGTGGCGGCACGTGCCGACGAACTGGTCCGGTTGGAGCGCGAGGCGATCGCCGAGAACGAGTACGCCAACGGTCTTAAGAATATGGTCGGGTCTGACGATTATATCGAGCAGGTCGCGAGGGATCAACTCGGGCTTGTCAAGCCGGGCGAGACCGTCTATAAAACCGAAGGGCAATAAGCTTGCGGTTGTGTCACTGACGCCGCGTCGTGAGGCGCGGCTTTTTTGCGGGAAAATTAAAATTCATGTCTGGCCCGCATCGCCTTGGAGAGCGTCACGTCGTCGGCAAATTCCAAGTCGGATCCCATCGGCAGACCGGAGGCGATCCGGGTTACGCGAATGCCGGACGGCTTAATCAATCTGGCAATATAAAGAGCGGTCGCTTCGCCTTCGGCCGTCTGATTCGTGGCGATAATCACCTCGCGAATCGTATTGTTTTTCTGTAAACGGGTGATCAGTTCTTTCAATTTGAGTGCTTCCAAACCCACATTCTGAAGCGGGGAGTATACGCCGTGAAGAACGTGGTATAAGCCCCGGTAATCGCGCATTCTTTCCATCGTCGATACATCGCGGGGGTTTTCGACCACGCATACCGTCGTTTGATCGCGATTCGGGTCCGAACAGACCAGGCAGGGATCGCGGTCCGTGTAGTTTTGGCAAACAGAACACAAACACACTGATTCGCGTGCCGACACAATCGAATCCGCCAGCGCCTGTGCGTCGCCGGAGGGCATGGAAAGAATATGAAAAGCAAGTCGCTGAGCGGACTTGCCCCCGATACCGGGCAGTTTTCCGAGCTCAGCGATCAGCCGGGCAATCGTCGGAGCATATCGCATCGTTTACCTCTCAGAAGGGCATCTTCATGCCGCCGGTGACCTTGCCCATTTTTGACTCGGAAAAATCTTCGAGCTTTCTTTGGGCTTCGTTATACGCCGCTACGATCATATCCTGAAGCATTTCGACATCATTCGGATCTACGGCCGAAGGGTCGATGGTCAATTCCTTCATCTCATGATCTCCGCCGATTACCACCTTGACGACTCCGCCGCCCGATGTCGCATCGAAAAGAGCGTTTTTAATTTCGTCCTGAGCCTGTTGGGCGGCCTGCTGCATCTTCTGAGCCTGCTGTAACAACTGATTCATGTTCGAGCCGCCGCCGCCGGGCAAGCCCCGAAAACCACCTTTACCCATTTGATCGTTCCTCCTTGCTGAATTGCGACCTTAATCCCCGGCCTTTAAATCGTCTGTCGTTTGAAGCTCAACCCCGTTTTGCTCGGCGAAGGCCTTGATTTTTCCGACCCAATCCGGTACCGGCCGATCCGTAACGGATTTGTCCGCTGTCAACGATCCGGAGTCCGTGTCGCTGTCCGTCGTCAGACGAAGGTCCCGAATGCCGGTGATGAGGGTCAGGACATCCTCTTTGATTTTCTTATATTCGTTTCGCGGTGTCAATTGATCGATGTACGGGCGCATGATGTCCGGAAAAACGACCCGAAGCTCATCTTCCCGAATCTCGACGCGCGCGTGTCTCATCTGCAGGGCTTCCAGAAACATCGTTTCTTCCCAACGCTTCATCAAAATATCCCATAAATCCTTTATGGACCGTGTTTCGGAGGAACCCGGTGCGGTCTCCGGCGCAGTCTTTTCATCCGGCGCGGTATCCGGCGCAATCACCCTATCCGGTGCATCCGTCCCTCCATCCGGAGATAGTTGGATCGTCTCTTCTTCGGCTTGCGATAACGGATGCTTCTGAGAATCGGTGACCGGTTCTCCGGCGGATTCGGCCGGCCGGTCTCCGGTAAAATGATCCGAAGCGTAATCGGTATCCGGGATGACCGGAGGCAGAGGAATATTCGGGTTACGGACCGACGGCCCCGAAGTAACGACGGAAAGATTGGTGACCGGTCGCTGGACCGGGGGTACGGGCTCCGCCGCGCGGGTCAAATTCGGTGTGACCGGCGCAATCCTCGATAAGTCGGAAGCGGAGGATGACGGCGCTTGTCCTTCGGAGGTCATCGCTCTTAAAATCTCATCCCGGAGCGGCACATCTTCCGGATCGGCATCCGGCGGAGGGATCAGATCCGGTACCGGTCCGCCGGCGGGAAGGGCTTCTTCATGTACAAAATCAACGGGCGGAGGAGCCGGATGCGGCGCGGGTTCGACAGCGGAAGGGGTACCGGCCGGTTCGTTTTGCGCAATGGACCCGACGGTGTCGGGTTCCTTTGCGCGTGCGGATACGACCTGCTTGCCCATATTCTCGGACCCGAGAGCCAGAAGGGCGATTTCAAAGGATGTGCGCATGTCCGGCGACCACTTCAATTCGGAGGCAAGATCCGACAGGCGGGTAATCACGCGAAGAATGGCGTCTTTGGATACGCAATCGGATAAACGGCGCATTTCGACGAAAGATTCCGCCGTGGCACGCACAAGATTTTCGGGGCGGCGGGAGATGCCGACGACCAATAAATCCCTGAAATACCGTGCAAGATCGAGGGTGAAGCGAAGGATGTCGCGCCCGTCCATGATCAGACGATCGCACAGCTCGATGATGTCGACGGATTTTCCGCTTAGGATTGATTCCGCCATCGAAAGGAGAAACCGGTCGTCAACGACACCGGTCATCCGGATGACGTCGTCTCTTTGAATAACGGAGGAAAAATCTCCGCTTACCTGATCGAGGAGCGAGATCGCGTCGCGCAGAGCGCCGTCGGAAAGCTTGGCGATGGTCTCGAGCGCCTCGTCCCGGACCGGAATGCCGTTCTTGTCAGAGATGTCGCGAAGGCGTTCTACGATCGCTTCCAAGGGTATTCTTCGAAAATCATACCGCTGGCATCTCGAGATAATCGTCGCGGGGATTCGATGCGGCTCGGTTGTGGCAAGAATGAAAACCGCATGCGCGGGGGGCTCCTCGAGCGTCTTGAGCAGGGCGTTGAATGCCCCGGTCGAAAGCATGTGCACCTCGTCGACGATGTACACTTTGTATTTGGCCCTTGACGGCATGAAAAGCACTTCGTCGCAGACCCGGCGGATATTATCGACGCTGTTGTTGGAAGCGGCATCCATCTCGATGACATCTATGAGAGAACCGTCCAGTATACCCGTACAGATTTCGCACCGGTTGCAGGGATTCCCGTTATCCGGATTAAGACAGTTGATCGCCCGTGAGAGAATCTTGGCAACCGATGTCTTACCTGTGCCGCGCGTCCCGCTGAACAGGTACGCATGAGCGATTTGTCCGGTAGCGACCGATTGACGAAGTGCCGTGACGATATGTTTTTGCTCGACGACCTCGTCAAAAGTCATCGGACGAAATTGCCGGTACAGCGCCAGATGCTCCATAGGAAACCTCCGGGAAAGGATAAAAAGTCGTCCCGCCCGGTCTGCGGTCGGCAACAGGCACCCTCGCGGCACCTGTGAATGACCGCTTACTGCTGCTTCCTTCCGGACCTGACAGGGTTCACGGGTCACATCGCACGAGACCCGCAGCCGACCGCAGACCGGACGGGACGAAAAAGCGTGACTGAATTATAACACAAAACAGCTCCGGAGCACGATGCTTTTGAGATAAAGATCAGGAGTAACAGTAGGAAATGTAATCCGAGACCATTTTGCCGAGATCGGCCATGACCGTCTTCGAATACTCCTGCGAGTCGGATTCGACCGCGACGCTCAGGACGATCGGTTCCTGGCAGATCACGATCGAGACTTCCGCGGAACTCATGTATTTGGTGTTGATGCCGGACTTCCCGAAAATCTGTGTTCCCTCCGGGAAGACTTCGGAGAACGCCGAGGAATTGAGCGACAGATCGTTCATCATCGGCTGATAATGGTCCGGATACATCAAGTACAGGTAATACAGTTCCCGGGCGTAACGGGCAAGATCCTGAGCCCCGGAGCGTCGGTCACCGAACTGTTGCTTCATCGAGTAGTCGATGTAATTGTATTTGGTGTTGTAATCAACGATCGCGCTGATCTCCGCGAAGCGCCCGGCAACCTTCTCGATACCGCCCAGACGGCGCAGAATCATCGCCGTCGCGATATTATCCGACGATGAAAGCGAAAGTTTTGAAAGGGTCCGGATATAGTACTGGGCGCCCGGATCCCGAAGGATAATTTCCCCGGTTCCTTCGGTCTTGTCGGATTCCTCGTATTCAAGAACCTCCATCATCATCAGGACGCCGGTGCGCGCTTCCTCATAAAGGATCAGGTTGATCGGCAGATTGATTGCCCCGCCGACGATAAAGGGGTCCAGATCCCCGCTTCCGAATTCCTCGGAGTTTTTGAGGTTGGAGTAATAGAACCCGATCCGCGCAGAAGTGTTGGTCTCGGCATATTCGCGAATCGATTGTTTCAGTTTGGCAAGCGCGATGTCCCGTTCTTTGTGTGTAACGGTTTGAAGAAGTCCGCTGTACTCGAAAAACACATTGTTTTCCGGAGGCGGATATACCGGTTTGTTCGACACGGTGGTCGAACCCGCGGTCGTATCGCCCGATTCCGTTCCTTCGGTATTCTCCGCGGAGGAAGCGGTGCCGGAGACGGGGGTCGATTCGGCGGATTCGCCGGAGGTTCCGGACGGCGTCACCGTCAAGGCCGTTGTATCGACGGGCGCGAACAGGGTCGAGCGACCGGACGGAAAGACCTCGTCGATCTGTTCCTTGGTCCTGATTACGTAAAGGACCATAAACAAAGCCAGAATAAAAAGGATCGCCAGGATCAATAGGAGTATGTTCCGGACCTGCCGCTTGCCTTTGAGGCGGCTTGCGGACGAAACATACATGGATTTCGGATTTTTCATGTTGTTGTGCTTTCCCGGGATCGAGGGATCAGAAGAGCCCTTCGATCACGCCGTCTTCATGAATGTCGATGCTTTCCGCGGCCGGCTTCGGCGGAAGGCCCGGCATCGTTACGATGGTGCCCGTCAGGACAACCAGATAGCCTGCGCCGGACGAAAGATAAACATCGCGAACGGTCAGCGTATACCCTTGCGGCCGGCCCAACGCTTTGGCGTCGTCGGACAGGGAGTACTGGGTCTTGGCCACGCAGACCGGAAGATTTCCGTAGCCGAGTTTTTCAAACTCGCGGATCTTTTCGAGCGCCTCGGGGAGAATGCGGACATCTTCGGCGCCGTAAATTTTATTAGCCAGCGCCCGGATCTTCTCCTCGACGCTTTGATCCAAATCATACATGAACCGGATCGCCGTGGAGGCCTCGCCCGATTCCAACGCCGACAGGACTTGACGGGCAAGCTCCAGACCGCCGTTGCCGCCGTTCGCGAATACGTCCGCCGGCGCGAAAAGCGCTCCGTTTGCCGCGCAGAGGTCGGCAAGACATTTGAGCTCCTCGGCGGTGTCCGTGAGAAAACGATTGCTGGCGACAACGCAGGGAATGCCGAAGAGCTTCATGTTTTCGATATGCTTCTCGAGGTTCGAAAAGCCTTGACGCACGGCATCCGTATTGGGCAGGGACAACTCGGCTTTCGGGATGCCGGCGTTATATTTGAGCGAGCGGACCGTCGCGACCAAAACGACGACGTCCGGCCGGATCCCGGCGGCTCGGCACTTGATATCGATGAATTTCTCCGCGCCGAGGTCCGCCCCGAAGCCCGCTTCGGTCACCAGGATGTCGGAGAGTTTCAGCCCCGTGCGCGTGGCGATGATACTGTTACAGCCGTGAGAAATATTGGCAAACGGTCCGCCGTGTACCAACGCGGGGACGTGCTCGACGGTTTGTACCAGGTTCGGACAGATCGCATCTTTCAGAAGAACCGCTATAGCTCCCTCCGCGCGGAGCTCGCCCGCCGTTACGATCCTTCCGTCCAGGTCATACGCGACAGAAATCGCCGCGAGTCGTCGCTTCAGATCGCTCATATCGGTTGAAAGACAAAGGATGGCCATCACCTCGGAGGCTGCGGTGATTTGAAAGACTTCCTTTCGTTCAACGCCCGAATTGCCGCCTCCGACTCCGATCATCGTATTCCGCAGAGCCCGGTCGTTCATATCCAGACAACGTTTCCACAGGATACGCTCCGGGTCCAGCCTCAGGGCATTGCCCTGGAACAGGTGATTGTCAACCATCGCGGCCAGGAGGTTGTTGGCGGAGGTAACGGCGTGCAGGTCACCCGTAAAGTGCAGATTGATATCGTCCATCGGAAGGACCTGGGAGTATCCGCCGCCGGCGGCGCCTCCCTTGACCCCGAAAACCGGGCCGAGGGAAGGCTCGCGCAACGCGAGCATAACCTTCCGATCCAATTTGGCAAGCGCTTGGGCCAGGCCGATGCTGACGGTTGTCTTTCCTTCTCCGGCCGGTGTCGGATTCATCGCGGTGACCAGCACCAGTTTTCCGTCCGGCCGGTGTTTATATCGCTCGTAAAGAGAAAGCGGCAGTTTGGCTTTATACTTTCCGTAATGCTCGAGATCGGACGCATCGATCCCTACGCGCCCGGCAATTTCCGTGATGGGGAGAAGTCGGGTGTTTCTTGCGATTTCGATATCACTCAGCATAGCGTTTCAGGGTCCTTTCCGATTTTATTCCGGCGTTTGTCCGGGAAAACAGGATAACGGATCAACATTTTCTATCTGTCCCGGAACGGCTGAAAACCACAACATTTGGCGTTTTTTGTGCAAAATAACCACAATAAGTTGTGTCGCGCGTTGACAATTCGTCAAATTCTTGTTATAATCCGATATCAGTAGGATTGGTACAGACCGCCGATTGAATTTCAGTATAGGACATGTAAAGAAGTCAGGCAAGAGTTGACGCAGGACTCGTTGGGACATTACGAATCTTTTGTGTTCGTGGATTGAAATATGCGGTCCGCCGTGTGGGGCATGAAGCTCGGCGAAGATGAATACAGCGGAGGTGGAAAGTGATCGTTAAGACTGATTTGGAAGCCTGCAGAAGAGACTTGCAGAATTTTATCGGAAGAAAGATCCGGCTGACCTCGAACGGGGGCAGGAAACGTATCATTATTCACGAAGGGGTCCTCGACCATTGTTACCCGAACGTATTTACGGTTCGGTGCTCGCGTCGCAACTGCGAGACAACCCCGGAGGTCGTTTCTTACAGTTATGTCGATGTCCTGACGAAGGCGGTCGAGATCGCCATGCTTTCCGGAGTTGCGGTCAGCGCGGGCTGAACGGACCAGGATGATGTAAGAATGGATCGTTTACCGTAACGGACAGTAGTTTCAGACCGCTTCGTATACACTGCGAAGCGGTTTTTTTCGGGGGTAGCATGGAACTTTTCCACAAATCGACAGAGGCGTACGCCAAGATTAACCTGCTTCTTCGAATCGTAGGAATTCGGCAAGACGGGTATCACTTGCTCTCTACCGTCATGCAATCGGTCTCTCTTTCGGACACCGTAGATATCCGGATTGACTTTTCCGGACTCAATAACGGCCGTCCTTCCGATGTTTGTCTCGATCCCGACAGCTTCGGGATCCCGTATGATTCGCGAAACACCATGCACATGGCCGCTTCTGCCTTCCTGAAAAGACTCGAAAAGACCGGCGTAAAGGTTATGATCAAAGCGAACAAGCGAATCCCCGTCCAAGCCGGCTTGGGCGGAGGCAGTTCCGATGCCGCGGCTGTTTTACGCCTCCTGAACGAAGGGTTTAGTAACGTCCTGTCCCAAAGCGAGCTGATCGATGTCGCGTCCGCCGTCGGAGCCGACGTTCCGTTTTTTATCAACGGCGGAGCGGCGCTGTGCGAGGGCGTCGGGGAGAAGATTACTCCGGTCCAGTCCTTTACGGGTCTTCCGTTGGTGATCATCAAGCCCGATCCGGGCGTGTCGACTCCGGAAGCTTACGCGGCGTATGACCGGGAAGCGCGACAATTTTCGGTGGGGGTCCGGGAGGAGCCGGAATTGAAAGAAATATTATTTGCCCGGGCCGATGGTCCGGTTTCGAGGCTGTTCGGGATTGCGCCGTATTTGTTTAATGATCTCACGGACGCGGCAATCCGGTCGGTACCGGAAATTAGAAAAATTCTCGATTATTCCGGAAAGAGCGGATGTTTCTATTCGGCGTTGAGCGGGTCGGGAAGCGCGGTCTTCCTGATTTTTAACGACATGACGATCCGGGATCGTGTCGCTTCGGAAGCCGCAGTTTTGTTGGGAAACGGGTATACCGTCTTTTCCTGTGAGACCATCGGATGAGCGGGTTTTGTTTTTTCCGCCATTTGTTGCCCGGAAACGCAATTACTGTTGACAGAACGAGTGATCAGCCTGTATAATTCTAACGCTGTTCGGCATGGGTCGAACGTTTTCGACGATCGCGACTTTCGGAGGATTTAGCCACATGAAGATGACATATCAGCCCAAGAAAAAGCAAAGATCCGCGGAGCACGGCTTTCTCAAGAGAATGAGCACGGCCGGCGGAAGAGACGTTCTCAAGAGAAGAAGACTCAAGGGAAGAAAACGTCTGTCGGCTTAAGGACCGCCTTCTCGGGGTCCTTATTTTTTAGTGCCCGGGAAATGGAAGCATGACCATGAAAAGCTCTCAGCCGCTTCGTTTCAATTACGAGTTTTCGCGCGTATATAAACGCGGGAGGATCCTGTCCGGAAAACACGTGGTCGTTCATTATTTCAAGCGGCCGAAGGGCATTTGCCATAATACCACACCGATCCCTCCGAACATCAATCGGGTCGGTTTTTCGGGAAACCGGAGGATCAAGGGCGCGGTGAAGAGAAATCGATCCAGAAGACTTTTGCGCGAGAGCTATCGTCTTTTTGCAAAAGATTTGCCTGTCGGCTACGATTTCATTGTCATGATGCGCTATAGCGATCCGCTTCCGACCTTCGCGGAGGTCGACGGGGACATGAGACGGCTTTTCGGGAGAATGACGCAAAACGGGGAACAAAGCCGATGATCAAGCGATGGATGATCCGTGCGATCCGTTTCTACAAAAGGAAAATATCCCCGCACATGCCGCCTTCGTGCAAGTACCTGCCGACTTGCTCCGAGTACGCGATCGATGCCATTGAGAAATACGGGGCGTTCAAGGGATTTTGGATGGCGGTGTGGAGAATCCTTCGCTGTAATCCGTTCAGTAAGGGCGGGTATGACCCCGTGAAATAAGTTGCGAATAATGACCGTCCTTTGTTATGATATACTGATTGAACCATAAAATGATCGACCGTTCGACCTAAGGAGATACCGCGCATGGATCCACATCTGTTTATGCTCTCTTTTCTGGGGCTGTCCGACAGCCCGCTGAACATGCTGTTCGGTTGGCTGATGAGGATCTCGTACGAGTTTTTCAACAGTTACGGACTGGCGGTCATCGCTCTGACACTGATCGTTCGGGGACTTTTGATTCCGCTGAATGTGCGGTCTCAAAGATCGATGGTCAAACAACAGGCGCTTGCCGCGGAACAGAATGAGATCCGCCGCCTGTATCCCGATGACAAGCAAAAGCAAAACGAGGAGATCACGAAGCTCTTTCAGGAGCACAAGGCGTCGTCGCTCGGCGGCTGCCTTCTTCCTTTCCTTCAGATCTTCTTTATCTGGCCGATTTTTGAGGTGGTACGTGCCCCTCTTCGTTATTTGAGTCAGGTGTCCATGGACAATATCCTGGCGCTTGGGGAACTTTTGAATATCCAAAATGTCAAGACAAACAGTATCCCGGTTGTCACGGCGCTTCAAAAGAGTCCGGAATTGCTCCGCGAGGCGGTCAACAAGGGGCTCATCGGCATCAGCCAAATGGTCGATATGCACTTTCTCGGACTGGATCTCTCCCTGACGCCCCAATGGAAGCCCAATGTGCTTTTCGGGCCGGATTGGAAGATCTACCTGCCGCTTATGATCCTGCCGGTTCTCGTTCTCGGGACGACCCTGATCCAGACCAAAGTGACGAACCTCCTGAAGCCGGACCGCAAGGCCGAACAGGCCGCGAAGGAGGCCAAGGAGCGCGCACGCGTCAACCCTGCCCGTAAGGATCAGGCACAGGAAAACTCGATGCAGTCCACGATGAAGATTATGCTGTACCTGATGCCGCTCATGATGCTGGTTTTTACGTTCACCCTGCCGGCGGCCATGGCCTTTTACTGGATTATCGGTAATATCATGGGTATCCTTCAACAGGTGATTATCTTCTTCCTTTTCACAAAGCCGATGGAAGCCAAAAAGGCGGAGATGGAAGAACTGAAGGCAAGGGCGTTTGCAAAGAGCGCGGACGGTTATGATGCCGGCGTATACGGCACGATGAAATCGTCCTCGAAAAAAAAGAGAAATTAACCGGCTGAATTCGTTTCCGCCGGTATTGCGGGAGGCAATGATATGGAAAAGACTGTAACCAAGACGGCGAAGTCCGTTGAAGAAGCGATTTCGCTTGCGATCGAGGAACTCGGTGTGGCTGAGGAGGATGCGGTGATCGAAGTCGTCGAGGACGGATCGTCAAAGGGCTTTCTCGGAATCGGCAAGAAGTCGGCGACCGTTCGGGTTACCGCGGACGTTCCGGAAAAGGGGAATTCGGATGTCGAGGAAGACACCGCCTATTACGGAGATGATGAAACCTTTGAGGGAGACGCCGTCAGCGCGGCGGAAGAGGATGCGGTGAATTTTGTCGCGGAAATTCTTTCGGGGATCGGCATTCACGGAAAGCTTGACTCTTATCGCGAAGAGGATACGGTTTATATTTCGGTGACCGGGCAGGATTGCGGGGCCGCCATCGGCCGGCACGGGGAAACACTGGATGCGATATCTTACCTGACGAGCCTGGTGGCTAATAAGAACAGCGAGGAGCACATTCGCGTGTCCCTCGACATCGGCGGCTACAAGAAGCGCCGCGAGGAGATTGTCATTTCGCTGGCCAAGAAAGCGGCGGCACGGGTTCTCCATACCGGTTCACCGGTCACAATGGAAGCGATGAGCCCTTCGGAGCGCCGTATCGTGCATTTCGCGCTTCAGTCATACGGAGGAGTCAGCACACACAGTGAGGGCGAGGAGCCGGAGCGCAGGGTCATCGTCTCCCCGGCCGGAAAAGAGCAGACCGAGGTATAGCCGATGGTGCCGGAATCCCCGTATTGCGCTTGCGCGACCCCTCCGGGTATCGGCGGAATAGCGGTTATCCGGATGTCGGGAAAATATGCGGACGAGGTCGCAGACCGGGTTTTCCGGATATTGAGATCATCGGATGCAGGTATTCGTTCCGTTCGGGAAATGCCCGGCTACACCATGGCGTTCGGGCGACTGATTGACCCGAAGGACAATGTGATTATTGACGAGTGCGTACTGAGTGTTTTTCGCGCACCCCATTCCTACACCGGTGATGATCTGATTGAAATCTCCTGTCACGGGGGCTCTGCGGTCCGTCAGGAAATTCTTCGCGTTTTGCTCCAAAACGGAGCGCGCGCGGCGGAAGCGGGCGAGTTTACCCGAAATGCTTTTCTGTCGGGCAAAATCGACCTTTCCCAGGCCGAAGCCGTCATGGATATAATCTCGGCGGAATCCACCCTGGCATTGAGAGCCGCGGAGACGCATCTTCTGGGCGCGCTTCGGGAGGAGATTTCCAGGACCTCTGAAGTCCTCTACGGTGTTTTCGCGCAGTTGGAGATGATTTTGGAATTTCCGGAACATGAAGAAACCCCGGAGGATACCGGCAACGCCGCGGTTCTTCTTTCGGAAGCCTCCGCAAGGCTTCGCGATTTGGCGCAAACGTATACGCAGGGCCGAATCCTCAAGGAAAAGATGAACGTCGTCCTTTGCGGAATCCCGAACAGCGGGAAATCATCTCTGCTGAACCGTCTTGCCGGTTACGACCGCGCCATTGTCACCCCGATCCCGGGAACGACGCGGGATACCCTTGAGGTCGACACATCCGTCGAAGGCGTCCCCGTGCGCCTGATCGATACCGCAGGGCTTCGATCCGCAGTGGATGCCGTTGAGAAAATCGGCGTTTCCAGAGCCTTCGACGCCATATCCGGGGCGGACCTTCTGCTCTGGCTGATTTCCCCGGAAGAGAGCGGCGATGACGGGGACTTGTCTTTTTTTGAGGCTGCGGTAAAATCCTTCGGAGATCGAAAGATCGGCGTTCTTGTGAGCAAATCCGATCTTCTGACCAAAGACTCTGCGTTGGAGTTTTTGTCCGATACATTGGCATCGATTAATAAAATGGATTTGTCCTCGAAAATTCGTTTCAGTCTGGCGATTTCTTCGGAGACCGGGGAGGGGATCGAGCGGATCGGTGCCGAAATTCGGGCGTTTTACGACGAACTGGGGCAAGGCGCGAACCGCGAGCTTCTTCTGACGAACAGCCGACACTTTGATCGGGTTCATCGCGCCGCGGACCAGCTCCTGGAGGCCTCGGGGATTCTTTCGGCGGGTCAACCGGTCGAGGTGTCCTGCTCGCTCATCCGCTCTGCGATGGATTTGCTCGGTGAGATCACCGGATTGAGCGTCAGCGAGACGTTGGTCGCGGAGATTTTTTCGAGATTTTGTATCGGGAAATAACGGATCGGAAACCATAAGGAGGCATATCGTGACGACACTCTCCGAGGCGCTTCGTCGAAAAGGGGCATACAAAGCCGGCGACTATGACGTCACCGTCATCGGAGCCGGGCACGCCGGCTGTGAAGCGGCCTGTGCCGCGGCCGGACTGGGCTTGTCGTGCGTACTTTTCGATCTGCATTTGGATGCCGTCGCGAATCTTCCCTGCAATCCGAGCATCGGCGGAACGGCGAAGGGCCAATTGGTGCGTGAAATCGACGCGCTCGGCGGACGGATGGGAAAGATGGCGGACGAGAGCGCGATCCAGACGCGAATGCTGAACCGCTCCAAAGGACCTGCGGTTTTTTCCCCGCGCGCCCAGATCGACCGGAAGCGCTACAGTCAAAGAATGAAAGAGCACCTGGAACGCACGGAAAACCTTGATATTCGCCAGGGTGAGATCACGGAGATTCTGACGGATGAGGAGGAAGGCCGCGCGGTCGTGTGCGGGGTGCTGACGCGAAGCGGTGCGGTGTACGGCGCTTCAGCCGTAATCGTCAGCTCCGGGACCTATATGGAGGCCCGTATCATTATGGGCGAGGTGATTATCGAAAGCGGCCCCGACGCCTCATTTCCCTCGATCGGGCTGTCGAAGAGTCTTGCCGGGCTCGGCCTTCCGATCCAACGTTTCAAGACCGGTACGCCGGTCCGAATCAACGCCCGCGGTGTCGACTTTTCGAAAATGGACAAGCAGGGCGGAGAGGATGATATGCCTCCGTTTTCTTTCGAATATGAAATGCTCGGAACCCGGCCGGTTCGGCCTCAGATGCCCTGCTGGAATTTGTGGACGACGCCCGAGACCCGGAGCGTCATCGAGAATAATATCGGCCGCTCGCCTCTTTTCAGCGGCACCATCGAGGGCACCGGCCCGCGCTACTGCCCCTCGATCGAGGATAAATTCGTCAAATTCAAAGACAAAGAACGCCACCAGGTCTTTGTCGAGCCGATGGGCGAGGATACCTGCGAACTCTACCTTCAGGGGATGAGCACGAGCATGCCCGAGGATGTTCAGATCGAGATGATCCGGTCTATACCGGGCCTTCGGAACGCGCATATTCAACGCTCCGCATACGCGATTGAATACGACTGCGTCGATCCGACGTGCCTTTTCCCGTCCCTGGAAACCAGAGCGGTTTCCGGTCTTTTCACGGCCGGCCAGATTAACGGGTCGTCCGGATACGAGGAAGCGGCGGCGCAGGGGTTGATCGCGGGCATCAACGCCGCGCGATATGTTCAAGGGAAAGCGCCTTTTGTCCCGGACCGCTCCGAGGCCTATATCGGCGTTCTGATCGATGATTTGGTCACAAAAGGCACCTCCGAGCCGTACCGGATGATGACGAGCCGGGCAGAATATCGACTGTTCCTCCGGCAGGATAACGCCGACGAACGACTCACTTCGTACGGGTATGAGATCGGTTTGATATCCGAGGAACGGTATCGAATGTTCCTGGCAAAGAGGGATTCGATCAAAGCGGAGATCAAGCGGCTGAGCGAGACGTATCTTTCCCCTTCGGAGGCGCTGACCGCGGTCATGTTGCGCCTGGGCAGTACGCCTCCCGCGACCGGGATATCGCTTGCGGACCTGATTAAACGCCCGCAGATCCGTTACACGGACTTGGCCGAAGTGGACGGCGCGCGCCCGAATCTTGAGCCTGCGGTCGTGTTTTCGGTCGAGGTCGCTATAAAATACGAGGGCTATCTGAAACTCGAAAAAGACCGTATCGCCAAGTTCAAGGCGCTCGAAGATAAAGCACTTTCGCAAAGTATTCCCTATGCGGAACTTGAAGGTCTGCGAATCGAAGCGCGTCAAAAGCTCGCTCGCCTGCGCCCGATCTCGATCGGTCAGGCATCCAGAATCTCCGGGGTCTCCCCTGCGGATATTGCCGTGTTACTCGTGTATTTGGAGTCAACAAACCGACGGGGGAACGGCAAATGAAGGACAGAGAAAAGCGCGTCCGACCCAACAGTAAAACAGATAAGAAGGAAGAAAAGGAAACTCGCCCGGTCGCCGGCGGTGAAAAAATACCGGAGACCGTTTCCGTGGATTTCGCTCCGATCATTGCTTCCGGTGCGCTCGAGATGGAGATTCCTCTTTCCGGAGAAAGCATCTCGGCGTTCAAGACATACGCGACGCTTCTGAAGGAATGGAACGGGAAGATGAATTTGACCGGGATCGTCGATGATTCCGGGATCGCTCTTCGACATTTTGTGGATTCGCTGACCCTGGTTCCATTCCTGAGGCGGGAGATCGATCGGGTCGGCGCGGATACGCTTGCGTTGATTGACGTCGGGACCGGAGCCGGTTTTCCGGGTATCCCGCTCAAGGTCGGAATGCCGTCTTTGCGCGTGACGCTTCTGGACTCGCTTTCCAAACGCGTTAAATTTCTCGAGACCGTATGCGCCGAGCTTCGTCTCGAAGACATTGAGGCCATCCACGGAAGGGCCGAGGATGCCGGGCGGTCGAAGCAGTACCGTGAAAAATTCGACGTCGCCACGGCGCGCGCGGTCGCGCCGTTGAATGTCTTGTGTGAATATTGCCTTCCCTTTGTCCGCGTCGGCGGCATATTTCTTTCCATGAAGGGAAATGTCGACGAGGAGGCGGGAGCGGCCGAAAAAGCGATCATCACGATGGGCGGCACGATTGAGGAAATCGCTCGTTTTACCTTGCCGGGGACCGACATGAACCGTGCGATCGTCGTCATCCGAAAAATCCGCCCGACGCCGGGAAAATACCCGCGCACGGCCGGAAAGCCCGAGAAGGAGCCGATCGTATGACCGCGGTGTATCTGGCGATCCAAATGGCGATTTTAATCCTGGTCGGTTATTTCGCGCGTAAAGCGAAAATGGTCGGCGCGAGTTTCGCCGAACATCTGGCGGAGTTTGTCTTTTATATCGTGTTTCCGTGTGTCGTTTTTCGATCGGTCGTACAGGACTTCGACCTTACAAAAATCGCCGATATGAGCATTCTCATCGTCATCAGCATCGTTACGATGGCAATCATGTTGGGGCTCGGAGTCCTCGTCAATATACTACTCCGTAAAAGCGACGATCTGGCGCGGATCCTTCTGATGAACCTGATGTTCACGAATTTCACCTACATGGCGTTCCCGGTTATGGAAGCCCTGTACGGACAGGAAGGAATCATCTATATCACGGCGTACACAACCCCGGTGCGTGTCTTGTTTTACGCCGTGACGCCTCTGATTTTTTCACTGCGCCGCGCCGACAGCGGCGACACCGTCCACAGCCGAATTACGAAGGGGACATGGAAAGCATTGCTGTCTCCGCCGGTCCTGGCGGTCCCCGTCGGACTTCTGTTTTATTTCCTTCCGATCGTTGTTCCGAGCCCGATCA
>JAEAME010001333.1_pt1 | contig 17742 bp, 13 predicted proteins | sample 8958731 | NCBI WGS metagenome assembly JAEAME01 (sample SAMN16933194, study PRJNA681113) | bioreactor sludge metagenome | isolation source: anerobic bioreactor sludge (Control) | place: India:Bengaluru | collected 2018-10-24 | reverse complement strand
TCCGGGAATACCCAAATCCTGTTCTCGGTTAATGTAGCGAGCACTGTGCCAGTTATTCTCGCAAAACTGCTGATTAATAACCGGATAAAGCCCCTGGATTTCCGGATCGGCTTTTTCAATATGAACCACCGCCGTATTTTCATTAAGCATCTGTCCTATTGTAAAAGCCACTACCTTGTTTTCTATTGTTATTACAGCTCCTTGTATTTCAAGGCTATCGTAACACTTTAATATTTCTTTTACAGCGTCCCATTCTCCCAGGAGATCCAGATCCTCTTCGCAACGACGCAAGATACACCACTTCTCCTGGAGTTCAACGCAATCCTCGATATGATCTGGAGCAAGTTCTTCATAACGATACGCATAGGTTCGGAGAAGCTGGTTAATGTGGTTTCTCTTTGAACGGTATTTATTGCCGGCGAGTTTCACCAGGTCATCCCTGAGGTAGACATAATCAAAATGATCCCGCGTCGGGACTATGGAAATACCTTTCATGTCCTCAATTTCCGAGATAATCCTTTCGTCAGCGCGCTCTATCCTTGGGTTATTCTCTTTTTTCTCTTCCTTCATCCATTCCAAAACCAGACGGGTAACTTCATCACGGGGTGAAGGGCCTATCGCCTCCATAGCATAAGTACCATATTCCCCCTCGAGACTGACAATCAAAAGCCAGTCTTTGTAAAGTGACCACTGGAACTTATAATGCGAGCGCCATATGAAAAGGTTTGTGAAGGTTAACTCCGATATCTCTGGTTTATATTCCGAAAAAAAAGCCTGGAATACATCGCGGTCTTTAAGCTCCAAATCCACAAACACGGGAAATACTGGCACACTTTCGCTCGGCATGAATGAGTATATCAACTCTTATTCGGTCAAATCAACTTTCGTAGTATTGTTGCACTAATTGATTTTTGGTATATTAGATTATTCGGTCGACAGGCATCATGGGCAATCACGCATGGACGCTGAGAGGGCTGAAAGTGTGGCAGCAAACCTCAGGATGAGACAACGGATCTGCTGTTTAATGGGGAGGATTAACCAATGGAAGTTAGAATCAACACACATGGAGATGACGCATTATCTACGAAGGTTTTTTTTAGCGATGAAAAAGGATTTGAAGTTGCTTCTGTAATTGTAATGGGAAAAAAAGATGCAGTTTTGATTGATGCCCAATGGACATTGTCGAATGCCCATCGCGTAATTGCCGAAATAGCAGAAACAGGCAAACGGCTCACAACGATCTATGTGACCCATGCTCACCCTGACCATTATTTCGGACTGGGCGTTATCACGAATACCTTTCCTTCGGCACGCGTTATTGCCCTTGCCCCTGTAGCACGTACCATAAATCATCAATTTTTTGGAAAACTCGAGCATTGGGAGCAGGTAATAGGAGCTACCAATGTGTGCAGAAAAACAGTCAACATTGAAGTCCTCGGCCAGAACTATTTCGAGTTAGAGGGACAGCGCATTGAGATTATTCCGGAAGTAATTGGCGATTTGAAATATAATACTGTTGTCTGGATACCTTCCATAAAAACCCTTTACGGAAGCGATGTACTTTTCAACCAGGCCCACCCCTTTACCTGTGAGGTTACTGCGGAAGAGCGTCAGCAATGGATACGGGATATTGAGAGCCTGGAAAAGATAGGGGCAGATGTGATCATTCCCGGCCATCAGAAGCCTGGGATGCCTTTCGATTCATCTTCCTTCACGTTCATGAAAAACTATCTTCTAGCTACAGAAGAGGAGATTGCCAGAAGCAAAGATGAAGCCAATTTCTTTTATGCCATGATCCAACACTTTCCGGAAGCCAACCTCTTTATTAGCAACGAAATGAATGCAGGTGTCTTCAAGGGTGGTAGAAATTGGAACTGGAAAGATAAGTGAGATGGATCTCTGAGAAACGTAATGTTTTGCCCTTCGCTCCTTTAATCAGGATATTCGTCACTGCCTTTCTTAGATAAATTGTGCTAAAATACGATAAATTTTATAAAGAACAGTCAGGCGGTTGATTAGTGCGACAAAGAAATCTGGCAACGGAAAATAGTCGAAACAAGATAGAGATCATTATTGACTCCCTTGGACAGTATTTACAAGGAAAAGAGGCTTCCTTACGGTTCTCCCTCATCTCTTTCTTTTCTGGTGGACATCTCCTCATAGAAGATCTCCCCGGACTCGGCAAGACTACGCTCGCTATAGGCATTGCCAAAGCATTGGGCTTGAGCTTTGGAAGAATACAATGCACAAGCGATCTTCTCCCAACCGACATCACAGGGCTGTCAATTTACAATAAGACAACCGGGGAGTTCAAATTTCATCAGGGTCCTATCTTTAACAACATCGTCCTCTGCGATGAGATTAACCGGGCAACGCCTAAAACACAGAGCGCCCTCCTCGAAGCCATGGCCGAGAAACAGGTGACCATAGAAGGAAAAACATACAGACTTCCGGATATCTTCTGCGTTATTGCCACTCAAAACCCTATCGAACAATATGGCACATTCCCATTGCCCGAATCACAACTGGACCGATTTATGATGAAAATTAGCATTGGTTATCCATCTCATCAGGCCGAGAAGGAGATACTAAAGATCGGGAGCACTCAGGAAGTTCTCAACGCTATTGAACCGGTGATGGGTCCTGAAGAGGTTAGACTCATGCAGGAAGACATAGAAAAAAATATCTACGTTTCTGACAAGATATTAGACTACGCTCTTACTATAATTCATGCCACAAGAAAAAATGATCTTCTCGCTGCAGGCCTTTCAACAAGAGGGGCTCTTACTCTCATCAATACGGCAAAAACGAATGCTTACTTTCAGGGGCGCGATTTTGTAATTCCCGAAGACATCAAGGAACTGGCAGAATTTACCATACCCCATAGGGTTCTTTTTAAAGAGGAGTACGAAAACATAAACAAGAGAGGGATCATAAAATCTTTCATCGAGGAACTCCCAACCCCCGCGTAATCAAAATCACCAGGGCTGGTTTTTTTTATATCCTTCTCACCATCTTTCTGGGTGTAGCCGCTGTAAATACTGCAAACAACCTTATCTACCTTGTTGTTTCCGCCCTCCTTGGTTTCATGGGTATATCAGGTTTTTTCGGGCGAAGTAACCTTTCAAAAATCGATGTAAAAATTGATTTGCCTCCCGAAATATTTGCAACCGTCAAAACCCCTGTCGGTGTTACCGTGATAAATAAAAGAAAGTTCCTTCCGGTATTTTTGCTGAAAGTCAATACCCAAAATAAGGAACTTTTCTTTCCTTTTGTAGATACGGGATGCTCGGAGACACGATATGTTGACATGATCTTTGAACAGAGAGGGAAGTATTCGATGGGGCTTGTTTCCTTGCATTCAGTTTTCCCTTTCAATTTTTTTACCCGCTACAAGTGGTATAGTGATGAATCCAGCATTGTCGTATTTCCCAAGCTTGCGCAGTGCGATCTCTTGTCGCTTTATCAGAAAGAAAAACACTTAAAAGGGGAACACTCCTCAGACAAAACCGGGTACGAGTCAGACATTATATCCATCAGGGAGTATGTTCACGGAGATCCCATCAAATATATTAATTGGAAAGCCACGGCAAAAACAGGTGAGCTCAAGACAAAAGAGCTTTCATCGTTCATTTTTCATCCTGTTGTTATTGATTTTACAACAGTGGACATCGACGATAGAGAAAAGAGAATTTCTTGCGTTGCCTATACAATTGTTCAGTCAATCAAGAAAAACGTCCCTATTGGTTTAAAATTAAACAATACTTTTTTCTCACCGGCTGTCTCAGGCAATCACAAGACAACCCTGCTGACCGAGCTTGCTCTTTACGGACCCCATGAACAATAAGCGCTATTTCAGGATTGAAACTATCGTTATTTTCATTACCTATCTTGTAAGCGCACTTGCTTTCCTCTCTATAGTAAATGAAATTGATTTTCTCTATTCGATCGTGTTCTGTCTTCTCTTTGCCATTTCGCTCTATTTTGAGTGCAGAAGAAGCTTTCGAATTCCACGACGGCTACTTACAACCCTTTCTCTTGCAATCGTTGTTTTTGCCCTTTACAGGTTTGACATGCGGGAGCTTGTCACGCAGATGCTTGAAACCCTTCTTGTTCTTCTTGCCATAAAACTACTCGAAGAGAAAAAAATTAGGGATTATATGCAGAGTTACTCCATAACACTTCTTCTCCTTTCAGGTTCTGGCCTCCTTTCTCTCGGCATGGCTTTTTTCGTCTTCTATCTTATTCTTATTTTGCTCCTCACAGTTGGTGCCATTCTTCTCACCTTTTATGCGCAGGATCAAAATTTAGTCCTCTCTGGTAAAACGATTGTTAAAATAGTGACAAAATCCTTTCTCATTCCACTTTTCGCCATACCTCTTACCTTTCTCATGTTTCTCATACTTCCAAGAACACAATACCCATTGCTTAATTTTCTCAACAGACCGGATAGAGCGCATACCGGTTTCACAGATCAGGTTCGACTCGGTGCCGTTTCAGATATCCAGGAGGATTCATCGATTGTTCTCAGGGCAAACATGGAAAAAATTGACGAGAAAGACCTCTATTGGCGAGGTATCGTTCTTGAATACTTTGACGGCAAAGGTTGGACAAGCATAAAAAAACAACCTGAACCGCGGTCATTTCAAGGAAGGTTCATCGGCAAAAGCGTGAAGCAGACCATTTACCTTGAACCTTACGGCAGTATATACCTCTTTTCCCTTGACAGACCCGTATTTGTCGCAGGACAGAAGGTAAAAAGGTTTCATGATCTCACGTACTCTTCTACCGGATACATCGATAGCAGGTTAAAATACGAGGCGATAGCAATCTTGGGCGATACTATACCGGAAGATACTATAGATAAAGCAAGATACCTCCAAATACCAAGAAGCCTGTCACCAAAAATAACGAAATTCGCAAAAGGCTTTGCGACGGAAAGCCATGATAAAACAATACAGGCAATTGTGAGCTATCTGCAAAACGATGCCTTCTCATATTCCCTGAAAAACCTGCCTGTGTCAGAAAACCCTCTCGAGGATTTTCTCTTTGAAACAAAATCTGGAAACTGTGAATTTTTTGCATCAGCATTGGCAGTCCTGTTGAGAGTGAACGGTATTCCTGCGAGGCTAGTAGGCGGCTATCGTGGTGGCTATTTCAACGATGTCGGGCAATATTATTTAGTGCCCCAGAAGTATGCTCATGCATGGGTTGAGGCCTATATTAAGCCGAAAGGATGGGTGCGGCTTGACCCAACGCCGGCAATTTTTAATGGCCCTGCTTCCCTTGCAAGCGGCGTAAGCTTTCATAAATTTTCTATTCTTATGGACACACTGAACTATTATTGGTATGCGATTGTCATCAGCTACAATCTGGAAAAACAATTTTCTGTTGCGCTGAAACTGCGCTCCACACTGAGAAAAACCCATATAAGCCTTTCGTTCAAACGAGATCTAGTCTTAAAGTGGCTTGTTATTCTCCTGATTATGGCAGCCACAGGAGTTGCTGTACCCATAATTATAAAACACAGGTCAAAACCTCCGGGGCAAAAAGTGCTGACATGCTTCCTGAAAAAGATGCGAAAACTTGGTTATCAAAAGAAAGCTTCCCAGGGCCTCGAAGAATTTGCGCAAACCGTGAGAGATGAAAAGATTAGGCATTCTGCGCTGGTCTTTACGCGTTGCTTTCATGAAATCTATTTTCGGGACAAGGTTTTCACAAAAAGTGATATCCGGAACCTCAGAAGAATGATTTTCTCAATTGACTAAATTTTGTAAGTATTGAAAATTTTTTATATTGACATTCTTTTTCGTAAAAGTGTAATAGAAAAGAAAACACTAATAGGGGGAGGTAATGCTATGAGAAAGTTTATGTTCTTGATACTAGCTTTGTGTTTTTTGGTATTCATGGTCGCCACAGGCAACACCCAGCAGAAAAAAGACTGGCCAACAAAAGGTGTAACAATGGGAGCCGCTCCTATTGGGGGTGTCTACTATGTTTGGGCAGGAGGACCGGCGAAGATACTGGGTGAGAAACTCGGAATTCCGGCATCAGTTGAATCGACCGGCGGTCCTGTTCATAACGTGCAGCTTGTCAATGCCAAAGAACTCCACTTTGGCATGGTTACCGCCGCACCGGCCTATGAAGGGTGGACGGGAACAGGATGGGCAAAAGGGAAAAAATACCAGAATATAAGGGCAATATTTCCCATGTATACGACGTATTTCCAGATGTATGTCATGAAAAAAAGCGGCATCAAAAGCATTAAAGATTTTAATGGAAAAAGTATTGGCACAGGTCCTGTGGGTGGGACACCGGCCACATACTGGCCAATGATAATCGCGGAGGCAGGAGTTAAGCCGAAAAGGATAGTAAACGCCTCGTCGTCGGACCTTGATAATCAGATGAAGGATGGCCTGCTCGATGCAAACGGTCAGTCTGTCGGCTTGCCATGGGGTCTCGTATCCGCTACAGAAACAACCCACGAAATATTTGTCCTTGGTGTTGAAGACGACATCGCAGCCAGTTTTATAAAAAAACATCCTGATTTTGCAAAGGGCATCATCCCGAAAGGAACATACAAAAATCTACAGAAGGACCTCCCTACCCTCACCGTGTGGAATTTCATGGTCACCTATAAGGAAATGCCTGACGACTTTGTCTATGCCTTTACCAAAGAAATCTTCAAAAATAAACCCCTTCTCGTGAGCGTTCACAAATCGGCTCAGGAGGTAGAACCAAAGAATATTCTCTACTCACCCATACCACTGCATCCGGGGGCTATAAAATACTATGAGGAGATTGGCATAAAGATACCGAAAGAGCTCAGACCCTAAGGTTAGCGGCTGCCAGAAAAATAAAAAAAGGGGGGGGCATGGAAGAAAAGAGCGTAGACCTCGGCAAAATTAAGGATGCAGAGCTCATACGGACGAGGGAGTTCGGCAAGACATGGTCGTGGGTGATATACGGGGTTGGCGCAATCTGCTCCCTTTTTCACCTCTATTGCCTTCTTTTAAGACCTATCGATCCATGGTATTTCAGGGGAATGCACATCTTATTCCTTGGATTCCTTTGTTTTCTTCTCTATCCTGGGTGGGAAGGAGCGAGAAAAAAGGTCCATCCCGTTGATTACCTTCTGATCCTCATGCTCATTGTCCCTTTTGTTTATATGGTGGTCAACTTTGATGAATGGATATACAGAGTCGGTGTTGTGCCCACCATGTGGGACACGATCATCTCGCTCATGTTTATTTTGGCCATCCTGGAGATGACCCGGAGAACAACCGGTCTGGCGCTTATGATAATTGCGTCGGTTTTTATCCTCTATGGATATTTTGGGAAATTCATGCCCGGTCTTTTCTATCATAAAGGTTACAGCTGGCCGAGAATTTTTACCTACCTCTTCAGCCTTGATGGGGTTCTTGGGCTTCCCATTTTCGTATCCGCTGCTTATGTATATATCTTTGTTATCTTTGGCGCCTTCCTTAGAAGTTCCGGTGTAGGGGAGTACTTCATACAGTTTTCAAATGCCATTGTGGGATGGGCACGGGGGGGACCGGCAAAAGTAGCTATCATCTCAAGTTCTCTCTTCGGCACTGTTTCAGGAAGTTCTGCGGCAAATGTTGTCGGAACCGGAAGTTTCACCATCCCCATGATGAAGAGTATGGGATATAAAGCCCATTTTGCAGGGGCAGTAGAGGCTGTAGCGTCAACCGGCGGTCAGATTATGCCTCCAGTCATGGGCGCAGGGGCATTTCTTATGGCAGAGATATTAGGAATGCCTTATGTGAAAGTTTTGGTGGCTGCCATTCTGCCGGCAGCCATGTATTATCTGGCGGTTTATCTCATGGTCGACTTTGAGGCAGCAAAAACAGGACTCGTAGGCCTGCCGAAGGAAAAGCTTCCCGGCAAAAGAGAGACCCTCAAACGCATATACATGTTTACCCCTCTGGCTGTGCTCGTCTATTACATTGCCATTGCCATGGCATCCATCATAAAGGCAGGCACACTGGCTGTAGCAGCATGTGTTGTTGTCAGCTGGACGAGTAAGGAAACCCGCATGGGGCTGAAAAAAATTATCGATTCTCTGGCGAACGGTGCAAAAGGCGCGATTGAGATGGCTGGAACCTGTGCTGCAGCCGGAATTGTTATAGGAATAATCTCTCAAACAGGAATAGGGTTGAAATTTGCAACAATTCTCCTTGATTTTTCTAAAGGAATTCTTCCCCTGGCTCTGTTCCTTTCCATGGTGGTTGCAATCATCCTCGGTATGGGCATGCCAACGACGGCTGCCTATGCAATATGTGCTGCCGTCATAACAACGGGGCTCACAAACCTCGGCGCCATACCGATTGCTGCGCACCTTTTTGTCTTCTATTTCGCCTGTATTTCTGCCATTACACCACCCGTTGCTCTTGCAGCTTATGCTGGAGCGGCTATCGCCAAAGCCCATCCAAACAGGGTTGGCTTTACTGCTATGAAGCTGGGAGTTGCAGCATTTATTGCGCCGTATATGTTTATCTTCAGCCCCGCTCTTCTCTTCATTGGGAATTTGTTTGATGTTCTAGAGGTTTCAGTAACAGCACTAATAGGCACTTTTGCGCTGGCGTGCGGCATGCAGGGATGGCTCATCGGCAAGGCAATTCCTTTTGCACTAAGGATTCCCCTTATTGCCGGGGCTCTCTTGCTCATTAAACCCGGACTCTATACCGACATCGCGGGCATCGGACTCCTTATAGTGACCTATTTTATCTCGAGAGTCTGGAAAAAGAAATAAGACAAAAACCTGGATAAAATACTTAAACCATAAAACCCTCGAAAAAAATCGGGGGTTTTATGTTGACTACATAGGTAAGGTTGGAATATAAATCACCGTAAAATAAAATGCCACATCGCACAGTAACTTTTATTCGTACATTTTTTATCCGCCACTTAACCGCGCCAAGGATTTTTGTCCTCAGCTTTGCATGTGTTATCTTTTTTGGTGCCTTTCTCCTGTGGCTTCCCATTTCGGCTGCAAAAAACCATCTTTCCTTTGTGGATGCCCTCTTTTCTTCTGCCTCCGCCGTTTGCGTCACAGGCCTTGCAGTGATCGATATCGGAAAGGATCTATCAATTATAGGCCAGATTATCACTATGGTCCTGTTCCAGTGCGGCGGCCTGGGCATCATCACCTTTTCCGTCTTCTTCTTTCAATTGATAGGCCGTAGTACTTCGTTCAAAGGCAGAGAGATTGTTCAGTCGACTTTTCTCCACACGCCTCAGAAGGATTTCCGGATTATTCTTAAATCAGTCCTCTTTTCCACAATCATCATCGAGTCAATAGGAACGATTCTTCTTTTCATCCGCTTTTCACGGGATTTTCCTCTTGGTCAGGCTTTTTATCACAGCATTTACCATGCAATCTCTGCATTCAACAACTGCGGTTACTCGCTTTTTTCGGACAGCCTTATACGCTATCAGGATGACATCATTTTAAATGGCACCGTTATGGCTCTTATTATCCTGGGTGGGATAGGATTCATCATACAGCATGAAGTAGTCTCTCGCATCAAAAGAACAAGAAAAAGGCTCTCAGTTCATACAAAAGTAGTTCTTATAACGACAGGCATCCTCATTGTCATCGGAGCTGTCTTCTTCTACTTTTTCGAAAAGAACTTTATGATGAAAAACGTTCCCTGGCAAACAAAGGTTTTGATTTCACTCTTCCAATCAATCACCCCAAGGACTGCTGGCTTCAACACCGTTGATATCGGGCAGCTCACCAATGACACCATTCTTTTAATGATGATCCTCATGTTCATAGGAGCCTCCCCGGGCTCCGCTGGTGGCGGGATAAAGACAACCAGCGCAGCCCTTCTTTTTCTCATGCTTTGGAACAGACTGAAAGGCAATGAAGATGTAAATATTTTCAACAGAACAATTCCCCGTGAGACAATCAACAAGACTGTTTCCATAATATTCGCATCGGCATTTTCCATAGCCCTTATCACCTCTATTGTGCTATTTGCAGCGCCAAAGTCATCCCCGTCGGAGAGTCGTTACCTTTTTGTCGAATATCTTTTTGATACAATTTCAGCCTTTGGAACTGTAGGATTATCAATGGGGATCACCCCAAAGTTCAACGACTTACAGAAGTTTATTATAACTATCATGATGTTTGTCGGGAGAGTGGGTCCTTTGACGCTTGCATTCTCTATGAGCATTCGGGCTTCAAGGAAAGGCATCGTCTACGCTGAAGAGAATATTATGGTCGGGTAAGGAGGGGTGTATGCCAAGGTTCGTTGTTATAGGGCTGGGTATTTTCGGGTATAACGTTGTCAAAAGACTATTTGAAGCGGGTATGGATGTCATCGCAATTGACAAGAACAAAGATTCTGTCCAACAGGTAAGAGATTGTTCAAGCAAGGCCATTGTTGCCGACGGAATGGACAAATCTGTAATGGATTCCATCGGCATCCAAGAAGACGATGTAGTGATATTGTCGTTCGGTGAAGACCTTGCCGCAAGCACCCTTATAACGCTTCATCTTAAAAATTTAAATATAAGGAATATTATCGTCAAAGCGCCAAACGAGGAACACAAGCTTGTCTTGGAAAAAGTAGGTGCTACAGAAGTGATCATTCCTGAGAAAGAGATGGCCAACAAGGTTGCAAGAAGCTTTATCTCTCCTAACTTGATTGACTATATACCTATATCCGAAGACTACATAATTTGCGAGATTGCGCCACCACAGCAATTTATCGGGAAATCCCTTAGTGAGGTACACATGAGGAGTAAGCACCATGTCGATGTAATTGCCATAAGAGACACACTCACGGACAAGATTCATATGGTACAGCCCGATTACCTTATGAAAGATAGCGATATCCTGGCTGTCATTGGAAAAAGCGACGATATTGATAAATTGAAGTAAACCAGCATGAGTTAAACCATATTCTGTGGCAAGGAGAGTCAAAAAGATTTCCTTCAAAACCGAAATGTCCTCAGAAGATTGAATTCCTACTCATTTAAAGGTAACATAATGCGTTAGCATGGAGAATGATATCTCATCGCCAAAACCAGGCCGCTGGCATCATATCGCCGTCGACCTTCAGGCAATAGTAAAATCTTTAGGTCTTGTTTTTGGCGACATCGGCACCAGCCCCATTTATACCCTTACCGTAATATTTCTCCTTCTTAAGCCTACCCCCGATAACGTTATATGTGTCCTGTCGCTCGTAACATGGACCCTCATAATCCTTGTGAGCGTTGAATATGCATGGCTTGCCATGAGCCTTAGCGAGAAAGGCGAAGGGGGAACAATAGTGCTGAGGGGCATACTGATCAGACTTCTCAAGACAGGGAGAGGGGAAGTGTTTGTCACCATTCTGACATTTGTTGGAATTTCCCTTCTTGTGGGTGATGTGTTATCATCCCGGCGATAAGCATTTTGAGCGCTGTTGAAGGTATATTGCTCATTCCGGGGCTTCAGGAAACCAGACAGATAACGCTTATTTATATGGCGGGCGGTATTGCAGTTCTCCTCTTTGCATTTCAGAAAGAAGGTACAGATAAGGTGTCACGAGCTTTCGGTCCTCTCATGTTCCTTTGGTTCATCTCTCTTGCTGTTTCTGGTATTATATCAATTATTCATGTGCCGTCAGTCTGGAAGGCAATTAATCCTTTTTACGCCGGTAAATTTCCATACCAGAATGGTCTTGCAGGCTTTTTTGTTCTGTCTGAAGTGATTTTGTGCGCTACAGGCGGCGAGGCCCTCTACGCAGATATGGGCCACATGGGAAGAAAACCAATTATCAGAGCATGGTATTTCGTCTTTTGCGCCCTTCTCCTTAACTACCTGGGGCAGGGAGCTTTTATTATACAGACAGCAGGAAAATCAACCAACTTTCTCTTTGGTATGATATTTCACCAGTCTTCTCTTCTCTTTATACCATTTCTTGTTCTCAGCATTATTGCAACGATCATCGCTTCCCAAGCGATGATCAGCGGCATGTTCTCAGTTGTCTACCAGGGTATCAATACACGCCTGATGCCCATGTTCAAGGTAGAATATACATCTACCGAGTTGAGGTCTCAGATTTATATAGGTTTTGTAAACTGGTTCTTACTCATTTCCGTTCTCTTTATTATGTTTGAATTTAGGGAGTCTCATCGTCTAGCAGCGGCGTATGGGCTGGCAGTTACAGGAACAATGACGCTCACCGGAATTATGATGACTTCAATATTCTTTCATAAGAAAGAATATATAAAGACCATGATCGCTTTTTTTGTGACACTTGTTGACATAGCCTTTCTTACCTCCAACACCTATAAGATACCTCATGGCGGTTATTGGTCTTTAATAATTGCTGCAATTCCTTTTTTCATTATTTTGATTTATACCGGGGGCCAGAGAAAGCTTTACCGCACAATGCGACCATTAAAACTTGATACCTTCCTTCACAGCTACAATGAAGTCTATCAGGTGCTCAACAAAATTAAAGGTACCGGGCTCTTCTTTGCCCGCGATATGAAAAGAGTACCCGCCTATATCGTTCACACCATGTTTATGAACAATATTATCTACGAGGATAACATTATTGTTTCCATTACTACCCTTCATGAGCCATTTGGGATAAAAAGTTCTTTTAAAGCAGATCTTGCCCCAGGGCTTAGAACATTTGAAATTCAGATGGGATACATGGAGGTGGCTGACATCGAGCAGCTACTGAAAAAAGCCGGAATTAACGAAAAAGGGATCTTTTACGGGCTTGAAGAAATTTCTACAAGAAACATCTTCTGGAAGATATTTTCAATGATAAAGAGACTTGCTCCACCATTTGTACAATTTCAAGACCTTCCCCCCAACAAACTTCATGGCGTCGTTACAAGGATAGAGATTTAAACCCGAAACCCCTCTTTCGAATCGGCTGCCGCACTAAAACAACTCTATAGAAAAAAAATGAAGGTAACAAGAATAAATACAGGAATAAGAAACAAGAAAGACCATACAATATAACCAAAAAAGGATGGCATAGATATATCGTTCTCCTCACATATCGCCTTGACCATGAAATTTGGGCCATTTCCGACATAGGTGTTTGCACCCATGAAAACAGAACCTACAGAAATGGCCATCAGGAACGCCTCGGGTACACCGGCCACAAGGCTTGTGGTGCTGTGCTGCATAAGTGCTATGCTTTTGGCAGTACTCATAAATACCAGGTAGGTAGGGGCATTGTCGAGAAAGCTTGACAGTATTCCTGACATCCAGAAGAACTTCCACGAAGTATTCACCCCGAGGCTCCCACCATTCATCTCCAAAATTTTGATGGCAGGAATCATGGCAACAAAGATACCAGCAAATAAAACTGCCACCTCAATGATAGGATGATATGTGAAGGCGTTCTCTTCCCGCAAGACCACCGGAGTCAAGTATATAGATGAAATTGCTGCTCCTATCATAACGATCTCTCTTGCCACGGGAGGTAGAAAGAAAGCCCCCACCACTGCTGCCAAGAAGAGAAAGTTAATCTTTCCACGAATTTCCAGTCTTCGTGTAACTATCCTATTTGGAATGACAGAGTCCACCCCCAGCAAATCTTTCTTGAGAAAATGCCGATCAAGAACGTAGAAAATTCCAATCAGGATAGAGAGTGCAAACAACCAGAACGGGATAAGTCTCAGAGTCCACGTGAACGGAACACCTTTCAAAAAACCTAGAAATAAAGGGGGATCACCAAGAGGGGTAAGAAGTCCGCCGATATTGGATACGAGAAATATAAAAAAAATGAAAATGTGGGCAACATGCCTGCGCCATTTGTTCGCCCTGATCAGGGGCCGTATCAACACCATGCTGGACCCCGTGGTACCTATGATGCTTGCAAAAATAGCACCCACGCCAAGAATTAAAACATTCAAGACCGGGCCACCCCTAACAGAAGTGCGGATCACTATACCCCCGGCGATGACAAAAAGTGATCCGAGTAAGATGATAAAAGACAAATACTCTGTTAGTGTTTCGAGAATAAGGGTAAAATCACGGGAGCCGACAATCCAAACGACAGGAAGGGCAAGCCCAAGCGAGACAAATTTATAGTACTTGCCCCACCATTCACCATTGATAAGAGGCATAAACGCAATTGACAAAATAAGTATCGCAAAGAAACCGGTAGTCCAAAGTGGAAAGGCTATTTCATGGGCCCCGGCAAAAGCAGGAGAAGGCACAAAGGCTATTATAAAGAAAAAAAATATATAGCTTACAAACACTATACTGCCTCATCTAATAAAGCATCCGGGAAAGCACACCGGTTTTTAATTGATCAATCACCTTGTCTACTCCTTTCAGACTCCGAAGCCCCTTCAATAAACGCTCCTTCTCTCCCATCCCACCCATGACGCCTTTAACCGCGAGAATGCGTGGCTCTGAAACCTCGAAGACGATCTTGCTGCTACGCATCAAGTTCATGTGAAATACGGCCAGTTGCGCTCTTTTTTCAAGTAGCCTCGCTTCGGCAAATATCTGTGCCTCTTCGGCGTTAATCCTTTCAAAATACCGCCTGCAATATCCCTCTATCAAATCCAGGGCATCATCAAGATTAACGTAGCTTGCATTCAAGGTAATATCAAAGGATGTGGGATCAAATAGGTCCTCGTCAAAGTAGTAGCTGATAAACTTCTTTTTTTCCTTATCCTTGCTTTCGACCAGATCAAGGGCTTCATCTTGGTCGATGCCTTTCTCGATCGAGATATCGTGCACTCTGTCAGAAAGGTTTCGATAGATCTGAATGCTGACTTTCAACGGATATCCCTGTAATATCAGGTGACCCCCTCCCCCAACAACAACGACGTCTTTTTTTAGAATTAGATCATAGAGGGCGACGGCAAGGGCAGTTCTGAAATAACTTCTATTATGCATCAGTTCTGCAAACCTATCCATGAAACCAGGAGACCTTTCATCTTCGAGATTCATCATAAGAACGGCAGCAGCTTCCTTATTTGTCTTCATACGAGAAATGGACCGTTCATCAACATAATGGTATCCAAGTCTCTCGTCCAGCTTTCTTCCAAACAAACTCCCTGCCGAACCATAGGACCTCGAAATTGTGATAACACGCATTAGCCACTCCTTCTGTTAAAAACAATCCTTATTTTTCATCTTCAAGAACTCAGGTTCACCCTCGGTCAGTCCAACTTTATTGATTGCATGCACATAACGACATGAACTGTCGTCTAATTACTTATTATACTCCTTTTCTCAAAAAAATCTTCACGATTTCAGCAGCAACAGGTGCCATGAGGGCAAAGGGAATCATGGTTATCCAGTCAGAGGAACCGTATCGAAAAACGGTCTGAAAAATGGCACGTAAACGGTTATGAGAACAAGGAAGAGCGAGCTTCCTACTGCCCACTGCATAGACTTGTTGGAGAAAAATCCAATTTTAAAGACGCTGTAATGCTCAGAACGAGCTGTGTAGGCCCGGAACAATTCTGAAACGCAAAGAGTTACAAAAGCCATGGTTTGGGCATTCTGCATGTGATTGGGGTACTGGGCAAGACCGATAGCAAAAACGCTCAGAACAGCAATAGTATCGACAATAGGCACAACGATAAGTCCCGTCAGCATTTCCTTGTTGACAACGGGTTCCTTAGTTGGCCTTGGAGGTCGTTGCATGATATCAGGCTCGCCTTTTTCCAATCCAAGAGCTAGGGCAGGTGCTCCGTCAGTTACGAGGTTCAACCACAAGAGTTGGATAGGGAGCAAAGGAATCGGCATGCCAAGAAGCATAGAGAAGAAGATTATCAGAATCTCACCGATGTTACAGACAAGGAGGAAGTAGACAAATTTACGGATATTTGAATAAATGATCCTCCCCTCTTCTATGGCAGAGACAATGCTTGCGTAGTTTTCGTCAGTGAGAACCATGTCAGCCGTTTCCTTTGTTACATCCGTCCCGGTAATACCCATCGCAACACCAATATTGGCACGCTTCAAAGCAGGAGCATCATTTACACCATCGCCTGTCATGGCAACCACGTGATCTTTTGCCTTGAAGGCATAGACAATCTTAGTTTTGTGTTGCGGTGAGACCCGGCAGCATACATCAACCCTGTCGATCACTTTGGCAAGCTCTTCCTCGCTCATTTTATCTAGTTCGCTTCCTGAAAGGACTAGTCCGTCAGGCGTTCGCAGGCCTATTTCTCTAGCGATGGCTTCAGCAGTGTCTTTGTAATCTCCAGTCACCATTACGCTCTTCAACCCAGCACCCTGGGCGATCATTACTGCTGTTTTCACCTCTGGACGTGCCGGATCGATCATCTCCATGAGACCCACAAACGCGAGTCCTTTCTCTACACTTTCGGAATCGCACCTGTCAGGGAGATCATCCATTGGTTTGTATGCAACGCCGAGCACCCGCAAGGCCTGTCGAGCAAGGTCTTGATTTTCTGTCAAAACCTCTTTCCTCATTTCATCAGTAAGAGCAACCGGCTTGCCACTTTCAAGAATCGAGTCACTGATGTTTAGCACCAGATCTGGGGCACCCTTGACAAAAGCAATAACAGGTGGAGTGTCGAATGCCACGTTTACTTCCTGACCGTTTCCTGTTTTGACTTGGTGGATGGTGGTCATTCGTTTTCGATCTGAATCAAACGGTATCTCCATTACCCGAGGAAAGCTTTTCTCTACATAGTCACGCCACAACCCGCTCTTGGCGGCAGCAACTACCATTGCTCCCTCTGTGGGGTCTCCGACCATCCGCCATGCCTGTCCACCGCCCTCTTCTTTCGTTTCTTCAAGTTTTGCATCATTACAAAGCACCCCTCCATATAGGAGAAGCGATAATCCTGGGTCCTCCAACGGATTAAAGCCTTGCTCACTATTAGAAAACTGACCTGCCGGGGTATAGCCCTCGCCTGATACTTTGAAGCGTTTGCCTTTGATCCAACCATCTGTAACCGTCATTTCATTCTGGGTGAGGGTACCTGTTTTATCTGAACAGATAACCGTGGCACATCCAAGGGTTTCCACAGCAGGGAGCTTTCGGATCAAAGCATGACGTCGAATCATCTTTTGCATGCCGAGAGCGAGGCAGATAGTAACTACAGCCGGAAGGCCTTCAGGCACAGCAGCAATGGCAAGACTAACTGCGGTCATGAAAAGCTTGATGATGTCACCCTTTTCGTGACTGAGGTATGCGAGGAAACCATCTTTGAAGATAGTCCCCATATGGGTATCGCGAATAAGACCGTAGATGAAGATAATTCCATATATAGAAAGGCAGGTGATTCCGAGCAATTTTCCGAGGTGGTCGAGTTTTTGCTGAAGAGGTGTGGCCTCCTCCTCATATGACTGAAGCATCTCAGCTATAAGGCCAATCTGGGTGCGCATGGCCTGTTCCCGTTACAAGGCCCTTTCCTCTTCCATAGGTCACAACTGTGCTCATAAACGCTGAATTATGACGGTCGCCAATTGGTATCTCTTTATCAAGAACTATCGCCGCATCTTTTTCTGCAGGCACAGATTCTCCCGTAAGGGATGCCTCTTCGATTTTGAGATTTACGCTTTTAACAAGAGGCATGTCTGCGGGCACATAGTTGCCGGCTTCCAGAAGCACAATATCGCCAGGAACAAGTTCTCTCGAAGGTATGGATGTCTGATGTCCATCTCTTATTACCTGAGCATTAGGAGCAGCCATTTTCTTGAGCGCGGCCAAGGCAGCCTCTGCTTTATACTCCTGGACAACTCCTAATGCTGCATTG
>JAEAME010001332.1_pt1 | contig 17743 bp, 16 predicted proteins | sample 8958731 | NCBI WGS metagenome assembly JAEAME01 (sample SAMN16933194, study PRJNA681113) | bioreactor sludge metagenome | isolation source: anerobic bioreactor sludge (Control) | place: India:Bengaluru | collected 2018-10-24 | reverse complement strand
AGCAGCGTTTTAGCAGATATGCATGGAGGTTGCAAGTGTGGCAGAAACAAAGCCTAAACCTAAGTTTAACAAGAAAGCCATAGAGATGGCTAAGCAAGAGCCAAATGTTCGCAACAAGAACTTTAGTGAAGTCGCTCTAGGTTATACTGAAGCCGAAGCTCAAGAAGAAGCAAACCGATGCATACAATGCCCAAACCCACTGTGCAGAACAGGCTGCCCTGTAGAGGTTCCGATTCCACAATTTATCAAAGCCATCAGAGAAAAGAAGTATGCTGAAGGTATCCAAATAATCAAAACTAAAAACGCCTTGCCAGCGGTTTGTGGGCGTGTCTGCCCCCAAGAAGTGCAGTGTCAGGCAAAATGCGTTGTTGGAAGAATGGGTGAACCAGTCAGCATTGGACGCTTAGAGCGTTTTCTAGCTGATTGGGAACGCGACAACGGGTATCAACTTCCTCCTAAAGCAGCACCCACAGGCAAAAAAGTTGCAGTCGTTGGTGCAGGTCCAGCGGGATTGACAGTTGCAGCAGACCTCGTTAAACTCGGGCATGAAATCACGATGTTTGAAGCGCTACACGTCGGTGGAGGAGTACTCTCGTATGGCATCCCCGAGTTTCGTCTCCCTAAAGTGATAGTGAATAACGAAGTTAACTATGTGCAGAAGCTTGGCGTTGACCTCCGATTGGGTAACTTGATCGGCAGGATCCACACTATCCCTGAACTCATGAAAGAGGGTGGCTACGACGCAGTCTTCATCGGATCTGGCGCGGGTTTACCACAATTCACTGGGTCACCGGGAGAGAACCTCGGCGGCATCTATAGCGCAAACGAATTCCTTATCCGCGTTAACCTGATGAAAGCCTTCCAATTCCCAGAATATGACACACCCATCCGCATCGGCAAGCACGTAGTTGTCATCGGCGGCGGCAACGTAGCCATGGACTGCGCAAGAAGCAGCATGCGGCTAGGTGCATCAGTCTGCCTACTCTACAGGCGCGGACGAGAAGAGTTACCAGCCCGACATGAAGAAATCGAAAACGCTGAAGAAGAAGGCTTAATCTGCAAGTTTCTAGCAGCACCAGTAGAATTCTATGGCGACAGCAAAGGCTGGGTTAAAGCCATGAAATGCATCGTCATGGAACTAACCGAACCCGATGCAAGAGGCAGAAGAGGAGTCAAACCAATCCCAGGCTCAGAATTCACAATGGATGTCGATACAGTCATCATAGCCATCGGACAAACCCCAAACCCTATCATCCAGCGCACAACAGACGGCTTGCAAAGTGACCCTAAGCATGGAACTATCACAGTCAATGGAGAGGGCAAAACCAGTTTAGACGGAGTCTACGCGGGCGGAGACGTAGCGACAGGAGCAGCAACAGTAATCAGCGCAATGGGAGCAGGCAAACGTGCAGCCAGAGCAATACACGAATACTTAACAACCAAAAAATAATCCTCCTAAATGCCTTATTTATTTTAGGGTCGTCAATTCTTTTTTACGGGCTCTTTAACAAACGCTATCCAGACCACGGCACCAAGAACACCTAAACTGCCTAACACAACACCTACCGCCTGATAGCCATACACATTCAGCGTTAATCCAGCAATGAGAGACGCAAGAAGCATTCCAACGTTCATAAATGCCGTGTTAAGCGACATCATCGTGCTCCTAAATTTCGGAAGTTGTTCGATAATCAAAGCTCCGCCTGCCGTGAAAGTCATAGACGAGAACCAGAATCGAACAATGTTTAGAGCTGCCGAAGACTCAACGTTTGGCATAAAAGTGAAAAACAGAGTAAGCAACCCGGCAACTATAAGGGTGATCGTACCTAAGCGTTTTCGTCCGACTCTATTTACAAGTAATCCTGCAACTGCACCGCCTACCGCACCGATGAGGTTTCCCACTAAGATAAACAGTGAACCCCATGAAATTGTCATACCAAACTGTTCCCTAAAGAAGGAAACCGAATAATACCCAATAGCGCTCTCACAGAACATAAGAACTGTGACGAGTAACGCAGCAACTGTCGCTGTACTAGTAAATGCTTGTTTGTAACCTGTGAAAAATGGTTCGCTTTTAGTTGGATTGTAAAGTTGTTGTCTGTTTGGAACAACAATAGCTGATAGTGCAAGACTGACCAGAGTAAATGGTAAAGAAAGAAGAATCATCACAGAACGCCAGTCGCCGAAACTCGCTATTAAACCAACCATGGGTGCACCCACCACAAAGGCTAACGCAACAGACGCGACAGTGACTCCGATCGCTCTACCTCTTTTTTCAAGTGGATAAACTTCACCGATGATTGAGTATGCCATAGCTGTGACAATTGCTATTCCTCCACCTACACCGATGTTGGAGATCATGAGCACAAAAAAATTCGGCGCAAAATAGAATCCTAAAGCAGCTACACTTGTAAAGACCAGCCCGATTAACAAGAATAACTTATGATTGAATCTAACACTCAAAATAGCCATCAACAATCCAAAGAAAACGCCAGATATTGAGCCAACTGAAGCCATCATGCTTGCTGTGCCGACTTGAACCTCAAAAGTCTGGGCGATATCAATTAAGAGAAGCTGAAAAGTGACAGTGATCAGCCAAGTGGAGAGCACTGAGAGAGCCAACGAGGGGAGCAGAAGCTTGCTGTAACCTTTGGTTTGGACCATACCCTCAGCTTCGGTCATTGGAATCTCTTTCTTCTTTGGGAGCAAGGTCCTATTATAAGTAGCTATTCTAAAATAGAATTAAACGTAGAAGAAGAGTTAACCGACGCACCAGCCGAACCGCTTTATATCTGCTGGCGAAAGCTTCTCATGAACCATTAGATCGCGGAGGCAAACAGGGTCAGTCTCCAAGTAGTCACCTGTACACGCATATGCTCTTCCTCTGCATCCGCCGCAGGTCTCTCGGTAATCGCAACCACCGCATTTGCCTTTGAGGGTTTGCCGCTGCCGCAGAGTGTTTAGCACTTTTGAGCCTCGCCAAATCTCGGCTAAGCTTTGCTCACGTATGTTTCCAACTTTGATGGGCAAGAAAGTGCATGGGTAGATGTCTCCGTTTGGTCGTAAGCTGAAGTACATGTTGCCTGCGTGGCAACCGATGCCGTTGTGTACCCAGAACTCTTTTATGAGTAAGTCTTTGGCTTTGGTGCCGTGGTTGCGGTGTATTTCACAGGCGATCTCTGGATAAAGAGGCATACCACCTGACATGGTAAACGTCATTTCTGTATCTTCTTGTTTGCTCTGTAGCCAACGGATGAGGTTGACGCGTTGATCCTGTGTCATCGCTTGATCCATGACGTCTCTGCCTCTGCCCACTGGAACCAAATCGTAAACTGCGACTTCATCCACGCCTAAACTGTTTAAGAATTCGATGCGCTTTGGCATTTCAGAGTAAGTGTCCTTGAGCGCCATTGTGGTAACGACGACTTCTAAATCGATTTCCAGGCATGTTTTGATCGCTAAGACTGCTTTTTTGAAGGTACCCGACAAGTTGCGCAGGGTATCGTGTTTTTCTGGAACAACGGAGTCGATTGGTATGCCGATTGCTTTGATCCCTGCCTCCTGAAGCTGGAGCGCCGTGTGTGGTGTGATTAGTAAACCATTTGAAAGCATCGCGGGTATCATGCCTAAGTCATCACAGTGCTCCGCAAGGGCTAATACGAAGTCTTTGCGTAGCAGAGGTTCGCCGCCGCTAAAGATTACTGCTTGTGTTCCTAAATTGTACATTTCATCAATCGCGTGCATTGCCTCTTTGAGGTTTAACTCGTTGGGCATAGCTTCTCTTGCGGAAACGTGGCAGTGGAGGCAACTCAGGTTGCATGCTCGGGTTACAGCGTAAGATACAATTAGGGGTGTGTTGGATTCGCCCTTTAGTCCCTGCCCTAGGAGCTTTTGTCGTAGTAGTAGCTCGAGCAGTTTTAGGGTTGTTCCCAAAAGTTTGGTACCCCTTATGGTTGGATTTTCGGTCGGATTATCCAAAGCTGTATTGCTCGGCGTAGTAGCCATGCGACTGCAAAGATAACAGCAACGGCGATTATCACAATCATCAAGTTTGGTCCAATGTCAAAGGCGTTTTCGCTTGGGTTTAAGTCAGTGATTTTTACGTTGTCAATTGTTGCTATGCTGTCGTGGCCGATGTAGTATTCGGTTCCCTCTGGTATGTTACCGACTGGGTTCTGCGTTCCCTCCAAGACTTTTACGGTTTGCTCTTTACCGTTGATGTACAGATGCAAACCTGTTCCGGTACGTGTGAACTCGACGTTTACCCATTCATTTAATGGTACAGGTTCATTAGTGACGATTTCGTTTAAGCCCCCGCTTTCCGTCATGACAAAGCCGCTTAATGCGCCCTCAGCGTATTCTTGACCATCCTCAGGTGTACCTGCGCGTAGTGCTAAGCCAAGGACGCGTGTGGTATTTTGCCATGCACACTCTTGGTCTGGATGGTCACATTTCACTACTATGTTGTTGTAAGTTGCGTTCGTGTAACCAGGCCCATTTATCCACGCATCTATTGTGAAGTATTGCTTGATATCTAGGTTAGTTGATATTGGAACATACATTGGTTCATCCATTGGTGGAAAACCGACGACGAATTTTATTGGCACATAAATGGCGTTTTCTCCATTGAACTTCATTGCCTTGCCAAATTTGCCCTCAACTAGAGAGGGATAAGGATCACCTGCTAATGTGCCTGAGTTCAGACCTGTAGAGTCAGGTGTTATGGTTAGGGAACCGCTGGTTTTCACTTCATCTAGTTTCCATTCGCCAATTGTAGTTGTGATTTGGGCTTGAGCAGTTGATAAAAGAAGGGGGCTTAAGATGGTTGATGCCAGTAAGCATAGAGCTAACATTTTTAGGGGGAATTTCTTGAATGCCATCCATTTATTCACCGCATAACAACTATGAAAATGTTGAATATAGCTCTCCTAAAAGAACAGCCTGTTCCGCAAGGAGAACAGCCTAACAGTGTTCATCCTCAAGATTTATGAACTCTTAAAATACAAAAAAGCCATTAAGGCAGAATTAGCCTCTCACCTTAACAACTTGAATTTTAAGGAAGGGAAATTACGTAGCAAAAAGCTTAGGCATTTTTGGTTCAGGTGGTGTGATTGTAAGCCAAGCTTTTCTTTTCACTAGAGCTAAAGAAGTTATGCCTGTTATGAACAAGCTGACTATTACAAAAGAATTGGGTAATGCCCGTGAGCTTTCAACAAAAAATGTTGATAGCAAGACAGATATGGAGCCATAGAACGCGAAGATGCCGGTTATGAATTGGGCAACGTGGAGTCCCATTTTTATTTTGCAGGCTTTGATTTTTACCCAGTTGAGGCTAGACTCGATTCTTCTTGAGACGTCAGGCAAATCGTCGAGTAATAATGCTAAACCGGCTAAAGTGAATACTCGCCCAGCGTTAACTGGTATATCATCGGAGTTAACGAAGAACATGCTAATTGGTGATACTGGAGTGAAAACAGTGACCAAGAGAGATGTTACAGCCACCACAGAGAAGCCGTAAACATAGTGGTGGAACAGGAATCGCCCCGTATGAAGTGCTCGCCCTAAAGCAGCGCCCGGAAATATGTTGATGACTCCCGCAGCAAGCGCCAACCAGAGCAGGTTCCCGTCAATTAGGAAGGGTGCATAAGGACGCCAAGGATTCGCCGTAGAGGAAGACATGTAGAAGCCATAGATGATGCCGGCAACGGTAGCTACACTGATTAGTGAGTTAAAGATTAACGCTATACTGAATGTTTTCTTTAAGATTACGTGGACTGGGGTTTCCATACTGCCGTGCCCTAACTATCGGTTCTATAATTTTATTAAGATGGTTTGCTTAACGCTCTTTTAAAATTAACGCAATTCAGGACTGAAAAAACAATGAAGTTTGAACTAAAGTATAAACCCTCATACGCAATTTTGGTAACAAATCTTGATCAGGGCGAAACAATCACCGCTGAATCAGGCGCCCTGACCTACATGACACCTAACATAGAAGTACACACGCGTAAACGAGAAAAAAGCCTCCTAGGCAGCTTGGGGTTAAAACTTATCGGCGGACAATCCTTCTGGGTTAACGATTACAAAGCCACAAACGGCTCCGGAGAAGCAGCATTTGTCGCAGCACCAGTCGGCGACATCAAACAACTCGACATAGCACCCAGCAGCGGCTACATAATCCAAAAATCCGCATACATCGCATCAACATCAGGCATAGACTTAGACGTAAAATGGGAAGGCTTCACCAAAGGACTCTTCGGACAAGGCTTATTCATGATTAAAGCCACAGGCAGCGGTCAAATGTTCATCAACACATTCGGCGCCATCGACACCCACACACTCCAAGCAGGACAAACCTTGGTCGTCGACAACTTCCACCTAGTCGGATTTAGCGAAAGCTGCAGCTACAAAGTTACTCGGCTAGGCGGCTTAAAAGAAACCCTACTAAGTGGAGAAGGCTTAGTTACCCAAATCACAGGTCCAGGCGAAGTACATATCCAAACCAAGAACCTACAGGAATTCACCGAGTGGCTCTGGACACTTCTCGGACCCAAAGTACGCGCTGAGCGGTCGCGTTAAAACAAACCTTTTATTTACTTTTTTCTTTAAAGCAAAAATTAATGAAGTGACCACTTTGAGTAACATTGGAATCGGTATATTCGTTGGCTTTCTGATAACCATAATTCTTGGCACAATGTTTCCAGTTATCGGACATTTGGCTGGGGGTTTTCTGGGGGGTCTCGTAGCAGGGCTCATCGCTGGATTTATAGCAGGAATCGCCAGTGCTATCTTAATTGCAGTCCTCTCATTACTCGGATCATATAGGTTGGCGGTGTAGGCATTGGACTCTTTGGAGTAATTGTTGGAACTGTTGTGGGCTTAGTGGCTCTTTTAGTCTTATCTTTGATATTAGGAGTGATCTCAACAATAGTTTCAGTTATAGAAGGCTTAATCGGCGGAGCCATCACGAGAGAACGCTAAGCCTTTTCTTTTTATCGATCTATCATGAAAGGTTTCTTATGTGTGGTTTTTTCAGGTATTGTGTCTAGTACCATTTTTTCCTCAGGCTTCTTACTAAGCACAATTGGTGATAATTCGTTTGCCAACTCAAGCGCCGCAGTTAGCTTACTACTTCTTTCAGCATAAATCTCAAGCAGAATTCCATCCTTACGCACATTTTCCCCGAGTTTAGCATTCAGTATAATACCTGCGCCTTTCTCTTTGGGCGCCCCAGCCGCGCGGGCAATCCGTACAAGATCATCAGTACTCAACCACAATACCTTGCCAGCCTTTTCAGAGCGAACTGCAGCGTGTTTGGGTCCAACTGGCAGATCTTCAGGTTTAACTTTAGGGTCTCCGCCTTGCGCCTCGATTATTTCACACATTTTCTTAAGCGCTTGTCCTGAATCAATAATTTGCTCCGCCTTGCCTCTTGGATTTTCAACTCCAACCATTTCAAAAAGCATACTAGAAAGGCTAATTGCCTTTTCGCGCAAGTCAGGTGGACCACCACCCATTAGAGTAGCTAGAGCTTCTTTGGCTTCCAATGCAGGACCCATACTACAACCCAACGGTTGATCACCAAATGTTAGGGCGCATTGAATGGTTAAGCCTAAACGTTTCCCCATATCTACAAAGTCGGAAGCCAAAGTGTAGGCTTCTTGAAGTGTTTTGATTTTTGCACCGGTACCCGTTGGTATGTCGATGGCTACATGAGTTGCACCGATGGCTTTCTTTTTACTTAGAATCGAAGGCAGCAACATAGGGTCTATGCCCAATGGATACTCAACTTGGATAAAGAGATCATCTGCTGGTGCTAGTTCCAAAGAACCTCCCCAAACGAGGCATCCGTTGGTTTTTTCGACGACACATTTGATTTCATTTATCGACAAGTTAACTGGACAGAGCGTTTCTACTCGATCCGCGGTGCCTGCAGGTGAGGTTATCGCCCGAGAAGATGTCTTGGGAATCGTAAATCCAGCTGCAGCCACTATGGGTACAACAAGCATAGAGGTTTTGTCTCCAGGTATGCCGCCCACGCTGTGCTTGTCCAAAATTGGGCTTCGACCAAAGTTCAGCGATTTACCTGTTGTAATCATCGCTATGGAGAGTGCTTCGGTTTCGGCTGTGCTTAAACCGTGGATGCTTAAGGCAGTTAGAAATGCCGCGATTTCAGTCGAGCTTAAGTGACGTTCAACCACGTCCTTGACTATTGCGACTATGTCTTTTTCTCGTAGGCGTTCGCCACGTAGTTTTGCGCGTATGTTGAATAGGGATTCCGGAAGGGGCGCCAGCTGCACTTGAGCGATTTCATCGCCCTTTAGGTTAAGGGCGGCTTCAGTTTCCTCAAAAACTCCAATTCGATTATCAGGAAAATTCTCAGCTATATTAGCGATGGCAATCAGAGCCCGATCGCCAACAGTAATTTTTATTCTGTCAGAACTGTGAACGCCCAGCGAATTAGCGGTTTGCTGGCTGACCACGGCTATTCGGTTTCCGCCTGTGGTGATGTTCAAAAGTTCAACTATTAGCTCCATCTTCACTCAGTAGTTATTGATTAGTTGGTATAGTTAAAGATTTTAAGGGAAAAAACGCTAGTTTAGCTAGAGGAGTTTATTTGAGATATCTTGACTTTGTAGATTTAGCTTACAAGCCTAAAGAAACCGATTTACTCTGCAGCTTTTACGTCGATCCTGAAGGTATAACATTAAAAGAAGCCGCCGGAGGAGTAGCCGCAGAAAGCTCTGTAGGCACTTGGACAGAGCTTACCACTGAGCAGCCTTACGTGAAAAAGCTAGCAGCCCACGTCTACTATATAAATTGTAATACAATCAAAATCGCCTATCCAATAGAACTCTTTGAACCCAGCAACATGCCCAATATACTTAGTAGTATCGCGGGGAACGTGTTTGGGCTAAAGGCATTAAAAAACCTGCGCTTGCTCGACATTGAGATACCAAAACAACTCCTCAGCAGCTTTAAAGGGCCAGCGTTTGGTATAGTTGGGATCCGTAAACTCGTTAAGGTGCCAAAGCGGCCACTTGTTGGCACGATTATAAAACCTAAACTGGGTTTAAAGACAAAGGACCATGCCAAAGTCGCTTATGAAGCTTGGCTAGGCGGTTGTGACGTTGTTAAAGATGATGAGAACTTGAGTAGCCAAAAATTCAACCTCTTTGAGGATCGCCTGGCACAGACTCTAGAAGGCAGAGACAAAGCCCAAGAAGAAACTGGTGAGCGAAAAGTATACATGATTAACATCACCGCAGAAACTAACACCATGCTGAAACGAGCACAAAGTGTGGTGGACCAAGGAGGCGAATACGTTATGGTTGACATATTAACTTGCGGCTGGTCTGCCCTTCAAACATTGAGAAACCAAAACTTCAAGCTTGTACTTCATGCGCACCGCGCTGGTCATGCGGCTTTCACCAAAAATCAATTACACGGAATTGCAATGCGACCTATAGCTAAGGTAGCTAGAATTATTGGTGTAGACCAGCTTCATGTTGGTACGGTTGTTGGCAAAATGTCTGAGACTAAAGGTGAAGTGCTAGAAAACATTGATGCATGCAAAAGTGAGTTGGGTGATTTAAGACCTGTTTTGCCTGTTGCATCTGGAGGTTTATATCCAGCTCTTGTGCCTGCTTTGCTTCAAACTTTCGGAAATGACGTCGTACTCCAAGCAGGTGGAGGCATACATGGGCACCCAGAAGGCACAATAGCTGGTGCCAAAGCCATGCGCCAAGCAGTCGATGCCACACTTGGAAACAAAACGCTTGATGAATATTCGAGGACTCATAAAGAACTAGCACTTGCGTTAAAACAATGGCAAATCTAAAATCAACATCCCATTTTTTAGGGGTTAAATAAACGAGTTCACTTGGCTACTTAGAGAATAAAAAAGAAAAAGGGAAATAGTTTTTGTTTTGCAGTTTTTTTTATGGTCGTTTTCTAAGTACCAGAATGGTCAAGAGACCAACAACAATTATGGCTACTAATAAGCCGACAATTGCTGGTACAAAGTATAGATCAGCTGCTGAGTCTGGTTTAGCTGTAGGTTCTGCAGTAGCTGCTGGTGCTGGGTCGACAACGAAAGCACTTTGTGCAAACGAGGCATAATATGCGTCAGATCCTGCGAAGGTCACAAAGACTGTGTATTTACCTGGAATATCAGGCATCCATGCGAAACTAAAGACTCCGCTTGCATCACTTGTGGTTGTGCCGATGTTTCTGTAGTTGCCGTTAGCATCGAGGACATCGATCGTGACTGGGACACCGCTTGCGTTGGTTGGGCGTTCAAATTGCTTCCAGACGTAGAGCATCCATTGGCTTTGGCTATCATCTGAGACTGCGGCTACTCCGTTGGGGAACCGCAGGGCTATTTCTGCACTCTTTGTACCTGGTGAAATGTCCATTACTGTACCTTCGATTAGAACACTGCTACCTTCTACTGAGACCTTTGGTGATGCTGCGATTGTCATTGAGCTCGGTCCTTTTCCGATTGCATAAACTCTTTGATCGTAGGTGTCCATTGTAGCGATGATGCTGTCAGCGATAACACCGTTACCGCCCCAACGAGTGTTACGGAACATACCGTTAACTCTCCAGATTTCAGAGCCGTCAGACGCATTGATGCATATCTGTGGTGCACCTCTTGGGAGTGGGTTTTCAGCTGAGTGCTCGGTTGTACCGATGTAGATTTTACCGTCGGCAATAAGAGTAATCCAGCCCCACCAATTGTTGCCAGTAACTGGCTCGCCGTATGGATCTGCTAAATTGTATGTCCATGCAGAATCGCCTGTGGCTAGGTCATAGGCATAGAGGATACCTCCAAGTCCTACTGAGTAGAGTTTGCCATAGGCAAAATACCAAGTGTGTTCTGCATTGCCCCAGCCGTATAGGTTTCCGTAGTGTTCAGAGTCAGTTGTCCATAGATAAGATCCATCGACAACGCTGAAGCCATAATGGGTTCTAAGTTCTTTTGACCAGACTGCGATGACACCGTTGCCATAAGTATTGTCTTTGACGTAGTCTGTTGCGCCTGTGTAGTGTAGAGTGTTAGAGCCTGTAACCCATTCGGAGGGGGGAGACCACGTTTTGTCGAATAGTAGAGTTGTTGATGTCGATGATCTTGTTAAGCCTGCGATGTTTATTGCCCAAACTCTAACCATTGATTGGTTGAAGAATAATGAGACATATCTGTCACCATTGTAGATCTTCGCTATTGATGCCATGAATGACGTGCTTTGTTGTAATCCTGCGGGGATAGAGACGTTCCAAGAGTAGCAGTTCGGGACTGATGCGTCAAATGTTCTACCCATGACGTTGCTTGCCCAACTACCAAGCGACGGCGAATTTGGATCTAGTATTTCTGATAGACCGGCTTGTGTTGAGTTCCAGAGGAGAAGTCGGTTCGTCGCGAGATTTATTTGATAGATCAAGATTTCGCCGCTTGGTCCATAGACTTGTGTGCCTGAGGGGACATTTTCGAAAGTGAAGCATTCTGCGAAATCAAATGGGTCGTAGGCAGTCCATGTTGTTTTTGGAATGAAGAATGGTGGTTCATATGTGGTCGATGTTGTCCAGAGATAGCTATAGACAGCGTCTACGTTGTAGCTGTTCCAGTACAATACTTGCCCGAAAGCTAGATAGGTGTCCTCTTTCTGCCAAAGGGTTTCTCCTGTATGGAGATCAACTGCTTTGACGTCGCAGTCACCAAGGGAGCCGTAGAAGCCTGGTGCAGGTCCTGTGTTGTAGTAGAGTACTCCGTTCATTATAACGGTGTTAGTGAATTTGCCTTCATATGCGTCACCTGAGTTCATTGATGCAGGAACTGGATCTGGTCCAAGTATACCGCCGGCCATACCTCCAGTGGTTATGTCTTGAGCCCATAGTACGTGTGGAGTTTCTGGGGCGTTGTCATTAAAGAGCGCTATCGAGTTTTCTGGTCTTGCAACCCAGTTCCCAGATATTGAGAACCATTCTCTGAGTTGTGGGTCGATTGGACGACTCCAGTATTCAGATGGAAGAGCATGACCAGGGTACATTGGCGAGGGTTCACTTGTTACAACTAGTGTGCAGGATGCACTGCTTGCAAGCAAAATTGTTCCCTTAGGAATCGTTATACCTCTTTCGGAATCAATTGTATCTACTGGCATTTCCTGTTGTGGGAAAATGCTAGTTATTGTATAGTTGCCAACTGTATCGGGTACGTATTGAGTGAAAGTTGAACCTGTTGAGTCAGTCCTGAATGGGCCGAGTGTTGTGTTTGTGCCATCTGGTTTTGTAACAACAAGAGAAAGCCCGGTAAATCCGTCCTGAGCAGCATTTACTGCTTGTGTGATACCGGTTTTGAGCAGAGTGGTTTCACCAAGACCTATTCTTTCGGGGATTGCATCGACTAACGAGTAAGTTTTTAGCGTACTTTGTGAAGCTGTTGGTTGCATAGGGATAGCTGCAATCACTGAAACTAGAAATGCAATTAAAATCAGGGTTGATAGTGTTTTCTTATAGTTCATTTTTTCCTTTCCTTCTTGTTTTGTTCTTCTTTTTTTATATAGGCAAACAATATCCTTGTCTAAAATATTGCTTGCCCAGCAAGCTAGAGGGTGCTTTGTACTTATAAATTTTTATTGAATAAAAGGTAACCATTTAGAGTTTTATGTATCAAATACTACAATATTTTTCCTTTTTAATATAAACAGACTCTTATTACAAATTGTTTTTTATAAGCCGAACCCGATTTAGGTGGTAATCATAGCCTTTTAATTTCGAGCTGAAGGCCTTAGAAGACCCACGGGTGTCTCTTACACACAACCTCAACAATTGCTTGAGGAGCAACTATTCCATCTTCACAAATTATTCCACTTATGTAGCGATTAGCAGTAACGTCAAAGGCAGGGTTTCGCACGACTAGTTTGGCTGGGGCTTCACTCCAAACTTCAGCAGGGTTGCGTTGCTCTATTTTTTCGAATTCACCACCAAGTGTTTCTGGGTCAAATTTAAGCATCTCCGATACGACGTATACTGGAACTCTGGCTTCATAAGCTAAAACTGCGATACCGCTTGTACCGATCTTATTGACAACATTACCTTCAGATGTAATTGCGTCTGCCCCTACGACAACCACATCTACATTTTTCATGAATGCCCTTGCTGCAGAATCAACAATAAAAGTTGTTTCTATACCTAAATCTACGAGTTCTTTGGCAGTCAGTTTTCCCTGAAAGGCGGGGCGGGTTTCAGTGCAAATAACTTGAAATTTTTTTCCTTGAGCTTTAGCTTTGGCTAGGAGGCGGGTTACAGTTGATGAGTGGCAGTGTGTGAAAACTGTGGAGCCGTCTTTGATGCGTTTGGCACCTATTTCGGCTGTACGTTCTCTGGAGGCATCTAGGTCTTCGAGGAATTTGCTTGCTTTAGTAATCACCATTTGACCAAGTTCATCTACTTTTTCGGATTCTAGGTTTTGCACTTGAATAATTAAGTAACGGATGGCGTTGCGCATTAGTGGTTCAGTTTCTCTTGCGGCAAAAAGAATTGTTTGAGCTTCTTTGAGTTCAGCTAAAAAAGTTTTTTTGTTCTCTGTTTTTGTTTGTTCTGCTAATGTTTTCAGAGCTTGGATAGCAGCAATGGCGACATTTCTTGCGCCCTGAACCTGAAGCGCCCTTATTTTTTCAGCCGTAACTTTTACTGAGTCAGCCATAATTCTCAAACCTAAAGCATAAACGATTATGATAGGATAGTATTTTGTGGAGAAGCATATAAGCAGATTCGTATCAAAAGACTTGTGAAGAATATGTTGCCTGACGAGGATAGCATAAACAGTATCCTGCGGCCTTATGTTCAACCGTGGTATGACTCCATCGAGAATCCGCATAAGAGTCAAGAGTGCGTTTTTGACGGTTTGATTAAAAAATACGCTGATACTGAATATGGCTTGAGGTTTAAAGCAGACAAAATAAATTGTATCCCAAGTTATCAGGAGAATTTTCCCATAATTAACTATTCAGAACTCTCTTCACACCTCAAAAAGGTAAGAGAACAGAATTTCAAGACTTTTTTAGCTGAACCTCCTCAATGCTGGGTTATGACCCGAGGATCAACAGGCAACTCCAAAATTCTCCCTGCAACACAGACGCACCTCAAACAAATCTACAGTTGCGGTGCAAGAGCAATCATAAACCATGCGGTTAGAAAAAAGAGTTACGAGGTCTTTCTAGGTGTAATTTTAAACTTGAATTTTCCCTCTAACGTTCACACGATGACGGTTGATGGCAAAGAGGTAACTTATGGGTACAGTTCAGGCACCTACGCACGCTTAAATCCCATGTTTGACCGTGTAAGCCTTTTACCTCGTCAAGAAGAAATCGACAAACTCGGAAGTGGCATCGGAAGAAAAGATTGGGAACAACGGTTTGAATTGGTCTATTCGATGGCAAAAGATCAAGCTGTAACTGCCACAATGGGGGTTACTCCAGTTATTTTATCGTTCGCTAGATACATAAAAAGCAAATACGGAAAAGCACCTCGAGACCTCTGGAAGCCTCAAGCACTCTTTTGCACTAGCGTACGCAAAATACAATTCAAGTATGGGCCTATCCTCAAGAAGTATTATGGCGATGTGCCAATCGTGGAAATGTATACAGCAACCGAGGGAGTTTTCGGTCAGCAACTAGACGATCTACCCTATATTACTCCCAACTACGATGCATACCTCTTTGAAGTAGCCACTGGCAAAGGCATAAAAATGCTTCATGAACTAAAACGGGGAGAATGGGGACGACTAATAATCTCCTCTTGCATATTACCCCGTTATGACATGGGCGATCTTGTTGAAGCCGCAGGAAAGAACTACTTCCGTATATTTGGAAGAAAAAACACATTTACACTTCTTGAACATCGTCTCTATCGGGCGTTTTTAGGTTGGCTGCTTTAATTAGGTGCAGGCATACGCTTTCGGGCGATCAATGCCACATAGATTGCTCCGCCTATGATTATTATGCCGATTACTAGTAACATTATAGCCCAGCTTTGACCAGAATCAGCCGTGAAGTAGCCACTTATTTGCAGTATCGAGAAGAGACCTAAAGTGATTAAGATTAAGCCACCGATTAAATAACCGATAAATCCGCGTTCGCCTTTTTCTTGTTTTTCTCGGTCTTCATTTTTCTCTTCTTTTTCATTTTTCTCGGATTTTTCACCCTTTTTTGGGTAAGGTTGAGTAGGCGGCGGTGGGACTGGCGCTGCACCCTTAAGTGACGCCCCACAGTTAGGGCAAAAAGTCATAGTATCGTCGATTTTATTGCCGCATTTAGGACAATAAGACATCTAATTCTCCCAATATCTTGTAATCAGCTCTGACTATTTAAAATATACAGATGCCAAGATTTGGAGAAAGCTATATGTAACATCTACTCCATTTCTCGGATGGAGAAAATCACTTGACCGGTGACCGAAGACGGCTTGGCTTAACTGAAGAAAAAAAAGAAAGCCTACTAACCGCAATATGGATAGGATCCATATTCATCACATTAGCAGTGGTTTACGCCGTCAATTTGTCAAACAACCTATTGGATCGACTAGTTAACTTCTTTATGTCTCTCACGCTGGTTACTGTGCCAAGCATAGGGGTTCCTTTACCAGCACCCACCGAGCCAGCGGGTCATCTCGTACTCTACAATGCAGGTTTTCAATTTGCCATCGCAATAGGTGCCATAGAGATAGTAATATTAGTCATTCGAATCCTGCTTCATTCACCAGTCTCTCGAAAAGCAGAAACAATAGAGAACATTGTGTTTTGGCTCAGTGCAAGCTTCTTGATATCCACATACCTACTAAACATAACTATAACTGCAGAGTGGTTTGTGTTTTGGGCAGGCATAATTCTAATCTTCGGTTTTGCGTTAATCTCCCGAGCAATTATCCTTTTAGTAAAAAGATAAAGACTATTTTTTCTTAATTTTCAACTTCCACCAAAGGGATAAAACTTGCCTGAACATGCTCCAAGCGTCTTTTGCAAGGTTCACTTTGGTATCTTTACCACTTTTCCATTCCACCGGAATTTCCTTAATCTTGTAGCCATGAAGGCAGCCCCTGACCATTGTCTCGGTGTCCCAAAACCAATGAGTGGCTTCAATTTCACCCAACAGATCTAGAAGGGGTAGTTTTCTAAACGCTTTGAACCCGCACTGATGATCTCTGAGCTTTGAGCCAAGCAGACGTCTAACAAGGAAATTATAAGTTTTTGAACTGAAACCTCTGCTGAAGGTGCGTTCAGCCCTGCTCTCGGTCAGCATCCTTGAGCCCGTTGAAAAGTCGTATCCTTCAACTGCAATGGCTTCAACAAGAGGTTTGAGGTATTTGAGGTCTGTGGCTAAATCTAAATCCATGTAAACTAAAATTTCACCCTTACTGTTTTGGAACGCGTTATTTAGAGCAGTACCTCTACCTAATCGGGCTTCACGGTGAATATGCTTAACGCATGGATACGCTTTGGCTAGTTCGCGGGCACGTTCAGCGGTACCGTCGGTGCTTCCATCTTCGGCTATAATTATCTCATATGAACCGACGAACTCGTTTAGTGCGCTCATAGTTTTCTCGACTGCTGGTTTGAGGTAGTCTACTTCATTGTATGCGGGGAGAACCACTGAAACCTGCACTAAATTGAGTTCTGTTGTTGTCATGGCGCAAAGAACCAACTTGGGAACCATTTGAGATTGTGAATATACTCGCTTGTGGCTGGTGCTCCTGAAATAACAGGGTAGAAAGCTACAAACATTGCTACTGTTGAGGTGAAAAGAATTATTGCAGCGACTTTTCCAATGGGTTTATGCCAGTATTTGTTGATGAAATACGTTAGGGCTAAACAAAGCAATGGAACGCTTAGGAAATAGTGGTAAATGTATGTTGCTCTGCCTATGAAAACGTATGGTAACCATGAGAACAGGAAAACCACTGAGATGTAAATCGCAGCTACATCCCAACCTTCACCGCGGATGCTAACACTCTCCCCTAAAGCCGACTTGGAGAGACGGCTTCGCAAATTAGACAGTAACTCTTCAATATGAAACGCCCTGATTACAAGAAGAATCATGGTGGTAAAGCCGACCCACCAAACAGCAGGATTGCCAAAAGCGGTGATAGTAGAAACTACTCCATTTGGCAAATAGGTTATGTCAAACCATCTAGGCACGTTTACACCGTCGATTCTGAACATAAGAGGCCAAGACCACCATGGAGCTGATGCTGAGTCAGTCACAGTTCCGGCGTGGAAGCTAAGCATGGCATTTTGGAGATTTAATATCGTTAGTGGTGAATCACCAAGAAGCATCTCAGGAATATATGTGGCAAAATATATGGCGGCGAATACTCCTACAAAGCCCATCATTAAGAGGAAAGGATGGTTAAAGAACGCTACGTACTTCTCACTCAAGGTGCCTTTGAATCTTGTAAGGTCTTTAAATCTGATCGCTACAAGCAAAGCAAGCATACCAAGTGCTCCGTATAGCACAAACCATTTAGTTGAGAACCCTAACGCAACACAGACAAAAGCTATAAACAATGGCCAAATCGAAGTTTTCCATCCATCCTTGAGGACATTCAGGAAGTAGACTAAAAAGAACAGCTGTGCAAGCAGAGAGAAGAATACGACGTAGGTATCGGTGGTAGCGATGCGTGCCATTGTGAAATGCATAAAATCAAAAGTGAACAAGAAGGAAGCTGAGAATCCACCGATCCAGGT
>JAEAME010001331.1_pt1 | contig 17750 bp, 17 predicted proteins | sample 8958731 | NCBI WGS metagenome assembly JAEAME01 (sample SAMN16933194, study PRJNA681113) | bioreactor sludge metagenome | isolation source: anerobic bioreactor sludge (Control) | place: India:Bengaluru | collected 2018-10-24 | reverse complement strand
ATGATGCTGATTTCCTTATCCGGTATCTTGAGTTCCGCCGATTTGATGATTCTGGGATGCTCAGTATTGGCTTTCATAATGGTGTCATTTAATAAAAGCCTGTCGTTCGGTTTGTTCATATAGCTGTGTTTAAAGTTTGACATGTATCAAATTCCAGAAACTTGATGATGTTCTTTCTGATCAGTTCCCGGTTCAGTTCACACCTCTCATTGCCACGGGGTCCCAGGTAGTCGTCGTGTCCCAGTTTGGTGATGCACTCGCCCCCGCAATGCCATTTGGCAAAGCAATCCCGGCAAAATTCAAGGTTGTTCACACGAATGGAGTTGACATAATTCCTTTTAGCCGGATCAATGATTATTTCACCTGCCTCATTGATCCGTCCGATGAATAGTTTTCCGGAACGGGGATCCTCAGATGAGGTGACTTCAAAACAGGAAGCAATATACCCATCCGGGGTGATGGCGAAATTATCGCAGGAGACTCCGCAGAAAGAGCTGGACAATGTGTCAAACCTGCATCCGGAGTAGGTCAGGTAGACACCTGCTTTCTTGGCTGCTTCCTCGCACAAGGCAAATTTCTCCGCAAAATGCCTCAGGTCAATGGTTAACTCGTTGTTTGTGAGGCATCGCCCGGTGTTGGCGATGGGTTCGAAATGGATATGCTTCGTTTTGTAGTTAGTAACAATAAATTTCAGGCAGTCCTCCATCTGATCCACAGTCGCTGAAGAGATCGTGCTCCTGATTCCGTATCTGAAACCTTTGGAATCGAGATATCTGATGGTCCTGTCTACAATTCTAAAAGATCCTTCCCCGGAAGGCAACGGACGGTGCAGGTTTTGAGCAAAGGCGTTCCCGTCGAATGATATATTCAGTGATACAAAGTGATCGATGATCCAATCAAGCTTTTGCTTTGAAAGCAGACCGTTGGTGGCTGAATCAACAGTCAGCTTCAGGTTGTTCTCCCTGCATTTTTCTTCGGCATACCCGACGATTTTTTTTATCAGTTCCCATTCGTACAAGGGCTCGCCGCCTCCATGAAAACCCAGCCTGAAGGTATCCACATTGGTTTCTTTCAGATTTTTCAATACAGACTCAATTCCGGTGGTGACATAAAGCCACTTTATTTTCATGGGCCTGAAGTCCCCCGCTGATGCATAGCAGTATATGCAACGCAGATTGCACCGGTTAGTCGGAAAGAAGGTCAGCCGGAGCGGCTTGAAATCAACCGGAACGGGATTGTTTACCTCTCTTTCCCTGTTTTGGTTGAATATCCCTTTGCTTTCCAGGTAATCAAGTACCTGCGTTTGTTCGCTGTTCAACTCCGGCAGATTTTCCAGGGCTATTCTGCCAATGAGGTTTTGCAGATCAGGATTGGCAACAAACGAAAATCCCAGTCTCGGGGCGTACAGAATCTTATTCTCTTCCTTGTAATCCAACAGGAACAGATCGCAGCTTAACCGATAGTCCTTACTCATTCCGAAGGCCTTTTGTAAACATTCTGAATGATATTCATGTCGGATTCCTTGTTCACGATGATTCCTTCCCTGACCAGACGGGCCGTCACCGCACTGCATCTTTCCTCACATTCTTTTTCTCCAAGGTTGTACAAAACTGACAGATTCTGAATTTCAGAACGGACGGTTGAGTTCCTTTTTAACATCTTGATAATATCATTTTCAATTCCCGTGAAGGTCAGTTCCATAATTTTTCCACCACCCTGATTTGTCCTTAGCACAGTGTTTCCCGTCGCGGTTGAATCAACGGTAAATGCAGGGTTGATAAAATAGGTCGTATCCAGCAAATCCTGAAACATCCGTTCATCCGCCCTGATTTCCTTCATTCCCATGGCGGCAACAAAAGCTGCTGCCCCCCGGATAAAAAGCCTTCGCCTAATTCTGTTATCCATTTGAAAAATTATTTAGTCCCGATAAAAATTCCTGGTTTTCGATCAGTCAAGAACGCTGAATCTTCATTCATCAAACATGCCTTCGAAATAGTCCGCCGTCATTCAGGTATGCATGAAAACTAAAAACGGCACTTCTCTTATAACTCAGAATGTTCGGCATTTCCAGATAAGAGGTTGCAAAAAACAGTCTGGTTTCCGTTTACTATTTCTTTATTTATGTTAAGGGTAGCCGGAAAAGTAAGCAGGACGAATATGTTTTTCAGCAGGTTTTCCGTTGCTGGAGTCCTTTACGGAAAACTTTTCTCCTTGTCAGGGAAGTCGCTGATCGCAGTCGCTGTATTGAACCATACGGTTGCCATGACGAATCTGGAAAACCGTCATCAGAATGATGTATTTCCGGGAAGGATCACCGGACGATGATCCTTCCCGTCCGGACGATAGTATCGCCCGAGATCGTGAGGTAGTAAATTCCCTTGCTGAGAATTGATTCTGTAATATGTAACCTGCTGAAACCTATTTTTTATTTGCCGTATAACCGGTTGTGCCGTAATCATGCTGCCAGGTGCCGGTTATCTTATTATTCGAGAACGAACCGGTCAGTTTCTTTCCCCAATAGTTCGTAACGGTAAAACCGGTCGTTGTCCTGGTCATAGTTCCAAATGCCATGTAGAATATCGACATTTCGTAAATAGCTCCTCCCGCACTAATAAAAAATGAACCGTCAAAACTCGTTACTTTATCTCCTTCTATTGTAAAGCTGATTTCTCCGCCTTCATCGGTATCCCCGCTGTAAAAACCTGCCGGAGGCAATGCCGCAAGTGGTGGCTCGGTAATGGTGACAGTCATGGTTGAAAAATGGGTGCCACCGTTTCCTGTAGCGGTTAATTTAATGGTATAGGTCCCCTTTTTTGCATACGCATGGCTGGGATTGGCCTCGCCGGAGGTGCTTCCGTCACCGAAATCCCAGGTGTAGGTGGTGGCATGCTGCGAAGCATTGGTAAATCGTATGGTCTGTCCTTCTTCCGCGGTGGTCTTATCCATGGTGAACGCAGAAACCGGTACCGGAAACGAAACAACAATTGTCCTGCTGATGCTGTTCTCTCCTTCGGCTCCTGTGACCTTCAGGGTTACCGTGAAGGTCCCCGCAGCGGTATAGGTGTGGGAAGGACTTTTTTCCGTGGAGGTGGTTCCGTCACCGAAATCCCAGAAAAAGTCCAGGGCGTTTTCCGACAGGTTGGTAAACCGGATGAGATCCCCAACCGTCGCCATTTCACGGTCCACCGCAAATTTGGCGACCGGAAGTGTCTCTTCCTTGCTGCACATGGAAAACACCAAAATGACTAAAAGAAGGCTAAAACAATGAATCCTTTTCATAAACAGTTCATGTTAGGTAATTGATAAAACACTGGCTTTGAAAGCATCAGTCAGACTTGTTTTGCCTGACAAATCTTTCAATCTGCATTTAATGCAGATGACGGTTGAAGATTGTAAGCAATCTGAATATGTTATACGGCATGTTTTGAAAACATAATTTTATTTCATCCACCCGAAAGGACTGGGCAGGGTGGATCAGCATCCCGATCCGTTGACGGATTGTCTGGTTCAAAGGGGTCAACCAGCGCAACCCCCGTAAGGTATTAATTCCCAATATAGAGCCACCTGCCGGACCTATGAAGTCAGGATATCTTTCCCACTCAGACTTGCTTATGCGGAAAAATAACCACCCCGTCCGAAAAAAACCAGTAAAAATTTGTATGGTATGTTATATATATCTAACTTTGTGTTAGAAATAAACAACACTTCGTATTCGGATTTTCTGCCCCGCATACCAACCGCCGGCTTGTTTGCGGCTTTGTGGCCGGGGAGGCATGTGTGAAGAACGGAGATAGGCCTGTGTGCATAGATAACTGAATAATAACCTATTAGAAATCAGAAATGAAAAGGACAGTGCTAGTGTTTCTGGTTGCGGCACTCGTAATGGTGTCGACCGGGATTTGGTTCTGGAGCTCCCCCGAAGGATTTTCAGGGATGGACTTGGTGCACTCCGGGGTAATCCTTACCCTGGTAGGGTTTGCTCTTTTCGTGGGATATAAACGGCTGGTCAGCCTGAAGCGGGGAGAGCCCGCCGAGGATGAACTGTCAAGAAAGGTTTTACAGAAAACAGCCGCGATTTCCTATTACATTTCCTTGTACCTGTGGGTCTTCCTTATTTTCCTGAAGGACAGGGTTGCCTTTGATACGGAGGAACTGCTGGGCACCGGCATTCTGGCTATGGCGGTCATCTATGGCATCGTGTGGTTGGTGTTGCATTTCAGGGGAGTCCGAAATGAATAACCGCATAAAGGAATTCAGGGCCCGGCTCAACCTCACGCAGGAGGAGCTGGCAGCAAAGGTCCGGGTGCGACGGGAGACCATCGTCTTTCTGGAGAAAAACAAATACAACCCCTCCCTTAAACTTGCCCATGACCTGGCTGCCGTTTTCTCCGTACCCATTGAGGAGCTTTTCCTCTTTGAAGAGGATCTTTGACTACCCGGGTTTATTGAGACGACAGGTAAAAAAAGGCTGGAACGCAGTGTGGCCGCAGGATTGCTGATGGGTGTCCAGACCGGGGTGGTTTTCCGCGGCCTTGCCCAATGGCCGGCGGCGGGATGCAGCCCGGGGGTGGCGGCAAAAGTGAAAACCGGTTTTTTCAGCGATCCTGTCCGGCGATGGCGAGGGCCGTGCGTATCCCGTCGGCGCCGCTTGAAATGATCCCTCCGGCATAGCCGCTGCCTTCGCCGGCAATATACAGGTTGGTGAATCCTTCGCACAGGCCGTTGCCGTCGCGGATTGCACGGATGGGGGAGGAGGTCTTGCTTTCCAGTCCCAGCAGGATGCCCTCTCCGTATCCCTTCAGCTTCCGGTTAAAGTCGCGCAGGCCGTCGGAAAGCGCTTCTATGACCGGTGCAGGCAACAGGGTCCAAAGGGGAGCCTCTGTCATTCCCAGGGGATAGCTGCCTTCGGGCAGGCAGCCGCTTTCTTTTTGTTTCAGGAAGCCGTCGATGGTACAGAAAGGGGCTTTGTAGCCGCCGCTGAAATCGTAGAACCGCTGCTCCAGTTGCTCCAGCCAGCCGAGGGCTTCGGACGCGGAAGTGTCGTGGCCTGTCAGCAGCGAAGGATGAACGCCGGCCACGCAGGCGGCGTTGGCGAACCGGCCGTCCCGCCGATAGAGGCTCATGCCGTTGACAATATTGGAAGTGGCATAGGGGGTGGCGGGCACCACCATTCCTCCGGGGCACATGCAGAAGGTGAAGACCGGCGGCCGTCCTTCGCGGTTCGAGGTCAGCCGGTATTCGGCAGCCTTCACCCCGGGCAGGGTAGCATGGCCCCATTGCGAGAGGTTGATGATCTCCTGCGGATGTTCAGCCCGGAACCCCAGGGCAAAATTCTTGGCTTCAAAGCGGACCCCCTGCCGCATCAGCATCCGGTAGGTTTCGTAGGAAGAGTGGCCGGGCGCCACCACAAAAAGGCCGGCCTCCAGGATGCCCCGGTTGGTCACCGCCGCCGTTACCCGCCCTTCCGTTACCCGGAGCTCTTCGAGAAGGGTGCCGAAGCGGATCTCCCCGCCCAGGCTCCGGTATTCTTCGCGCAACGCCGGAACGATGATCTTCAGGTTGTCGCTGCCCACGTGGGGATAGGCCAGGTAGGCAATCTCCCCGGGAGCCCCTGCCCGGATGTAGCTGTCTATGATGAAACGCTTCTCTCCCGGGATATTCTTCGAGCGCGAGGTGAGCTTTCCGTCGCTGAAGGTGCCGGCACCCCCCTCGCCGAAGGCGTAGTTGGCCGTGCCGTCAAAGACCCCCATGGTTTCGAACTTCCGGATGGCCGCGTCGCGCGCCGTGACATCGGCCCCCCGTTCCAGGATCACGGTGTCGAAGCCGGCCCGCTGTAGTACCAGGGCGGCGAAAAAACCGGCCGGCCCGCTGCCCGTGATTACCACCCTGCGGTTCCTTTTTTTACGCGGAATGTCGATCGCCGGCTCCCGGGGAGGCAGTCCCCCCTTCAGCTCAGGCGAAAACACTCCCGCCCGCATCACCCAGCGAATATTCTCTTTTTTCCTGGCATCCAGGCTCTTATGGACAATGTGGTAGTCACTGCTTCCGATCCGGAGCTCCTTTCTGATGCGGCTTTCCAGGGTGCGCTCATCGTACCCCACCGGCATCGTCAGCTCTATCTCGCGGTATCCCATCCTCTGCCCCCTTATGTATCCTTTGCTTGCATTCAGTCTGTCTGGCGGAAAATCTTTCCGACCGGGTAGCGTTTCCAGCTTTTCTCAAGCCAGGGGGAGTTGTTGTATATGAAGGCCATCTGGGCATAATGGCTGGCCGCAAAGGCGGTATCGCCCGTTTTCCTTTGTTCCAGCTCCTTTTTCAGCGCCGGGAAATGTTCCAGCGTCCGCAGGGCATTTTCCTCGAAGCCGTAGGGCGAGAAATACTCCCGCTGGTCGAGGACCGGTTCGAAAAAGTTCCAGCGGAAGAACGAATCTTTAGCCCGGGGCTCCAGCATTTCAAGAATGTAGCGCATCCGTTCCTGCCGGACGGGGATCAGCCAGTCGCCGGCACGGAACTGCACCCGCTGCACCTCGCTGCGGGTGGTTACTTTGTCGTGGTAGAAATGGCCGTTTTGCGGCCGCGCCGGATGGGAGCACTCCACGATGTAGTCCATGGTCAGTTCAAGGAGGGTGTCTGCCGGCAGCTCCCGGTATTCCACCCCGTTGAGGATCAGCCTGTCCATGACCGGTTTCCACGCCTGCGGCAGGACATAGTATTGCGGAACGGGCACCAGGTCGGCAGGGGTGTAGCGGTTGTAATAAGGAATCGGCGCCTCAAAGGGGCGGCTCCGGTCGTATCCCGTCCGGATAAGGCCTGTCACAGGACTGACCTGCTGCCGGTCGGTCTCGTAACCCCGGAAGGTGATCATGACGGAACGGGTCGTATCAAGCTGGCCGGAAAGAGGATACTCTTTCATGGCCAGGGTCTCCAGGATGCCCCTCTCCCTGGACTTGCGGATCAGTACCCCCTGGTCTGCGCCGAATTTCACCAGCGCACGGATGAAATCGAAGGTGGATTCCACCCGGTCGGCAAAAGGCTTGTAGATCAGGTTTTCGGTCATCATCCCGTAGGAATGGAACCGGGCGGCGTACCCGGAGGAGTAACGCGGGCTTTCCTGCCCTCCGCGGATCCCTCCCCGGGCATCCTCGTAGTACCAGTCGACATAGGGGATCAGCCCGTAGGCTCCCCGGGCCATCTCCTCATACAGAAAGGGTACCAGCCGGGAGGTGATGAAATCTCCCATCGCCGGCGGGAACAGGTCGGGCGGGGGCTGTATAAGGGTGATGGCATGCTGGTGGTCCGAACCGTTGGTGGTGTGGGTATCGAGGAACAAATCGGGGTTCCAGGCCTGAAAAATACGGGCGAAACTGCGGGCATTCTCGGTATCGCACTTGGTAAAATCACGGTTCAGGTCCAGGTTGGCCGCATTGCCCCGGAACCCGGTCTCCCCGGGAGTGGTCTGGCCCGACCGGTTGTAGGCGCTGCGGTTCAGGGCCCCTCCGATGTTGTAAACCGGAATGATCAGCACCACCGTATTCTCAAGCCAGCTCTTCATGCCGTCGTGGTTCCGGAGAAGGTCGTCGGCAAATTTCAGCGAGGCGTCGATGCCTTCGGGCTCCCCGGGGTGGATGCCGTTGTTGATGAGCACCACCGTTTCCTGGTCCCGGCGAAGCTTGGCAGGGTCAAAAACCTTGCGCTTGCTGATGACAAACAAGTGCAACGGCTTCCCGCTGTCGGTCATCCCGGCCTCCAGGAGGCGCGCTTCCGGATAGGCCTCATCCAGCAACCGGTACATGCCGATCACTTCATGGTAGGTGGGGGAGTAATTCTCCTGGTACTTAAGTTTAAGCAAGGCCGGTTTAACACGGGGCGCCGCTCCGGCAACGGCGTTTAAAAAAACGAGCAGCAGCAATACCGAAACAAATCGCATATGACAAGCATTATTTAGGTTAATCAAAGAAATGAAACCCGGATACCTGCAAATTGCTATCTCCGGATTACAATTTTGCCTTTTCTCCCACCGGCGCCGGTCTCCTGTCAAGGACCAGGTAGGAATAGGCGAGTCCGCTTTCCGGATCGAAATGGTCTTCCCTGTCTGATTCATTCCAGGCGGCATAGTCGATTTCGGGGAAGAAGGTATCGCCGTCGGCATGGGCATGCACCACTGTCAGATAGAGGCGCCCCGCCAGGGGAAAAAACTGCCGGTAGACCGATCCTCCGCCGATGATGAATATTTCCTGTTCCCCAAGGGTGGCGGCCAGGGCTTCCCCGACGGAGCCGGCCATTTCGCATCCGGGAAAATGATCGTCGGCCCGGTCGGTGATGACGATGTTCCTTCTTCCGGGCAGCGGCCAGCGGGGAAGCGACAGCAAGGTGTTCCTGCCCATCACCACGGGGTGCCCCAGGGTGATCCTTTTAAACCGGGGCAGGTCGCCCGGCAGATGAAACAACAACCGGTTGTCCCTGCCAATGGCCAGGTTTTCAGAAATGGCAACAATAATGGAGATCAATCTCATGACAGCGGTCCCTACGTTCTTATTCAGGCCTCTAAATTAACAATTCCGCGAAAAACCGGCAGGGGGCCGAAGAAAGGAGAATTCCGGTTCTTCGCCTGCACCCGGGCCGCAGCGCCGCCCTGTCCCGGAACCCCGGTTCTCATCTGCCGGCCGGTCAGTTACGCCGGCACATTACCGGATCCGCCGGATTATATTTCATCTGCCCGGGAAGAGGTCCTGTCATACGGACACCTGCCCCGGAATATGGGGATGGGCCTGGTAACCGACCAGCTGGAAATCTTCGTACCGGAAAGCGAAGATATCTTTTACAGCCGGGTTTATCTTCATGGAGGGAAGGGGAAAAGGGGTGCGGCCCAGCTGGATTTTAACCTGTTCGAGGTGGTTCAGGTAGATGTGGACATCGCCGCCCGTCCAGACGAAATCGCCCGGTTCCAGTCCGGTGACCTGCGCCATCATCTGCGTAAGCAGCGCATAGGAGGCGATGTTGAAGGGCACGCCCAGGAAGACATCGCAGCTGCGCTGGTAAAGCTGGCAGGAGAGTTTCCCGCCGGCCACGTAAAACTGGAAAAGGAGATGACAGGGTGGGAGCCTCATTTGGTCCAGTTCTCCCACATTCCAGGCGCTGACAATGTGCCGCCGGGAGCCGGGATCGGCTTTAAGGCTTTCCACAACCCCCGTGATCTGGTCGATGTGGCGGCCGTCGCAGGCAGGCCAACTGCGCCACTGGTACCCGTATACCGGACCCAGTTCGCCCTTTTCATCGGCCCACTCGTTCCAGATGCGAACCCCGTTCTCCTGAAGATAGCGGATGTTGGTCTCCCCTCTGAGAAACCAGAGGAGTTCGTGGATGATCGACCGGAGGTGCAATTTTTTGGTGGTCAGGAGCGGGAATCCGGCGGCCAGGTTAAACCTCATCTGATGTCCGAAAACCGACAGCGTCCCCGTGCCGGTCCGGTCCCTCTTTTCCGCACCGCTCTGCAGAATGGTCTCCAGCAGTTCCAGGTATTGTCTCATCTGTTCCTATCTGTATTATTCATTATTTCCCAGGCGCTGTTCCCTGTTTTGCATCCCTCTGTCCCCAGGCCTGTCACTGCCCCGGGGAGCTGCACTCTTTTGATGCAAACCCGCTGCCGCACCTGTGCGGATGAAACGGGGAGATGCCGTCTCCATTCCCGAAGCAGCGGTTGCCTGCCGCACGGGGCTCTGTTCATGTGACCTCCCGGTCGATAAGGTGGGGATCATCGTCTGAACAGCACCTTTCTGCGCAAAGATAAGGCAATTTATAGCCGATGGTTTATCCGTACCGGTATGAGAGAGGCTTCTCTTCCTCGGGGATGGCGGCGCCGGAGGCCGCACGGGGTGCACACGACCCCACGGACAGTATGTTGCCGGAGGAGGCACCCGTGCCGGTCAGCCCAGCCTGTCCGGATTTAAAAAGACTTACGGCTTCCGCTGCCCATGATCTGTTGCGCAAACCCTCTCTTTTTTTGCCGGCACCGAGGCTGCGGGGAAATATTAAAGCAGCGGCCGGAAAGCTGATTCCGGCCGCTGCGTCCCTGCCTGCTTCAGGTCAGTTCCATTTGCTCTGCCGTTCGGCTGCCGCGGCTTTCCAGGCAGGGACGATGTCCCGCAGGAAAACGGCCTTTTCTTCGTTGAATTTCTTCATGTCCAGTCCGATAAATTCCTGGGCTTTGGCTTTGGTGGAGAGATCGGGGTAGGGGATCTCCTCATTGAAGCCCAGGGAGGCCAGAAGCCTGGCCAGTTTGAGCCTGGTATCCTGAACGATGGTCAGGCCTGCGGAGACGATCCTGCCGCATTCGACCGGGGAATGGAAGGAGCCTCCGTGGCTGGCGGAAACAAAATCCCAGCGCCACTGGGCTCCGCGGATACCTTTGAGAATTTCCGCCATCTGGGCTTCCGTGGCGCCCAGATCCCAGGCTTTTTTGGCTTCCACATGCGCTCTGACCAGTGCTTTTTCCAGCTCGGAGCGGGCTTCAAGGACCTTATCCTGCCGGTCGTACACATTCCTGATCAGGGTTTCCTCCGATTCCCGGTGGCACACGAGACAGGATGAAGTCATGTTGTTCAGGGGTGACTGCATTTTGTGGTTGGTGAACTTCTGTCCTCCCTCGCTTGTGTAGGGCATGTGACAGTCGGCGCAGGCCACGCCGCGCTGGGCATGTATGCCGGTCTGGAAAACTTCGTAATCGGGATGCTGGGCCTTCAGAATGGGGGTTCTGCTCAAAGCATGGATATAATCGTAAAACCCGGCATTGTCATAATAAGCTTCCATTTGTTCCGCGGTCATCCCGTTGTCCCAGGGAAATGTCAGGTAATTGGCACCTTCGGCCACCTTTTTGTTGAAATAGTATTCGACATGGCATTGGGCGCATACCAGCGAACGCATCTCCTGGTAACCTGCTTTGGCGATATCCCTTCCCTGTCTTTCAAAAGCCTGGATAAGGGCAGGCCTGGAGATCTGGAGATTGGCGGTGGCAGCATGGTGACAGTCGGCACAGCCGATGGGGTTGACCACTTCGGGGCCCAACCGCGCCCACATGCCGGTGTAGTATCGGGTGATCCCCTCCTCCTTCATCATCCGGGGAACATCGGGGCTCTTGCAGGTCCAGCAGGTGGTGGGCTGGGGCCCTGCGTCGGCCGTCATGGGAGCCCCGGTGCGGAGCGAGTTGTAGACATCTTCCACCGCATAGAAGTGGCCTCTTCCCTGTTTGTAATCCCTCGAAAAAAGGTATCCCGCCCACAGAACGACCATCTCTGGGACCTCCTCCAGCATGTCGACGGTGGCATTCCCCCCGTGCTTGCTGCGGAAGGTGGTGTCGGCAGTGCCATAGTACGACTGGAACTCACGCGGATAATTCTCTCCCCAGACTTCGTTGCGCACCTCCCCGTCACTGATCACCCTTTTCGGGGTATTCACAAACAGCGCTTCAGCTCTTCGTTCAATGATGGAGGAGGCCAGCAAACCCAGCAAAAAAACAACTCCGATGGTCACAAAAAAGAGCAACCAGGCCAGTCCCGGCTTTTTTTCGGTTAATTCGGTGATGGACTTCATAAGGTATGATTTAATTGTTATTGTTTCCGGTATATTTCATTGAGGGTGTGCGATATCCCTTTTCGGGACACGGTTTTTTTTTCAAGGCAGGCTTTTTCCTTTCGGCCATAATGCGATCCGTTATTCAACGGTGGTTTTTTGGGACATTTTTTTGAGCCAGCCGGGAACGGGACTTTCCGGGAATGGAACCCTGGCAAACGGTACGCTGGAGAGACTGTTTATTTTTCCGTGGCCGCCCTCATTCTTGTGGCATTCTATGCATCTTCTGCCTTCACGGATCTCCCTGTACATGGCAACGGAAGCTTCCAGTTGAGGATCGATGAGTTGCTGTTCGTGGCAGCGGATGCAGTTGTTCTGGACCACTTTTGCCCCCGGCGGAAGAATGGTGATCACCTGTCTTTCCTTTCTGAGCGTAAAAAGGAAGGAATGGCGCAGACCGTCGTTGGCTTTGAAGAAGTACTTGTTAAAAACATTGTTGTGGGGTACGTGGCAGTCGTTGCAGTGAGCTTTTTCCCTGTGGGATCCGTGACTCCAGGTGGCATACTGGGGCGCCATGATGTGGCAGTTGACGCAGGCTTCGGGACGGTCGGAAAGGTAGGAGTGCACCTTTCCCAGGTACATCGATAAAAAGGCCAGCCCCGTAAAAACGCCGGCTGCCAGCAATACCGGCAGACGCCAGCCCGGCGGCGGAATCAGCCGTTGCAGAAAATCCACTGTTTTTTTGAACATACTATGCTGATATGAAACATTATCTTCTCAAGACGAGACCGGCATATTGGGGTCGGGATCCTGCCGATCACCGCCGAACCCGTCGCCATTGCATTTCTGGCTGCCGGAACCGTCGGGCACGAAGGTTTTTTCTCCCAGAAAGGCGCCGCACCGTTTGCAAAAGCGGGCATCGTCGTCGTGCCGGTCGTACATGCAATGCCTGCAAACCTGGGTGTTGGCCGATGCCGGTTTTCCGATCAGCTGCGCCGTGACAATCCCCGTGGGAACGGCAATGATCCCATACCCCAGGATCATGATGATACTGGCAATGAACTGCCCCAGGGGAGTGGAAGGGGATATGTCGCCGTATCCCACCGTGGTCAGGGTTACCACCGCCCAGTAGATGCTTGTGGGAATATCGGTGAATCCGTGGCTCTTTCCCTCCACCAGGTACATGATCGTCCCGAAAATGATCACCAGGGTGACGATGAAAAACAGAAAGACCAGTATTTTTTCAAGGCTTGCCCGGAGGGCCCGCAGCAGCGTGAACCCGGCTGATGTATAGCGGGTGAGTTTCAGGATCCTGAAAACCCGGAGCAGCCGGAGCCCGCGGATGACCAGCAGGCTGTGCCCCCCCGGGAAGAAAAGCCCCAGATAACTGGGAAGTATGGCCATCAGGTCTGTTATGCCGTAGAAACTGCGCAAATACACGGCGGGTTTGTCAAGCACCCAGATCCGCAACAGGTATTCGGCTGTGAAAAGGAAGGTTATCATCCATTCGGCAATCTTCAGGGGAAGGTGATAACGGGCACCCACCGATGGAATGCTTTCCAGCAATACCAGCAGGATGCTCAGGCAAATCACCCCGATCAGGGCAATGTCGAACAGTTTGCCCTCGGTGGTATCGGCTTCGAATATGACGGAGTAAACCAAGGTTCTTGATATCTTCATGGGCCGGAGGAAATCAAGTTGTGGTGAAAATACAAAATATTCCATCCCCCCCTTTAAGGGTGACGCTATTTTTTCAATTATTTAGGGAGTTTCAGCTGATGACGCTCCACCCGAAACCGGTGTCGCCGATGGCGGACAGCGACTTACGGAGGATTTGGTTTTCGGGGGTTTCAAAGAAGGGATCCTGCCGCAGTATTTCCCGGGCATCCCGGCGCGCCATTTCCAGGATGTCGCCGTCTTTGGCGAGGTTGGCAATGCGCAGGTCGAAACCGATGCCGCTTTGCTGGGTGCCCTCCAAGTCGCCGGGTCCCCGCAGGCGCATGTCCAGCTCGGCAATCTCAAAGCCGTCGCTGGTCCTGACCATGATGTCAAGCCGCTTGCGGCTCCGGATGCCTGCCTTGTAGGCCGACATGAGGATGCAGCAGGACTGCCCCTCGCCCCGGCCGACCCTTCCGCGCAACTGGTGCAGCTGTGACAAGCCGAAACGCTCGGCGCTCTCGATGACCATCACCGTGGCGTTCGGAACGTCCACCCCCACTTCTATGACCGTCGTAGCCACCAGGATCTGGGTTTTTCCCTCCTTGAACCGGGTCATCTCCCTCTCCTTGTCGGCCGGTTTCATCCTTCCGTGGACCATCGCTACCTCCCGGTCGCCGAATACTTCGCACAGATGGGCGTAGCCCTCCTCCAGGTTCTTCAGGTCGAGGTTCTCCGATTCGGTGATCAGCGGAAAAACAAAGTAGACCTGCCTTCCCGCGTCGAGGTGGCGCCTGATGAAGGCATACACCTCCTTCCTCCGGTGATCCTGGAAATGCAGGGTTTGGACCGGTTTGCGTCCCGCCGGCAGCTCGTCGATCACCGAAATGTCGAGGTCGCCGTATACCGTCATGGCCAGCGTACGGGGAATGGGCGTGGCCGTCATCACCAGGATGTGAGGCGGTATGGAGTCGGTTTTCTGCCACAGTTTGGCCCGCTGGGCCACCCCGAAGCGGTGCTGTTCGTCGATGATCACCAGCCCCAGTTGTCTGAAACTGACCTGGTCTTCGATGAGCGCATGGGTGCCCATCAGCAGATGCATCTCCCCGCTGGCCAGTTTTTCATGGAGAATGCTCCTTTCCGACGCTTTCGTGGAGCCGGTCAGCAGCCCTACCTCCAGATTCATCCCGGAAACCAGCCGGCTGATGGTATCGTAGTGCTGCTGCGCCAGGATCTCGGTGGGCGCCATCAGGCAGGCCTGGTAACCGTTGTCGATGGCGATCAGGGCGCTCATCAGCGCTACCAGCGTTTTACCGCTGCCCACATCTCCCTGCAGCAAACGGTTCATCTGCACTTCCCTGCCCACATCGCGCCGGATCTCCCGGATCACCCTTTTCTGGGCTTCCGTCAGCTGAAAAGGTAGAAAATCGCGGTAAAAAGTGTTGAAGTTGTACCCGATCCGGGAAAAGGGATAGCCTTTGAACCGGTCTTCCCGGTTGTGCTTCAGCCGCAGGATCTTCAGCTGGATGAAAAAGAGTTCCTCGTATTTGAGCCGGAAGCGGGCATTTTTCAGTTCATGGGTATTCTCAGGCCGGTGGATGGTGACCAGCGCTTTTTCGAGCGGCATCAGCTTCAGCTGGCTCAGAAGCGGCGCCGGCAGGGTCTCGGCTATTTTTCCCGTGATCTTCTCCAGAAGCAGCAGCATCAGCCGGTGGATGACCTTCGAGGTGATGTATTTCTTTTTAAGCGCCTCGGTGGTGATGTACTGAGCCTGGAAGATGCCGGCCGGCTTAAGCGAGATATCCCCTTCGGCCTCCACCTCCGGATGGACGATGCTGATCCGGCCGTTGAATTCGGAGGGCTTCCCGAAGACCGTGTAGGTGCTGTTCAGCCTGAGCTGTTCCTTCACCCATTTGACACCCTGGAACCAAACCAGTTCAAGGGTTCCCGTCTCATCGCCGAAGAGGGCCGCCAGCCGCTGTTTGTTTCCTGCGCCCACCACCTCCATGCTGAGGATCTTCCCCTTCACCTGGACATGGGCCATCTGGCCCTGCACCTCCCCGGCCTTGTAAAAGCGGGTCCGGTCAATGTACTTGAAGGGGAAATAATAAAGCAGGTCGCGGAAAGTCTCTACATTCAGCTCTTTTTTCAGCAATTCGGCTTTCACGGGCCCCACACCCGGCAAAAATTTGATATTTTGGTCCAGGAAATCAGCCATCAACGGCAAAGATAAGAAAACTGCCGCCAATTTAGGGCGGGGGGCAATCCTCAATACCTTGCCCGGGAGGTAAACAACATGAAGGTTATACACAGCAACCGCAGGGGAGCGGGAATCCATTCCCCCTATGCTTACCGGTTGGTAACCGGCGCCATTTTCGCTCCGGAAGCCGGTGCTGAGGAGGCAGCCCTGCGATCGCTGAGGCCGCGGAGGTTGCGCAAACAGGCCATGCTGGCACAACGGCTGGCCTCCTTCCTGAAGCCCCGGCAGGTTGTCATTGCGGGGGATTCCTCCTTCTGGAGCCGGGTATTCAACCATATCCCGGAAAAGATTACCTTTGCGGAATCGTCAGCTTTTTCCGCGCTTCCGGCCGGACCCGGCAGCCAACTGGTTGTCTGGAGCGAAGCCCCGCAGCTCTCTGCGGAGATCCCGCAGTACGGGGATGTCTCCTTCTGGATCCTGCCCGGCACGGACAGGGAGCCGATGGCCCGTTTTCTGGCCTTCCTCAGGGAATCACCGGCCGTACAGGTCACCCTGGAGGTATTCCGGACCGGGATTGTCGTTTTTAACGGCGATTTGCAGAAACAGGACTATATCCTTCACAACCGGTATTGAAGACCCGAAGGCATGGAAAAGGTTATCCGTCTCGAAAACATTGTGAAGAACTACAGGGTGGGCCCCACGGTCGTCAGGGCTTTGCGGTCGGTATCGCTCGATATCCGCAAGGGGGAATATGTGGCGGTGATGGGAGCCTCGGGGTCGGGAAAATCGACCCTGATGAACATCATAGGCTGCCTGGATACCCCGACTTCCGGAAGATATGTCCTGAACGGAACCGAGGTCGGCAGCCTTTCCGACAACCGCCTCGCGGAGATCCGGAACCGCGAAATCGGATTTGTATTCCAGGTCTTCAACCTGCTGCCCAGGCACAATGCGCTGGAGAATGTGATGCTTCCCCTGGTGTATGCCGGGGAGCGCAAACCGGCGCGGCGCGAAAAAGCCCGCCAGATGCTCGAGGATGTGGGGCTCGGCGGGCGGACCACCCACAAGCCCAACGAACTGTCGGGAGGACAGCGTCAACGGGTGGCCATCGCCCGCGCCTTGGTGAACAGCCCCTCCCTGTTGCTGGCCGATGAGCCGACAGGAAACCTTGACTCGCAGATCTCCGAGGAGATCATGAAACTCTTTTCCGAAATTCACCGGAAAGGGAATACCCTCCTGGTGGTGACCCACGAGGAAAGCATTGCCCGGCATGCCCGCCGGATCATCCGGCTGAAAGACGGCATGGTCGAATCGGATATTCCCAATCCGGACCCTCTTAACTGAAAGGCGGATGACCATGGAAATGAAGATATACACCAAAACGGGCGATGACGGCACCACCGGACTGGCCGACGGCACCCGGGTTTCCAAGGGGGAGTCCCGGCTGGAGGCCTACGGCACCGTCGATGAACTGAATGCCTGGATGGGCATGCTGGCATGCGCCGCCGTGGATCCTGACATAAAAAGCCTTTTGATGTCCATTCAGGAAAAGCTTTTTGTCATCGGCTCCCGGCTGGCAACCGGGGAACGGGAACTGCCCGCCACTGGGAAACTCCTTCTCGGCGATGAAGCCATCGCGGAACTGGAAAAGGCCATCGACGCCTTCACGGCGCTGTTGCCCCCCTTGCGCCACTTTATCCTTCCGGGGGGCGATCCGGAGGCCTGCCGGTGTCATGTGGCCCGCACCGTATGCCGTCGTGCCGAACGGAGAATTGTTGCCCTCGCTTCCGGCAAACCGGCAGATCCCTCCGTCGTAAAATATATCAACCGTCTTTCCGATTTCCTGTTTGTATACTCACGGAAGATTAACCACGACCGGGGCATCATCGAAACCCGGTGGATGAGCAGGGATTAACCGAGACTGCCCCCCTCCGCATCCGCAAAACAGACGGATAAAGGAGAAAATGAGTCAAAAGGAAGGGTCTCATTGCAAAACAGCGCAGATTTATTAATTTTGTGACTCTTTCCGGGCAGAGGCCCGGATGTGAATCCATCATCCCTTAATTCGCTTATCCATGAAATTAGACAGCGGGGAATCCCTGGTTTACAGCTATCTCAGACATGTAAAAAAATGCACCGTGGTCCAGACCAACTGGAAACCCTCCGGAAACTGGATCCTCGATGAGGATCTGGCGAGGGAGGTATTCCGGGAATACAGTGTGATCCAGCGGCATAAGGCTTTCACGGAGATATTCAAAACCGGTTTTGAACCCACGGTCAGGCAGACCGAGGTGGACGTATTGGGTATCGACAGCCTGGGAACCGTATA
>JAEAME010001324.1_pt1 | contig 17763 bp, 9 predicted proteins | sample 8958731 | NCBI WGS metagenome assembly JAEAME01 (sample SAMN16933194, study PRJNA681113) | bioreactor sludge metagenome | isolation source: anerobic bioreactor sludge (Control) | place: India:Bengaluru | collected 2018-10-24 | reverse complement strand
AGGAGATCCGTAAGAAGGGACTGATTGGGCAAGCCGAGTTCTGCCGCCCGGTCACAGTGCCGCATGGCCCGGCCATAGTCCTGCTTCCTGAAATAGGCCATGGCCAGGTTATTGTGGGCCCCGGCGAAATTCTCCTGGAGGGACAGCGCCCGCAGGTATTCATTGATGGCCTCATCCAACCTGCCCTGTTGCAGATAGATATTGCCGAGATTGCTGCGCACATCCGCCCGCTCCAAGCCTTTGGCAATGGCAAGCCGGTAGGCATCAGCCGCTCTGTTCAAATCACCTTTCTCGGAATAGACATATCCCAGGTTGGAATAGGCATCTCCGTTACCGGGGCTGTCGGCAATCGCCTGCTCCAGTTCCGCTATGGCGCTGTCGTAATTGCCCTTTTTCATATAAGCACCCGCCAGGTTCGTCCGGGCGTTGGCAGAGGACGGATTGATAGCCAGCGCCCGCCTATACGCTTCTATCGAGTTATCCAATTCCCCCATCTTCGCGTAGGTAACCCCGAGATTATAGTACGCGTCAGCATACTGCGGATTGAATCCCTGCGCCGCCCGGTACTGTTCAATGGCATCATTAAACCGTCCCATGGCGCTGTAGGCTATGCCCAGATTATTGCGCACCTCCGCATAATAAGGCTGGATGTCAAGCGCCTGTTTGTATGCATCGACCGCTCCCGTGAGGTCGCCCTTTTGATAGAGAAGCAAACCGATATTGAAATATGCCTTGGCGTAGCGGGGCCTGAAAACCAGGGCCTGGCGGTAGCTGGCTATCGCCTCTTCCACCATGCCTTTGCGCGCGTACACCGTGCCGAGATTATTATTGGCTTCTATCTGATCCGGCTTGACCGCCAGGGCCTGCTTGCATGCGGCAAGGGCTTGATCGAGCATGCCCTCGTTGGCATATGCTTCACAAAGATTGGCGTTGGCACGGGCGCATTCTGGAACGATTTTAACCGTCTTTTCATAAAGCATGCGGGCGTCGTGCCAATCCCTGTTTCTCTCTATGGTGCGGAGCGCAAAGAAAGCAAGCATGGCGCAGGCACCGGCCGCTGCGGGCAAACGGTACCTGCCATCCCGCATCAAGCCGTCACAGAGCGTCGCTGCCAGAAGGCAGAAACCCACCGACGGCAGATACAGGTAATGCTCCGCCAGCAGTTCATGATGGGGAACAACATGGAGGACCGGAAGCAGGGTCAAAAAGAACCAGATGCCCCCGAACACAAGCAGCTTATGCCCGGCCGACAACAAGCGGCAGAGGGCATAGATGGCCCCGGCCAGAAGCAGCAAGGAGAAAAGGGTTGAAGGCTCAAACAATGATGCGGCAAGGGGAAACGCGTTGAACGAGTAATCGGCAATGAGGTTGACGGGATAGAACAGCACCTGGATGTAGCGAATCAGAATCTTCGCCACCGTGAGAAAGGTAAGAAACGCGCTGTCCCCGTAGTAGGACTTCTGATAGGAAGGTGACGCGATGGCAATCTTGTAATAGCTGAAGGCAAGCGCGCCGCAAAAAAGAGGAACATAGAGAGACACCGATTGGGTCACGCTCTTTTTCAGGCTTTGCCAAAGACACCGGACATAGCCGGCTGAAACCGTTTCCCGCGCCGGGAAATTTTCAACGGCGTCGTAGCAGAGGAAGAGGGCGGGAAGGGTAACCCCCATTTCCTTGCTCCCCATGCTCAGCGCGTAGGCTGCAAACGCTGCCGCAAGGGTGATGAGGTTTTTGCCCTGCCGGTAGCGGAGAAAAAAATAAAACCCGGCCAGATAGAACAGGGTGAAGAGGATGTCCCTTCTGCCCGAGAGATAGGTCACGCTGTCGGTGTGCACCGGGTGGAGGGCAAAGATGGCCGCTGCCAGAAGCGCTATTCGGAAATGTCCGGCAAGGCGCACCACAACCAGGAACACCAGCAGTGTGGTCAGCAGGTGGTAGGCAATGTTGGAAATGTGGTAGCCCAGCGGGCAAAGACCTTTATCAGGTCCCGGGCACTTCCCGAGGTGCCGCCACAGTTTTTCATTGAGCGTGTAATCGATGGCATAGGACACCATCCGGATCGGCCGATAGGATGTGCGGCCGGTTGTCAATCCCAGCAGGCGGGGTATGTTTTCAATGCCGCGTATGCCGGGATTTTCCGACAGCACCAGGGCATCATCAAACACAAAGGAGTTGTTCAGAGAATTGGCATAGCAGGCGCACGCAAGCAGCAGCACCGCCGCCAGGAGCAGGTACCCCTTCCTCCCCGCCTTCGTGTCCGCCCGCACACCCGGTTTGACCGGAGGGGCTGCATCACCCGCCGTACCGGCATGCTCCATCCTGCTTTTTTTCCTGGAACTTGCTTTTCCCATACCCCGTCTCAGCACTATGGGCACCGTTCACCCGGCGGCCCCTGCCCGTCAATCCCGCACAAGCGGAAATCAGGAACGTATTGTTGCGGCCTTCATTATACCGACAAAGCATGCGTTTTGGAACAGCCTGCTGAAAAATACTTTTTTAACAACCTGCTAGTAGGACCGGTACGGCAGACCTTTTTCATACCGGCGCAGACGGATGCGCGCGGCCGTTGCTTCTTTTCCCCGGATCATGCCCAGGAGCTTTTTCTGATAGCGCACGGCGCTGTTAAAATCCCCCGCTTCCGCAAATGCCGCAGCAAGCGTATCCAGCATGCCGGCATGGTGAAATCCGGTTAATTCACATGCCCGGGTTGCCAACCGTACTGCCTCCCTGCCGTTGCGCTGCGCGTCGTCAATGCAGGTAGCATACACCCAGGCACGATTGTTATGGGCCGGCGCGTAATCCGGGTCGATGGCCATCGCCTGTTCATAGTGAAATGCCGACTTTTCCACCATGCCCTTTCTGCCGTACAACTCTCCCATGTTATTGTGAAGCGGCGCATCGGCAGAAGATGCCGCGAGCAACTGCTCGTAGGCCTTTATCTTCCGGTCCAGCTCCCTCCTCCGGGCTATTGTATCCATGAGATTGCGGCGGGCCGGCGAATGGCCAGGATTGATCTGTAACATCTTTATATATGCAGCTATCGCCTGGTCAAACAGCCCTTTCTCTCGATAGGCATTGGCAAGATTATAGTGCACCCTGGTATGGTTCGGCGTGAGGGCCAGGGCTTTCATATAGGTGGTTATGGCTTCGTCGGCAGCACCGCTTCTGAGATACACGATCCCGAGATTATTGAGGGCATCGGGGTACGCCGGCTTAACCGCAAGCGCCTGCTCATAGGATGCAATCGCCCCCTCCAGTCTCCCCGCGCGGGCCAAAGCGTTGCCGAGGTTATTCTGGGCGCGGGCGCACTGCGGCGCGGTTGTAACCGTCTTTTGATACATGGTGATCGCATTGCTCCAATCCCGGTTCCGGTCCCATATCCGGCATGCAAAGAGGGCTGCGACCGTGAGCAGGCAGCCGGTGATCAGCAGGCTGCGCCTTCCCTGTGCCAGGGCACGCTCGGCGGCCAGCGCCGCGGCAAGGCAAAAGCCAACCGAGGGCAGATACAGATAATGCTCGGCCAGCAGCTCATGGTGGGGGAATATATGGCATACCGGCAGCAGGGCTATAAAGAACCACACCATGCCGAACGCCACCATCTTATGCCGGGCCGTCAGCCGAAGCGCCGCATATCCTAGCAGCAGGAGCAACGCGAAGGAGAACATGGTTGACGGTTCATGCCATGAAGCTGAAAGCGGGAAGGCATTGTAGCTGTAATCGGCATTGAGCCTGACCGGGTACAGCAGGAGCTTTATATAATGCACCAGGATCCTTCCCACCGTGAGAAATGTGATATAGGCGCTATTTCCATAATAGGAGAACTGCAAGGAGGGTGACGTAATGAACACCTTGTAGTAACCGTAGGCCAGCCCCCCCAGAAAAGTGAGCAGATACAAAGCGTACGATTGCATAAAACATTTCTTTGCGCTTGCAACCAGCGCTTGCCAATAGCCGGGGCTTCCGCTGCCGCCGGCATGATTGAAATGTGTTATCAGGTCATACGCCAGAAACAGAAGCGGGAGGGTCACGCCCATCTCCTTGCTTCCCATGCTGAGCAGGTAGCAGGCACATGATGCCGGGATGGCGAGACGCTTTTTATCCTGCCGGTAGCGGAGAAAAAAATAAAAACCGGCCAGATAGAACAGGGTAAAGAGGATGTCCCTTCTGCCCGAGAGATAGGTGACGCTGTCGGTGTGCACCGGGTGGAGGGCAAATAAGGCCGCCGCCAGAAAGGCGGCGCGGTGCGTGCCGGCCAGGCGCACGACGACCAGGAACACCAGCAGTGTGGTCAGTAGGTGGTAGGCAATATTGGCAATGTGGTAGCCGACCGGACACAGCCCTTTGTCCGGTCCCTCGCAGCCGCCGAGACGCCACCACACTGTTTCATTGAGCGTATAATCCAGGGCATAGGAAATCATTCGGATCGGCCGGTAGGAAACATGACCGGTCGATACTCCCAGCAGGCGGGGAATATTTGTAATGCCCCGTATGCCCGGATTTCCCGAAATCACCAGGGCATCATCAAACACAAAGCTGTTGTTGAGAGAATTGGCATAGCAGGCAAACGACAGCAGCATCAATGCCGCCAGGAGCAGGCGCCAATTCCTGCCTCCCCCGTCAGCCGCCGGCGCTTTCACCGCCGGTTGCAGCGTGCGCGCGGTGTCGTCTTCTATCCCGGCATGTTCATTTCCGGTTGCCTTTCCGAAACCTGTCAGTTCCATCACCGTGGCATCTTTAGAGTCATCGTTGCTTAGTTGTTTCTGAGCATTCCCGCCCGGTAGGGTTCGAGCCACTTGAGCATTTGTTCAGGAACCGGATACCCTCCTCGCACCGCCTTATCGCAATGCGCTATTGCCTGCGCATAATTCCCCTTCACGTAGTAAAAGTATGCCAGGTTATTATGCGCCACCGCCAGGGACGGCTTCAGGGCAAGCGCTTTTGTCGCTTGTGCAATCGCCCGGTCCATCATGCCTATTTTGCTGAAGGCAACGCTCAGCCCGATGCGGGCTTCCGGCCTTACAATGCTGAATTGTAACGCTTTCATGAAAAAAAAGATAGCCGTATGCGCTTTGCCCTTCTCCAGATAGACGGATGCGAGATTGTTGAGGGCCCTGGGATAATCGGGTTCAACGGATAGCGCATCCTTGTATTCCGCTATGGCTTCGTCCAGCATGCCCTTCTTGTAATAAGCGAATCCGAGGTTATAATGCGCCTCCGCGTAACGGGGCTTGATGGCGAGCGCCTGCCGGCATTGGGATATGGCATCATCTATGCGGCCCCTGCTTGCGTAGGCCTCGCCGAGATTACTGTGAGCGCGGGCGCACTGCGGCACGGTTGCAACCGTTTTTTGGTAAAGGGTCAGGCTGTCGCTCCAGTCCCGGTTTCTATCGGCAATGCGCAGGGAAAAGAGCGCGGCCACGGCGAGAAAGCAAACCGCGAGAACCGCAGCGTACCTCCTTCCTGCAAGAAAGTGCTCTCCGGTTAATGCCGCGGCCAGGCATAAGCCGACGGAAGGCAGATACAGGTAGTGTTCAGCCAGCAGTTCATGGTGGGGAATGATATGGCATACCGGCAGCAGGGTGATAAAAAACCAGGCGATCCCGAAGGCCGGCAGCGAATGATTCTCCAGCAGCCGGAGCGCCATATACCCCATGAGCAGCAACAGCAGGAGGGATGCCGCCACCGAAGGTTCATACAAGGCGGTTGCAAGGGGGAATGCATTATAGCTGTAGTCGGCATTGAGCCTGATGGGCAGCACCAGAAGCTTCAGATAATGCGCGAGAATCCTTGTGACAGTGAGAAACGTGACCAGTGCGCTGTCGCCATAGTAGGCGCTCTGCAGGGAGGGCGACTTGACGAACACCTTATAGTAGCTGAACGCCAGGGCCCCCAGGAAGATAAGCGGATACAGAACATAAGCCCTCGCCAGGCTTTTTTTCAGGCTTGCATAGAGGGCTTTCGCGTAACCGGAGGCCGGGACAGCCTCATCCCGGCTGAAATTTTTTACCAGGTCATATGCCAGAAACAGAAGCGGGAGAGTCACCCCCATCTCCTTGCTCCCCATGCTCAAAAGGTACATGAGAAACGCTGCGATGATGAAGCGCCTCTTCCGGAGCTGCCGGTAACAGAGGAAGCAATAGAATCCCGCGAGATAAAACAGGGTAAAAAGGATGTCCCTTCTCCCTGAGATATAGGTTACACTGTCGGTGTGCACCGGATGGAGGACAAACAGGCCTGCAGCGATAAAGGCGACCCGGGAGCTGGACGATAAGCGGGCGGTGACCAGATATACCAGCACAGCGGTAAGAAGATGATAGAATATATTGGCGATATGATAGCCGATGGGGACAATCCCCGGGTCAGTCCATTGCCGGCTCGCAAACCGGTGCCAGAATATTTTATTGAGCGTGTAATCCAGTTTGTAGGAAATGGTGCGGAGAGGCCTGTAGTAGGTCGCTATCTTCCCCAGGAAAAGGAACCTCGGGATGTCGTCGGCATCGGCAATCTGTGGATTGGCGGCCACCAGGTGCAGGTCATCAAACACATACTGGTTCTGCAAACTGTTGGCATAGCTGAGCGCCGCAAGCGCAAGCACGAGTAAGAACAGCCAGAACCACCGGCCACCCGCCTTTCTCTTGATTTCTTCTGCAACGCTTTTTAGCCGGTAGTCCTTCCCCCGGCCTGCCGCTTTGCCGGCACTTTTTTTCTTATCGTGGACATCTCCTGAATGCATGGCTTATCTTTAAAGCAGCAGTCAACGTTTGTCAAATCTTTTGAAGGGCAGCCTCGCCTGCCATTTAGAAGAGGCGGATGGAACCAAACTACCCTCGTCTATAAGATGAGGGGTTCTAAAATTGGTTGATTCAAATCAACTGCTTGTCATCCTGCGACTTGATCGCAGGATCCACGAAAACAGAATAACTGGATTCTGCGGTCGAGCCGCAGAATGACAGGTTCAAAAAAGCTGCATAAAAAGTCGCTGAGCGATAATTAAAAACGTGCGTCGCCTGAAGGCGAGTGGTTTCCACCATCCCCGATTGATACACTAAGAGATCACAAACATTTTATGCGCTGTCGTCCATAGAAACAACAGGGGCCAGCAAGCACATTGCTGACCCCTGTTTTCATGTGTGTAGCTGACTCTGATTACTTCTGATCGAGAAGGAAGGGAAGTTCCTGTATTAAAAAAGCATCGCTGGCTGTTTCATCGCCGGTGGTGACCGTGACCGTCACCTCCTGGTCCCCTGTTCCCGCAAACCAACCGGGCATGATCAGAACAATGTTCCATATATAATCGTTGCCCAGAATGATGGGAACCAGTTTGAAGATCGCATCCCGCGGATCATACGCAATCGTCGTCTTAAAAGGCTGGAAGCTTGTATCCGTCCCTTTGATAACCAGAAGCTGCGGAAGCGCCACCCATCGCGACTTCCAGATGTTATCCGATATGACCTCTATGCTCGCCCCATCGGTGGATGTCGTAGTGGTTGAGGACGGCCCGCTGGTGGTAGTTGTTGAATCCGCGGTAGTCGTGGTGGAGGAAGGTCCGGTCGTGGTCGTGCTTGACGGCCCCGCAGTCGTTGTGGTTGACGGAGTCAGGCATTCATAATCATCAGTGCCTTCAACACATGCGGTGCCTTCTGCGCAAGGATTGGCATCAAGCACACAGCTATTTCCGCTACAGCTCTCCGTACCCGTGCAATAAAGCCCGTCATCACAATCGGCATCGGAAGCGCAGGGAAAACAGAACCCGCCTGCCTGCAGCTCAACATCAAGCTGCCGCCCGGAAGAGGCATCCTGAAGCTGCACGCCATCAAGTATCCTGAGCTCTTTACATGATTGACCGCTTGCGCTACTGTCTACATCATGAAAAAGAGTGAAAATGGGACCGGTCCCTGTTTCAATGTCGGCGCTGCTTAAACTGAGGAGAACTACCTTACAGCAACCGATTTCTAGTGGATCCGGGGACGGCTGGTCATTTTCATCCAATTCATTTGCTCTACAGGTGAACCCTGCAGTGCGTTCCGTCGTTTCACATTCATCCTTACATTTCAGAAAATCATTTGCATCACATATAATCATTTCCATGCCGCTTTGTATATTATTCCCCGGGTTGTCCAGGCTGACCGCAACCGGACTTTCCGTCGCTCCCGGCAGCGCTGAACCCTTTCCCACGGTGAGCGTCACCTGGGCATTCGCGGCCGGCAACAAGGCCAGAGCTATAAAACTGGTTACGGCACACACGACAACGAGCAGGGTTCTGGTTTTTCTACACATCATTTATTCTTCCTTTCCCTTCTGAATTCAAATACCGGATTACCCTCAGCCCTAGATCACTTCACCTTTTATGGTCACTATCAACGGCTGATCCTTTTTATTGGTCTTGATCTCGATTTTTTCATCGAGCTTGCCCTTGGGAAGCTTATCCTTGTCAAGCGTGATAACAATGGTGTACTGGACGCCTTTTTCATTGGTTTCCGTCTTTGTTGTAATCCATTTGCTGCTCTCCTTGACCTTCTTGATTTCCAGGGCATCGCCGCGGGCCTTATTCAGCACCACCGACTTGGTGAGCATTTCAGGATTGATCGGCCCGTTGATGTCGATCTTACCGAAATAGAGCGAAGACGGCTTCACCTCCACCTCGCTTTGAATCTTGACGAAGACCGGAAACAAGAGCACGGGTTTCATCTTACTGGTCGTTTTCAGCTCAATCTGCCCCCGAAGCACACCCTCCTCTTTGGAAATATTCGCCACATCCAGGGTGTATTCCTTCCCCTTTTTCACTGTTTCCAGCTTGTATTTTATTTTATCGGTAAGATCAGACTTGACTTCGGTTACGTCAAACTCCTGCCCCTCTATCGCGGAAATGGTCAGTTTTTGACTCAGTGCATCACCCTCATATCCAATGAGATTAATCCGGTTTCCCGGCTTGATGCTGATATATTCTTTTACAAAGCAGCTCAGGGTAACGCTGGTGCTCGGCGTAGTGGGATCGTTCGATGTGACTGTCGCTGTTTTTGTCAATTTGCCCTGTCTTCTGCTGGTATTCATTTTTAGGGTTATCTTGCCCTCCCGACCGGGGGCTATAGCCTTATCGAAATCGGCTACGGTGCACCCTCACCCTGGTTTGACATTGGAAATGTTCAGTTCAGCTTTACCGGTGTTCTTGACGATAAAGCTGTGCGTCACTGTCTCTCCTTCCCACACATCGCCTGCGTCAAACATCCTTTGTTCAATCACTATGGCAGGCTGGTTTCCTGCGGCCGTCTTGCCCTTCTGGCTTTCAACTTTCTGTTTATCAATTTCAGACTTGGGTGTGACCGTTACATTAATCTTGGGCTTCTGTGCGTACAACTGCGGCAAGACAAGAAAATTAGCAACAAAGCATACGGCGATCAACAGGCACAACGATCTTTTGTTCCTCAGCATGAACCTCCTCCTTGGGCTGGTGTTAAATGATGATAAAACCCGTTTCTTTTCAAATATATGTCGGATAAAAACGTTTTATCCTTGAATTAAATCTAACAAATAACCACGAAGATGCTTTTTTTAACACCTTCGTGGTTATCGCATTGTTTTATATTACAATTTTACCCTGAGATGGCAACCTCCCTCAATCCCTCACTTGTTTTCCTCGAGGAAGAAGGGCAATAACTTAATCTCAAGGTTACCTGGTGCTGATTCCGAACCGGTGACGGCAGTCACCACCACATTGTCAAGCTCACCGGTCAGCCAGCCCGGCATGATTACCACCCACATCAGGATCGTATCACTATCCAGCACGACCGGAGGGAACTTCAGCAGCGCATTAGCCGGCTGGAACGTAACCGCCGTTTGACGGCGCACAAAATTGGTATTAGTTCCCTCAATTCTCAACCACCGTGGGAGGAAGAACCATCTCGACTGGAACACGGAGGACGGCATCACTTCGATGCTGGCAGTCGGCCCGGGGATAGAGGTAGTAGTAGACGTCGTCGGCCCGATGCTGGTGGTAGTTGTCGTTGTCGGTTCGACGGTTGTGGTAGTGGTGGGGGTTGAAGTTGTCGTAGTCGGTCTGACTGAGGTGGTGGTTGTCGTGCTCTCGGAAACATTCACCACAGCCGCAGCACAGTTATTATCACCACTTGCATCCGTATTATTTGAATCAATCACTCTTATGATATCTGTTCCATCAATATCACCTGCGGTGTACAAACCATCCGCACTAATGGATCCACCGATTTCACTACCGACGGTGGAGGTATTGGAGGTGCAGCCGCCCGCAGAAATTTCCCAAGTGTAGCTTGGTTCATTTTCACACACCCCGCTTTCAACAACTTCGAACTGAAATGTATCCTGAAATACCACATTAGCCGACGATGGAACAATTGATATCGTGCATATGCACCTGTCCGTTTCTTCGACACATGTTTGGCCTGAAGCGCACGGATTGCCGGCACGACCACAGATATCTTGTACCTCGTCACAAATCTCTTCGCCATTACAGAAAATGCCGTCATCCGGGCAGATAACCGGTGTCCCGGGCAGACAGCCGGCGCTTACATCACAGGTCTCAACCCCGTTACAATACTGTCCGTCGTTACAGACTGCATCATTGGGTGTATGGGTACAGATGTATTCGTCTATACCCTCAGTGCATGCATCAGTAGTACACGCTACACCGTCATCGCAGTCAGGTGGTGTTCCGGGCTCACAGAATCCGGTACCGGTATTGCAGGTTTCAAGTCCGTTGCAATATAGGCCGTCATCACATTCTGCATCAAGAGTGCATGGCTCTGCTGCTATGGTGGCAGTAAGGATATTAGTACCCATAGCAGCATCATAAACTATACTACTGTTACATCCTACCGTCGTATCAAATCCATCTATTGCCTGGACAGCAATGTCACCGCTGCCGGTTGCCAAGCACTGAAAGGTCACTTTCGCGATGATTATATCACCGTCGGCATCAGGCTCCGGACAAGTCCCCAATTGAACTACTGCCAGGACATAAGAACCCGGTCCATAGGCATCAGGTATCTTAAGTGTGGCCGTTCCATCCCATGGTCCGGCAATGTCCACACCGTCATATGCCTGAACATTTACGATACTCACCTGAGCAGGATCGTAATGCATCTCAAATCCACTGGAGATAATTGACTCAGGAACCTCTGCTGCCCAGATGTCAATGGAAAACTGATCACCCGGGAAAAGCGTTTCCGGATTAACTGTATCACATGTCTTCAGGCCGGTTGTCACACCGCCGGGATTACCAGTCTCCAGATAATCCTGACAGTAGCTAATTTGATCAGTGGGCACTGTAGTTGTGGTGGTCGGTACTACGCTGGTGGTCGTGGTCGTCGGCTCAATGCTCGAGGTCGTGGTTGTCGGCTCGATGCTTGAGGTTGTAGTTGTTGGCTCAATGCTTGTGGTCGTGGTTGTCGGCTCAACGCTTGTGGTCGTGGTTGTCGGCTCAACGCTTGTGGTCGTGGTTGTCGGCTCAACGCTTGTGGTCGTGGTGCTGACACTACCCTGGGTAACGGTAAGGATATTGGTGCCCATTAAAGCGTCGTATTTTGTAGCACTAGTACATCCTACATTTGTGTCAAAATCTGTTATCGCTTGGACAGAAATTGAATCGCTACCATTTGCCAAGCACTGAAAGGTCGCCTTTGCAATGATAACGTCATTGCCGGCATCAAGTGGCGGGCAAGTACCTAACTGCACCACTGCAACCACATATGAACCCGCACCGTATGGATCAGTTACTTCAAGGGTAGCCGTTCCATCCCAAGGACCAGGTAATTCAGCATCATCATAAACCTGAACATTTAAAAGACTCACTTGGGTCGGATTATAAAACATCTCAAAACCACTAGATAAAATTCCCTCAGGCAAATCGGCTGCCCAGATGTCTATGGAAAAGGTATCACCCGGATTGAGTGTTTCCGGATTAACCGTATCGCAGGTTTTTGTAACATTTGTCTCTCCCCCGGGGTTTCCTGTCTCCAAAACATCCTGGCAATAGCTCTGGGCTAAGGCAGAGCCTGTCATGAATGCGAACACAAGCATAACCCCACACAGAATTGACAGCTTTTTAAACATGGCTTCCCTCCCTCAATAAATTAATTGTGTCAATTATGACTCTCGTCTTCTATGAAATGAAAAGCAAAAAAACTGTTTGATATTATATAGTAAAGGAAATTTAGTCAAGACAAATTTTATTTGCGCTAAAGAAATATTATTAAACATAACAATTAGTTACATATCTCGGCTTAAAGCCGCTCCTACCGGGTCATGCCGGTCCATACCTCTCTGCCATTTCGAGCCTCCCCCCATGTCATTTCGAGCAACGCGAGAAATCTTACATCCGGTGGATGGTGGCGGTTCATGGTATTGAGGATAAATTGTATCAGATTTCTCCGTCGCTGTCGCTCCGTCGAAATGACAAGCCAAGCATTTGTTTCGCGGCTGAAGCCGCTCCTACCGATCCGCAACAATCTGAAAGTTATTCAATATAAAATGGAGGGCCACGCTCTGTCGTGGCCGCATGAAACAAAAGGACGCGACGGCAAGCGCGTCCCTCCAAAGACTGGATCCTGCAATCACGTTGCAGGATTACAAAAGGGGGGTGCGCAGGAAGTAAAACAATGTATCACAGAATGATACGCCAAAGGCATTCTGTCATATTGAGCAGGGGGTGTATTGCTGTACGCCCTTTCTCTTCTCATTCTGAACCCTTCGCATGTCATTTCGAGCAACGCGAGAAATCTTACATCCGATGGATGGTGATGGTTCGTGGTCTTGAGAGTAAATTATAGAAGATTTCTCAGTCGCCAAAGCTCCTTCGAAATGACAAAAAGGTGCCCTCTTTATGACATGGAAAGATACGCTCCTAGGCAGGTTATTGAAAAAGCGATTTCAACAGCCCGCTAAAAAATCCTCTTGAACAAGCAGAAGTCGCAGCAGTTTGCCCGGCCCTGGGCCATGTCAATAATCACCAGAAGATCGAGCACGTCAATGTCCCCATCCGAACTACAGTTGAGAGTGCCGGCGGGTTCACCGCAGTAGGGCGGTTTGCCGTTGGGAACATCACCGTGCGCAAGCTGGCATGCGGTAGGCGTCTGATAGCCCAGAACAATGTCAACCGCTTCCAGTATGTCAAAGAGATTAACGACATCGTCCCCGCAGGCTGCACAACCCGGGTCGAGGCAGTCCTGGGGAAAGATATCTCCACAAGATTTGAAGCACACATCTCCCGGAGACTGGCAGGCGCAGAGCTCCTCATTAAACCTGTCCGAGACCTGCCGGTTAACCGGCCTTAAGCAGGTACAGCCCTCGCAGGTCTCATCGGCTTCGTAGATGATGTTGAAAACCGGACCGGTACCCTCCAAAATCAGGGCGGCCGGATCGGTGGAGTACAGCACAACCCTGCAGCATCCATTGTCCATTTCATGTGCCGAACAGTTAAAATCAAGCGCACGGTCGGGATCGATGATACAGCTGTTGCACGCCATCTTGTCGTCTCCCCCGTCACACTCGCATACATCCACGGTCAGCGCCTTCACCGAATTATATTGATTAACCAGACTGACCGGCACTTCAAAGGAGCCAGCCCCCCTCCCCGTGTTAACATTTTGGATGTCGATGGTCACCTTGCCCAGTTCCAGCGCCACGCTGTCCGACCAGCCGTTGCAGGTGTCCGTCACCGTCACCGTGTATTCCCGGATCTCTTCCAGCTGGTCACAGGATTCCCCCACCGTCAGTCGCGCGGTCCCGTTGGGGTTGGTAACGATGCTCAAATACGGCTCGGCAGGATCAATCGACCACACCAGGCACGCCGGATCAAGATTCACGCAGTCGGTGCAGACGCAGAAATCAACTATGTCCTCGCAGGTGAGTGAAAGCCCCCTTCTCCCCGGACGGTTGTATGCCGGGTCATCAATCGGCAGTCCCAGGTCACAGGTCCCGCCCTTGTAAATCTCCCCATTGCAGATAGTGGGCACCGAGGTGGTGGTGGTCAACTGCGTGCTGGTGGTTGTGGGCTGTGATGTCGTCGTTGAAGGCGCCGTGGTCGTCACCGGTATCATGCTTGTAGAAGTGGATGGCTGAATGGTCGTACTCACCGACTGGGAACTGGTGGTTGAGGAAACGGATGTTGTCGTGACCGGCGCCGAACTCGTGGTAGTGGGTGCAACGCTTGTTGTACTTACCGGCTGGGAACTTGTTGTCGTCAGGACCGATGTTGTGGTGGACGGAACCGTGCTTGTCGTTGGTGGTTTAACCGTGGTGGTGGTTGCCGGTTTGGATGTCGTGGTCGAAGAGGGCTTTACCGTGGATGTGCTGACCGGTCCGGTTGTTGTGGTGGTATACGGCTTAATGATGGTTGTGGTGGTGGACGGTTTTTCGCAATTCAGCGGCTTTTCTTCTGTGGCAAAACAGGCCCCCGGGTAGTATTTTTCATCGTACGTATAGTTTGCAATCAGTGCGGCGAAATTGTAGCCTTTCTTATTTTCCACTATGAAATCGTTATAGGACACATCTCCACTGCGGTAGTAAATATCTATGATGAGCGGGGTTACCCGTTTATAGATCTTCGCCAGTGAAGGAACACGCCTGCTGATGTTCACTTCAAACTGTCCGAATGTTCCGTAACTGAGGCGCTTAAACCTTCGGGTCCATTCGCGGGGAACTTTAACCTTCAAGTTTTGTGCGGGATTGGCCAGGGTGGTGTTGAATCCGAACCTCCGAATGCCAAAATATTTTCGGGGCGCAAGAAGGTCCTCGTTCTCCTTAACGGTTATTCTCACGCCTCTTTTGTCACCATCATAAATGTAGCTCAAGGTGACAGCGGCGTACTCTTTACCGTCAGGCAGCCTGTTTGACTCCGTCAGGTCAACACACAGGCTTCCCGCAAATGCGGATGCACTAATGCAGAATATGAGCAGCGCGATTGTACTAGTAAAACAGAGTTTAAAAATTGCTCTCTTGCTATTCACCGTGATGTTCCCGTAAGAAAAAATTATATCGATGTTTAAGATTTCTCAGTCGCTAAAGCTCCTTCGAAATGACAGGCAAAGGATACACCTCGCGGCTAAAGCCGCTCCTACCGCCGCAGAAGCCGGTTTCATTGTAGGAGTGGATCCTGCGATCAAGTCGCAGGATGACCAAAGATGCGGCGCACGATGACAAATGCCGGTCGGTTGCCACAGTTATTAGTCGGCAAGTCGGCAATAAACATTTAAGAATATTTAAAAAGATTTCTCAGTCATCGCTGCGTAACTTCTTCGAAATGACCGGGGGCGCTTCGCTTTTCGTAATAACAGGGGGGGCGTTGATGCGCAGCTCCTCCGAAATGACATGCGAGGGCGGTTGATTGAGGGAAAATGATAGGGAGGAACGTTTCTTTGAAATGACAGGCAAGGAATACAATTCGCGGCTGAAGCCGCTCCTACCGGCATAACATCACCATACTTTACTACCCGGGTCATCCTGCGACTTGATCGCAGGATCCAAGTAAAATGGTGGGCCATGCTCCGTCATGGCCATAAAAAAACAGGAGATGAAAATCATCAGATTCTCAACTCCTGTGTGATACTCATTAATGTGATTTACTTAAAGCAAAGCCCCTCTTCAGGGATACACGCACCAGGGATCCGTCGGGCAGAGGGGGCAGGGGTTGCCGCTGATTTTGCTTCTGCCAAAATCCACCTTGAAGGTTGATGCATTTGTTCCATCCACATCGGTATCGCACTCAAAGTCACCGTTACAGGGAAGCGCGCCGGTACAAGGGTAGCCGCTGATTTTGCTTCTGCCGAAATCCTTCTTGAAGGTTGATGCATCAGTTCCATCCTGATCATAGTCATCATCGAAGTTGCCTTCGCATTCGCAGGCGTCACCGCATCCATTGCCGCCCGGAGGATAGCTGTCTTCCTGCCCGGGGTTATAGAGGTTGGGGCAGTTGTCGTTGCAATCCAGCACACCGTCAGCGTCGGAATCAACGAGCGGGCAGTAAGTCGGGTCCACCGGGCAGACCGTGGGCACCTGGGTTGCGCATACCGTCGGAACCTGCGGACACTGGGTGGGAATCTCGGGACAGTTGGTAACGACGGAAGGACACACGGTGGGAATATCCGGACAAAGGGTATAGTTGAGCGGACATACCGTGGCCTCAAGAGGACATTGGGTCGGATTGAGCGGACATGCGGTATAGGCCGGTTCAACGGGACATTGCGTTTCCACCGGCGGACACCAGGTTGACGCGCTTGGACAGGCAGTGGGCGGGTCGGGGCAAAAGGTCGGCCCGTTAGGACATGCGGTGAATACTACCGGGCACATGGTTGCCATCACCGGCCAGATGGTGAATTCTTCGGGAGGACACAATTCATATACTTTAGGACAGAAGGTTTGCTGCTCCGGGCAATGCGTATCTACCAGCGGACACACCGTCTCCTGAGTCGGGCATTCAGTCTCTACCACAGGACACTGGGTTGCCGCTTCCGGGCAGATGGTCACCTCAGGTTGCGCGGGGCATTGGGTGCTGATCACCGGACAGACGGTCGATTCCACCGGGCAGTGCGTCTGCTGCTGCGGACACTCGGTTTCCACTTCCGGGCATTCGGTCAATACCGGCAGCATGGTAGGCTCTGCTTGCGGATCAATCCGCAGCAGATAGTCTTCCGACTCGCCGTCCTCGAATGTGCCTTCACCAATCCAGGATGCGCCTAAGGGAACCTCAGTTATGGTAAACCGGGTCCAGACATAGCCGGGGTTGGGTCCGATGCGGAAACCGGTGCCGGCCGGCATGATAGCAGAAAGCAACCCGATATAAAGTGGAGGCACTATAAAGTCCACCAGCACATGTTCCGGGGCGCTTCCCAGAGGACAGGTCGAAGCGCCTCCCCAGCTTCCATTCTGATCCCAGTCCATAAGAACGTTGACGTAGGCAGGAAGATACGGTTCGTGACCGGGCATGGTATTGTGCACATGAATGTCTAGATTGGCACCCCAAACAGCCCTCTGGCAGACAACCCCCAGCGTTCCCCCCGGATCGATGCATGGCACCTCGACGCCACCGATGATGGTGTAAGCTGGCGGGAACATAAGTCCGGCATCACCGTCGGCGAAACACTCATCATTATCATAGGGCATAAAACTGGGGCAGATTCCCCCATTTCCTTCCGCCTCGAAGTCGACCGCAGGCCCGAACCATGCGCCAAAGTTGGTATGCTGGATCCAGCCGGCTAGCGGGACATTCTTGCAGGTTGGGAATGCCCCTGTCACACCCATAGCCGGATAGGCCGGCGCACCTTCCGGCGCATCGCCGAAATCAAATTGTGCAAAGGCCTGACCTAATATGAAACCACTCAGGAAAAGTACCGCCGCTATTAATACTATTTTTCTCATGTTTATCCCCCCTTCTATGAGAATGGTGTAATTCCTTCCTCCAAATAAAAAATCCCCCACAGCATCATCGCTTATGGAGGAATCATCTTCCCATAGCTACTTCCCCATTATATTTTTACCGATTCGTAAAAACGTCAGGGAAATTATCTATTTTTATTTTGGGGCTCAATTGCCGAAGCCTTTTCTATCAGACCAATATGAAATATAATACAATAACAGTAAAATTGTCAAGATAAATTTATCAAGGGGACATTTAACATGAAAATGGGAAAAGATTTCTCAGTCGTCGCTGCGCAACTCCTTCGAAATGACAAGGGGGCGCGCTTCGTTTTTTGAAATGACAGGGGGGAGGCGCGCTCTCGCTTTTTCAAATGACAG
>JAEAME010001330.1_pt1 | contig 17770 bp, 16 predicted proteins | sample 8958731 | NCBI WGS metagenome assembly JAEAME01 (sample SAMN16933194, study PRJNA681113) | bioreactor sludge metagenome | isolation source: anerobic bioreactor sludge (Control) | place: India:Bengaluru | collected 2018-10-24 | reverse complement strand
TACCTGGTTGTCATCGCATCCAAGAGCTTGTTTCTGGGTGAACATATGAACGAAAAGGTCCTTAGCACCTATAAAATAATTCTTCAGGGGAACTTTTATTCCGGGTTTTATTATTATGAACCACCACATTCTGATCAGGTTAGGCAGAAGAATAACTGCAAATACAGTACCTATAGCTGCAATCTCAAAAATATGCCCTGTGTGCATTATCTTTTCGAGGTCAAAGTTCTGTGATGATGCATATATAAGCACTCCTGCAGCCAGGAGTATCATTGCTGTCAGGGTAGCGGGCAAAGACCTGTAAAGAAGCCCGGACAATTTAGTCCAGTCATAGACTGATGTAAGCCATCTCCTGAGCGACATCATAAGCTCTCCGGGGTTAGCATCCTGAGGACAATACGTTGTACACTGGCCGCAGTAATAGCAAAGCCATGGTTTCAGGGATCCTTTTATGTCATCTTCAAGTCCGAGAGCACTGAACCTCAACATTTCTCTTGGGAAAGAGTCTTCTTCAGTCGAAAGCGAACATACTGCAGTGCATGTTCCGCAGTTATAACAGGCGTTGAAATCAAATGCGCCATATTTAGAGAGCTCTTTTCCGAATTCGGTATTTATCCCAGCCATTATTGTTTTAATTTGTATGAAAAATATTCATCCATTTCATCTATTGCTCCGGTCTGTACCTGGCCATATTTCACGAGTGTCATAAGATAGAATACCACTTCATGTGCCGGCATCTCAAGCTTCAGAGCAAGCTGAGCAATAGTCATCTCCTCTTCCTTCAAAGCATCAAGGATCGATTTTTTGATCCTCGTGTATTTCTTAAGGTTTTCTTTTACTGATTCGGGGATTTCTCTTTTTTCTCTAAGGTATCTGAAGGTCTTTCCTTTTTCTGTTTCCATAGCTGATTGACTTTAAAGATCAGGAATGTGTAATTAATTTCCGGCCAGGGCATCTATCATGCTTTCTATTTCCATGTCTGAATAAGCAACCAGGTTAATTGCATTAACCGGGCAGACAGGCAGGCACATTCCGCATCCCTTGCATACTGAATTGTTTATTACGGCAAAATCTTTTTGTCCGTGTGTTTCCTTTTTAACAGCATCGAACGGACAGGCTTTTTCACATTCTCCGCACCAGGTACAGAGATCCTTGTCTATTCCTGCTATTATCGGTTCAAGTTCAAGCTCACCCTTGTTAACAAAGGAGAAAGACTTGGCGGCAGCTGACAGGGTAGAGTTAAGCGATTCAGTTATGTTCTTTGGCCCCTGGCATGCACCTGCAATTGTTATCCCGTCGATAACTGTCTCAACCGGCCTCAGCTTCATGTGTATTTCATTAAAGAACTTGTCACGCCCTTTTGGAAGCTTAAAGATCCCGGCAATTTTATTGTCAGCCCTCGGAACCATTCCGGTAACAAGCACAAGGAGATCAGGCTCGACTGATATTTCACGCTTATCGGTAAGTATGTCATTGATCTTCACGGATATACTTCCGTTCTGCACCGAAACAACAGGAGGATCTTCCTCATAAGACTGAAGATAAATATCCCCGTTCCTTAGGGATTCGGCATAAAGCAGCTCTTGTTTACCGTAGGTCCTTATCCCTCTTGTGAAATGGAAATTTTTTATATTCCTGAATTTCTTTCTTGCCTGTATTGAAACATGTATAGCTGATGTGCAGCAATAACGCGAGCAGTATTTATTTTCTCCTTCAGTCTGCCGGCTTCCAACGCAATAAATATATGCTATGTTCTTTATCTCTTTCCCTTTGTAAACAAGTTTATCAGGATTAAGGTCAACTATCCTTTTGAACTGTGGCAGAGTGACTATCCTTTCGTCAAGAGCATACCCGAATTCTCCCTCAGGAGGAGTATAGGGGTCAAACCCGGTTGCCATAAGCACTGACCCGGCCTTTATTTCAATTACTTCGTCCTGCATTGAAAAATCAACGCTGCTGCAGACTTTTTCACATTCCCCGCAACGGGTGCAGTTCTTAATATCTATTACCGGAAACTGGGGGTATTCTCCCGGAAAATTGTGATATATTGCTTTCCTGCCTGTAACATTGAAATTAAATTCATCGGGGAGCTCCACCGGGCAAGCATTAATAGCTTTTATTAGTTGCTCATGATCGCATTTCTCTTTAATATAGCGCGGGCTTATTTTAATCTTAAGAGTGAAATCACCTATGCTTCCGGCACTGGAGATCACTTCGGCACCTGTAAGCAGAGTTATGTTGCTGCGGCTTTTGATATTGTTATAAAGTCTTGTTACAAGGTCTTTTCCTGTCTCGTCTGTTGTGAACAAGATATCCCACTGTGCAACTCTTCCGCCGATAAAATGCTCTCTTTCGATCAGGGTGACCGGGCAGCCCATTTCGGAAAGTTCAATTGCTGCTCTCATTCCTGCTATTCCTCCGCCAATTACAACGACAGCCTTTCTTGCAGGTATCTTAATCGGGTCCAGTGCCTCTGAAAGGCGTACTTTTGCTACAGCTGCTTTCACAAGCTGGATTGCTTTCTCAGTGGCTCCTGCTTTATCGTCGGAGTGAGCCCATGACCCCTGTTCCCTTATATTGGCGTGGACATAATTATATTTATTGAGTTCGGCTCTTTCTGTTACTGCCCTGAAGGTAATAAGATGGAGCTTTGGCGAACATGAGGCAACAACAAGGCCATCAAGGTCATTCTCTTTTATATCCCTTACCATTTCTTTCTGAGTGGCATCACTGCAGGCAAACATTGTTGTTCTGGCCAGGAAGACACCTTCCTCATTCTCTACTGAAGCTCTTACCTTTTCAACATCAATATAATCGGAGATATTACCTCCGCAATGACAAATATAAACTCCGAGCTTATTTTTCATTTCGCGTTGATTAAATAACTCATTGCCCCGGAAGAAGCTGCACCTGCAGACAGAATAGAATCCGGAATATCCATAGGTCCGGTAGCTGTTCCGGCGACGAAAACCCCTTTTATTGTAGTCTCGGCTGGGTTAACCAAAGGGTCGGGCTGGTGAATAAAACTGAACTGATCCAGTTTCAGCTGATCTCCCGGGAAGAATCCTGCGTTCTCCGGATTTGAGATCACACCTACTGATAGAATTACCATATCATGCTCTGCTTCCTTAACTTTATTTTCATTGATATCTTCATATCTCAGGATAAGGTTCCCATTCTCTTTTTCACTGATTTTACCGATTTTCCCCTTGATGAAATTCACCCCCATGCCTTTTGCCTGTTCATAGAATTCTTCAAAACCCTTTCCGAATGATCTGATATTGATATAATAGACAGTGACATCAGCCATTGGGAGGGCACCCATAAGAAGCTGAGCCTGCTTGATTGAGTACATGCAGCAGATCTGTGAACATATAGGGTTCCCGACAGTAACATCGCGCGAACCTGTGCAGAGGACATAAGCAAGCTTATCCGGAACTTTCCCGTCGCCGGGGCGCAGGATTGTATTATAAGGCCTTGTGGGTGCCAGCTGCCTTTCCATCTCCATCGAGGTTATCACATTCCTGTATTCACCATATCCGAATCTAGGGATTCCCAGGGGGTCGAACAGATTAAAGCCTGTGGCCATTATAACAGTTCTGACTTCAATATTCAGGATTTCAGCTTCCTGGGTAAAATCGATACATTTTGTAGGACATACTTTCTCACATGCACCGCAAAGGGTGCAGTTTTCAATATCGATAGCAGCTGCCCTTGGACTGGCAATAGTAAAAGGGATAAAAGCGGCTTTGCGTCCGACAAGGTTATACTGATATTCATCTCTCACGACAACAGGGCATGCCTGCTCACACAACTGGCATGCTGTGCAGTCTTCTTCTATCACATACCTGGGATTCCTCTGAACCTGAGCTTCAAAATGTCTTTCAGATTTCTTTTCGATCTTATTTACCGTGCTGCCTGTGAAAATTGTTATTTTGGGATGGCGCGAGATCTCTGATACTTTTGGTGTGGTGATGCATGCCGCACAATCCAGGGAAGGAAAAACCTTGCTTAACAATATCATTTTCCCTCCGATAGAGAGGTCTTTTTCTACAAGAAGGACTTTGTACCCGTTGTTTGCAAGGTTAAGTGCTGCTTCGCCACCTGCTATACCACCGCCTATAACAAGTGCATCGTAAGTGGTATTTTTGATTTTTTGCTCCATAATCAGGACTTTAATGTTTGAAGCAGATATTCATTAAAGCTTTTTATCTGCCTTACAAATGCTTCGCTGCATACGGAGCAGATAGCAGCCATCCTGAGTCGCGCCGGATCAATGTTCTTTTCTTTCATTAATTTATGAGTCTGTCCGACAAGATGGCCTGTCTTCTCAGTACACGATTCACCATATGTACAATCACTTCCGTCAGCAGCAATAAATACACCGTCGAATCCTTTTTCGTAGGCATGGAGGATCCACCTCGGTTTAACTCCGCTTGAGCAGGGAATTGAAATTGTGTAGACAGTCGGAGGGTAGTGAAGTTTAAGCAATCCGGCCATGTCGATAGCAGGATCAGATATCTTCTCAGTGGAGAATACCAGGATCCTTGCACTTTTCCTAATCATGGGCAACAGGTTATGGATTATTTCTTCCTCAGATAGATCCTGAAATATCCGCTTTCCTCAACAGTGCCAAGGTATTCATGGCCTTGTTTTGTACACCATTTTGGTATGTCCACTTTTGTTCCTTCATCGGCTGATAATACTTCCATAATATCACCTGCCTTTATTGTTCCGATTGCCTTTTTTGCTTCAAGGAGAGGGCCCGGACATGCTGTTCCTCTTGCATCAACTGATTTAGCTACGCTAACGTTTTTTAATTCTTCTGGTGTCATTTTTAAACTCTTTAATTGTTATTCAAATAAATATTTTAGAATTATTGATTCTTTATCAGATTCCGGCCAGATTGATCTAGTGCAAAGAATAGAACCTGATACTGTATAGGGATAAAACTCCGATTGCAAGTCAGTAAGTAACCATTGTCAGATAAAGAGCTGAATGCTGCTTTCGCCTGCTTCGGCTACGAAAGTAGTGGCCCCTGCATACCTGAGACCAGGATAGTCTATCATTTCCTCTTTCTTAAATCCCATCAGATTCATAGACATTTCGCAGACTGTTATCTCAATCCCCAGTTCAGCAGCTTCTTTGAACATCTGGTCAATAGAAAGCACCCCCTGTTTTTTCATAAGGTATTTTATCATCATGGGACCCATTCCGGCCATATTCATTTTCGATAATTTAAGCTTATTCTTTCCTGAAGGCAGCATGAAGCCGAACATTTTCGAGATAAGATCCTTCCCTTCAGCTTTCTTGTTTCTATCCCTTAAAGCTGATAATGACCAGAAGGAGAAGAACAGTTTTACATTTGTATCCTGTGCGGCTGCTGCCAGGGAGATTACCATTGCAGCCAGTATACTATCAAGGTCGCCCGATACTAATGCAATTGAAAGTTGATCCTTTCTTGTGTTTTTCAATGCTTCTACCTTCTCTTTGAGATCTTTAATTTCTTCCTGTAGCTTTTCAAGCCTGTTATTTAGTTCCTCTTGCATTAAATTTTATATTTTATAGTTTGATATTGCTAATAAGTAAGAGAAGCTTTTGCAGAAAGCACTTCCGTAACTACAGTTCCGGCGGCAATAGGTTTTGCTCCCTCGATAAGGTCGTTTTCGGAAATATGCCTTTCTTTAATGCAGGGCGAGCATATTAACAATTCACCTCCCAGTTCGAGGAAGGTATCCATAAGCTTTTTTAACGGGAGCAATCCTGGTGCATTAACATTCTCAGCAATGCCTTTTTTTGCCAGTAGCACGGCAGATGCCTGAAGGATGACAACAACATGAGCATCGACCGACTGAGCCGCTGTTGCAACAACAAATGGCAAAGTAGCTTTCTCCTGATATTCAGGACCTGTGGTGTTAATTATTACGAGTTTTTCTGTGTCTGCCATGATTATTATTTTTATTGTTAATTATTTAACAAAGGAATAAAATCCATAGCTTTATTCAATCTAATTATTCGTGAGTTTAATTATGATTACTTGTGATATATATCACAAAACGTTAAATTTGTATCATGAAGAATACCTGTGAATCATGTTTTCTTAAATCAGATGCAGCCTACAAGCTGAAGGATGATGAGATAGAGTATCTGTCGCTTAATTCTGCTCTTGTAAGTTTTTCAAAAGGTGACTCAATTATAAGGCAGGGTACCTTTTCGACGAATGTAGCTTATCTGAGGAGCGGTCTGGTGAAGATCCACATTGCAGGTCCCTATTACGAACAGATAGTACGCATGGTAAAGGCACCTTCCTTTCTTGCACTTCCGACTACTTTCGGGGATAAGATAAATCAGTACTCCGTAACAGTTATAGAAACTTCAGAGGTATGTTTCATAGATATCGGGACTTTTCGTAAAATGCTAGGGAAGAACCCTGATTTTTCTTACGAGATACTTCTTGAGCTCTGCAGAAATGAGCTGGATATGTATTACAGGTGTGCAAACCGGACCCAGAAGCAGATCAGGGGCAAGATCTCAGACATGCTTATTGAGATGTCAGAGGAGATATATAAATCAATAACTTTCAGATTACCTGTAAGCCAGGAGGAGATTGGCAATATGATTGATTCTTCACGCGAGAGTGTCAGCCGTATTCTGGCAGAATTCGTAAGGGACGGAATTATAAGGATCAAAGGAAGAAAGATTGAGCTTCTGAAAAAAGAGACACTTAAAATGATAAGCTCGAAGGGTTAAAAAATCCTCTTGCGTGTATAATTACAAGCGCAAGAGGATTCAGGATTTAAATGTGTTGCGGAAGCTTTATCACTATTTCTTCCACAGTTTTTCTATATCTTCAAGGGTTTTGCCTTTTGTTTCGGGTACCCATTTCCAGATGAACAATGCAGCAAGTATGCCCATTAATCCGTAGATCCAGTATGAGAATCCATGGTTAAACAGCTGGGTCAGCTTCTGGTTGTCATTCAGTATAGGGAAGGTTGTTGATACAAGCCAGTTTGCAAGCCATTGTGCTGAAACGGCTATTGACATGGCACCGCGGATGCTGTTCGGGAATATCTCTGAAAGAAGAACCCATGTGACAGGTCCCCAGCTCATTGCGAAGAAAGCAACATAAAGAAGCATGAAAACAAGAGCAAGAACCCCCTCATTATGAGTTGAGAATGAAAATCCAAGGCATATCATGCTGAAAGCCATTCCAAGTGCTCCTATTATCATAAGGGGTTTCCTTCCGAATTTATCGACTGTAAGGATTGCAACAACCGTGAAGGTAAGATTAACAGTACCAACAAAGATTGTCTGCAGCAGGGATGCATTTGTTGATGCTCCCATGTTCCTGAAAATATTCCCGGCATAGTACAGTACCACATTAATGCCCACAAATTGCTGGAACACAGAAAGCATTATGCCTATGAAGATTACAAAAAATCCGAATGACAGCCAGGGAGCGTTCTTTTCAACGAGAGTTTCCTTTATCTCCTTGAGAATGCCCGGAGCCCTTTCGGTTCCGGATACTTTACCAAGCAGTTTAAGAGCTTTATCTTCTTTTCCTTTCATAACAAGGAATCTTGGAGTTTCCGGAACGAAAAGAAGAAGGATTAGGAAGAGGCCTGCAGGGATTGCACCTGAGAAGAACATCCAGCGCCAGCCTTCATTAATGAGCCAATCCTGGTTTCCCTGTCTGGCTATAAAATAATTTACAAAATAAATTACCTGCATCCCGAAGATGATAGCGAACTGGTTGAAAGAAACAAGCTTGCCCCTGCTTTCTGCGGGTGCTATCTCAGCAATGTACATTGGTGAGATCATTGAAGCTATACCTACGCCTATACCTCCGATTATCCTCCAGAAGAAGAATGAAAAGACGGGGAGGGTCCCGAACAGGTTGAAAGATTCCGGTTTCCATGCACCGATAGCTGAGAGCAGGAATGCCACTGCAGCAACAACAAGCCCGTTTTTTCGTCCTAAAGATTTCGATATGAAACCTGAAAGAGCACCCCCAATTATACAACCAATTAACGCACAAGCGACTACGAATCCTTTCAGTATGTCAGCCGTAGCCTGCAGTTCAGCCGGATCAGTCGGGATTGCTTTTCTGAGGAAGCTTACTATCCAGATTATTACAAGCAGCAGCATCAGTCCGACAGTTATAGCTCCTTTCTTGGCACCCAGCAGCCTCACTATCTGGGCGGCTATAATAATTACAACAATAAATATTGAGATCGCAAGCAATATTCTGTACTCACTGATAAGTGTCACAGCGTAGGAATTGTTTGCCGGATCAAGCATCTTTGTAATAAAAAGCTCAACAAGAGATTGTTCCGCTCCATTTACTACAGCAGTGTCATAACCAAATAACAGGCCGCCTAATGTGGCAACCAGGGTCAGTGCAATAATGTAAACAGGATTACCTTTTTTAGGGAAAGTTCCTGTGGTCGTGGCAGACTTGGTTTCAGGTGTCATAGTTTCTATTATTAAATGTACAAATATATTAAAAATCAAATACCATCTAAATTTCTGTGAAAGTTGAATTAACTATGCAAAGGCATCTTGATGCTGTGTCCGTTAAAAACAGGAGATGAAAGATATGAAAATATCCCCATTAATTGCCGGTTGATTGTCGGCCCGGAGGGAATCGAACCCTCGACCCCATGATTAAGAGTCACGTGCTCTGCCAGCTGAGCTACGGGCCGTTTATTGAAACGGCAAATTTAATATTTTGTACAGATTATTATTATTAATAAAGAAAATTTGTGAAATAAAATCACAACCTTATCCTGACACCGCCGAATACTGTTACTCCTGGCATAGGATAATATTTGTTTGTCTCATATTTCCGGTTGAGCAGGTTCTCGGCGCTGATGAACAGCTCTCCCCATTTAAGTATCTGATACGAAATTCTGGAGTTCAGCAAAGTATAGGTCTCATATGCTTCAGATGCAACTGCAGGATCACTGTTTTGTGTGGTTTTTTCATACCAAAAAAAGTATTATGAATCTATAAAAAAGTGTTACTGGCGATCAAAAAAAATATTAGTCCGTTTTGCTCATGACAAGTTTGCCATGTCTTATACCTTTGATACTTATTAGTTTTTCCGATAAGTCTGTGAGTTTTTTAGCCAGGCCTTTTACTGCGATTATTTCAAGGCAAATATCATGGCTGAGATGGTAGTGTTGCGATGATAGAATTACATCGTGAAAATCATGCTGGAACTTGTTCAGTTTTGACAGGATATCTCTTTTATGATGATCGTATATCACTATAATGGCTCCTGCAACGAGATTATTGCAGTGCCATTTTTTCTCAACGATATTCTTTTCTATGAGATTCCTCAATGCCTGGGAGCGGTTGGCAAAACTATTATCCTTTGCAAACTCGTCAAGTTCCAGGAGCAACTCCTCTTCCAGGCTTATGCTGAATCTAACAACACTCATGGTAACACGAATTTTTGTAAAAGTAACACTTGTTTCTGAATTTGCAAAAGTCAGGTCAGATAAAATTCATTTTTACAGTTCCTGTACAGCCTGCCTTGAAGGAAGTCTCCGTATCCTTTTGGATAACAGATGAGTATTAATTTCATATTCTCCGGCAATTATTTTATGCCATAATGACTTTCAAGGATTTTCCTGAAAATTTTTCCTGGCAGAACAAATTTAATGAAAACCGCAAGCTTTTGTTCGGGGGAGGCAATAATATATCTCTGACGGGGTTTCCTGCACTCAGCTATCCTGCATAATTTTACTGCCAGTTTCTTTGGTGACCAGCCGTTTGACTCATCCTTTTCAATTATCTCAAGTGAGGTTTTAAATTGTTTATTGTAAGGATCTTCCGGGCTTGTCGGTGCAAGGTACTTACGACGGTTTTCGGAATTATTCGTTTTGAAATCACCCGGATTTATTACAACGACATCTATGCCAAACTGTCTGATTTCCATACGGAGCGCTTCACTGAATCCCTCAATTGCAAATTTTGCAGCTGAGTAATAAGCCTGGAAAGGCAGGCCCATAAGACCTCCTATTGAACTTAAGTTAATTATCCTTCCACCGCCTTGCTTCCTCATCCACGGAATTACTTCCCTTGTAAGTGCAATTGTACCGGTGAGATTGGTGTCTATCTGCAATCTGATATTTTCAGCAGGTGTTGTTTCTGCGGGTCCTCCGGTATGCATGCCTGCATTATTAATAAGTATGTCGATCCTGCCTTCTTTCCGGATGATAAATTCAACTGTCTGTTTAATCGATGAGTGATCAGTCAGATCCATCTGCAGCAGGTGTACGTTACCTAAACTGCCGGTGACATTTCTTACAGTTCCGTAGACACTATGCTGTGCATAGGAAAGCATCAGGGCTGTTTCCTGGCCAAAACCTGATGAAACTCCTGTTATGAGAATTACTTTGCTCATATTGGAATAGTTGGGATTACTTATTTTACTCTTCCTGACTTAAATCCGGAGAAGCATTATAATCACTCTCAGGACTTGACCATCATGCAAGGATACCCAAAGCTTTAGCCGCTCTGGTTATTTTCTCAACAGATATTTCGACCTGCTCTTTTGTATGTGTTGCCATCAGTGAATATCTTATGAGACAATCTTCTTTAGGAACAGCAGGAGATACTACAGGATTCACAAAAATCCCGTCTTTAAGCAGGTTCTGGGTGAGCATCAGTGCTTTGATATCGTCGCGTATAAAAAGAGGGATTATGGGTGTCTCTGATTTTCCTGTATTAAAGCCTGCTTCCTTAAAACACCTGAGGGCAAAATTTGAGATTTCCCACAGATGGCTGATCCTTTCAGGCTCGTTCATCATTATGTCGAGTGCTGCGAGCACTGAGGCTGCTGATGCCGGGGTCATGCTTGCGCTGAAGATGAGCGACCTTGAATTATGCTTAATATAGTTAATAGTGTATTTATCGGCAGCAATAAATCCTCCAAGTGATGCAAGCGATTTTGAGAATGTCCCCATTATCAGATCCACCTTATCCGTAAGCCCGAAGTGAGAGGCAGTGCCTGAGCCATTTTTACCAAGGACACCTATTGAATGGGCGTCGTCGATCATTATTGTTGCGCCGTATTTATCTGCCAGCCAGACTACCTCAGGCAGTTTTATTATATCCCCTTCCATTGAAAATATTCCATCGGCAACTATCAGTTTAAGAGTTCCTGAGGCGCATTTCTTAAGCTTGCTTTCAAGGGAATTCATATCATTATGGGCAAACTTGAGAACTTTTGAGAAAGACAAGCGGCTGCCTTCAATGATTGATGCATGATCAAGTTCATCCAGCAGTACATGGTCGCGGCGTCCTGTAAGGACTGAAACAACTCCCAGATTTACCTGAAAACCAGTACTGTAACAAAGGGCGGCATCTTTGCCGACAAGGCTGGCCAATCTCTCCTCAAGTTCAATATGAATGTCGAGTGTACCGTTAAGAAACCTCGATCCGGCACAGCCGGTGCCATATTTGTCAATGGCTTTCTTGGCTGCTTCCTTAATCTTAGGATGGTTTGTCAACCCGAGATAACTGTTTGATCCGAACATGAGAACATCTTTTCCCTTGATCCTGACAACAGTGTCCTGGTCTGATTCAATCTCCCTGAAATAGGGGTAAATACCTGCCTCCATCGCTTTCTGCGGGGCATCGTATTTTGATAGTTTTTCTGAAAGAATTCTCAACGGTGTAGGTTTTAAAACAGGGGTAAATATATGAAAAAAGAAAATATTGTATAAAAATTGAATTTTATGAACGAATAGTAGGATATTTGGCATTAGAATTAAAGATAGCAATCATTTCTTTAAAAACAAAGCGGATCTTAAATGGAAACTGTCTACAAATTTTCTTTAACAGCAATCTTTATTTCAGCAGTGATAGTTTTTATCCTGCTTTTTTTTGTCTCAGCTCCCTACGGAAAATTCCTCAGAAAAGGATGGGGGCCGGTAATAAGATCTAAATGGGCATGGGCGATTATGGAATTCCCCTCGCCCGCCCTGATTGTTTTCTTCTTTCTGGTCTCCGGCGAGAAGAATATTATGAGAATAATTTTTATGCTGTTCTGGCTTTCGCATTATTTCCATCGCACCTTTATCTATCCTTTCATACAACCAGGCCGTAATAAATCCTATCCCCTGTTACTGGTCTTAATGGCTTTCATCTTCAATTGTCTGAACGGGTCGGTTAACGGTTACGGTGTATTTCATCTGCTGAAATATGATCTGTCGTGGATATATTCCTGGCAATTCCTGAGCGGAGCCTTGTTGTTCATTTCAGGCTATGCAATAAACAAGTCGGCTCACAGGATTTTTAACAGGATAAGGGCAGAGAATCCGCAGGGATATGTCATTCCAGTGGGAGGGTTGTTTAATTATGTTTCATGTCCCCATTATCTCGGTGAGATAATTGAATGGGGCGGATGGGCATTAATGACATGGTCACTTCCGGGATTATCTTTCTTTGTTTTTACAATAGCCAATCTGCTGCCACGGGCATTAAGTTCACATAAATGGTACAGGGAAGAATTTACTGAATATCCTTCCTGCAGGAAAGCTCTGATCCCTTTTTTATTATAGTTCCGGCTGCATTGAATTACCTTGATGTTACAGGTTGACATTATCTAACTTTCCTTATAATAAATTTGGAAAGTTTGGATATGAATTTTACTTTTACGCCCGAAAATAATTTCAGTAACAAATGGACGATTATCCGGCGAATATACTAAACTAAATTCTGGAGCAGAAAGGGGCCGGATCCTAATGGCCACCCGTGTCTGCATCAGAAGCAGAAAGGAGGTGGCAATGACTTCACTAACAACATTTTATTTAAGCGGAATAATTGGGAAAGAAGCTTTTGGCGCTGATGGCGATGCAATCGGTATCATTAAGGATCTTCTTATTGGTGCAGTTCCTTCCGGACAGAACGAGCCGGAGCAGCAAATGGTGACAGGAGTAAAACTCAAGATCAGGAAAAGCATAAAGATCTATTCTTTCAGGACTTTCCGTGTTGTAAAGGCAAGAGAAATGCTTAATGTAGCATGTTCAGGCCTTGATGAACTTGATAAGGATTCAGTTGAGAACGGACTTTTGCTTGTGGAAAACATACTTGACAAGCAGATTGTCGATCTCAACGGACGCAAGCTTGTCAGGGTTAATGATGTACGGCTTGCAACACTACCCACCGGGACTTTTGCAATTGCTGTTGATGTCGGGATTGACGGACTTCTGCGCAGGATAGGGATCTCAATTCCCATAAAGAAAGTTCTATCTGTTTTTAATGTGAGCATTCCCACAAAATATATACTGTGGGACGATGTCCAGGCTATTGATTTCTCAAACCTGAACATCAAGCTTTCGAAGAGCTATGCGAAGCTGCATACTCTTCATCCCTCAGATCTTGCAGATATACTGGAAGACCTCGGAAAAAAATCGAGTACATCTGTTTTCTCCGCCCTCGATGAGGAGAAAGCTGCCGATGTTCTTGAAGAGCTCGAGCCCAGTGCCCAGGTGCACATTATTGAAAGTCTCCCCGTCGGCAAGGTGGCTGATGTGCTTGAGAAAATGCCGGCAGATGAAGTTGCTGATATACTTGATGAACTTGAAGATGACAAAGCTGAGCTTCTGCTGAAGGAAATGGAGGCTGAATCATCACAGGAGGTCCGGGAACTTCTTGAATATGACGATAACCTTGTCGGAAGTATCATGACAACTGATTATCTCTCCTTCACCCAAAACAAAACAATTGAAGATGTCCTTAATGAACTAAGGATAAAAAAACCGGAAGCTTCTGAACTATATAACATGTTTGTCACAGAGCAGGATGATAAGCTTATCGGGACTTTTACATTACGGGATCTTGTTGTATCGGAACCTGGCAAAACGCTCAGTGAAATAATGAAGTCTGAACCTGTTTCACTGTTTGATGACCAGAAAACAAGCGCTATTGCGGAGATCGTATCGAAGTATAACCTGCTGGCAGTACCTGTTATTGATGAAAATGAGCAGCTTCAGGGAATGGTAGTTGTTGACGACGTTGTTGAGGATCTGATAAGTGAAAGGAGGACAAGGAAAAGGTAATTATTTGAAGGAATGGAATTCGTAAGGCAAAAACGGCGTAATTTTTTCAGAAGGCTGGGGATCTTTCTTATGATACTTGGGCCGGGGATAATAACCGGGAGTGTTGATAATGATGCCGGCGGGATAACGACTTACTCGATTGCCGGAGCTCAGTATGGCTACGGACTTATATGGACACTGATTCCCTCCTTTATTGTCCTTGTTGTTATTCAGGAAATGAATGCGAGGATGGGGATAGTCACGGGGAAAGGTCTTGCTGACCTTATAAGGGAGAACGCCGGGATAAAGATCACCTTTTTCATTTTTATAGGCCTGCTGTTAACTGGTATAGGTAATACTACAACTGAGTTTGCCGGAGTGGCAGGCAGCATGGAGGTATTCGGGATCACAAAATATATATCGGTGCCTGTTGTCGCTGTAATGGTCTGGCTGCTTGTTGTGAAGGGTACATATAAGATAGCTGAACGTATTTTCCTGATCTTCAGCATGTCGCTGCTTACATATATTGTTTCGGCAATTATGGGAAAACCCGACTGGAAAGAGATCGGTTCGGCAGTTATAAACCCAAAGCTGGAGATAAGCACAGGCAGTATGACAATGATCATCGCTCTGGTTGGTACTACAATAGCTCCATGGATGCAGTTCTACATGCAGTCGACTGTAATTGAAAAAGGACTGAAAATGAAACATTATAAATACACAGTTGCCGATCTTGTTGTCGGGTGTGTAATTACAGTCGTTGTTGCTTTCTTTATAATGGTTGCCTGCGGATCGACTTTATATCCAAACGGCATTGTTATTAATGAAGCTAAGGACGCAGCAATGTCGCTCAGGCCTCTTGCCGGGAATCTTGCATCATACGTTTTTGCATTCGGCCTTTTCATTGCATCAATATTTTCTGCTACTATACTGCCTCTTGCAACTGCATATTTTGTCTGCGAGGCTTTTGGTTTTGAGACAGGCATCGATAAGAAATGGGATGAAGCAAGGGAATTTTACATACTTTATACAGGCATCCTGATAATTTCTGTTGTGATAATTCTGATACCAAATGCTCCCCTGATACCGATATCCCTGTGGTCACAGGTAATAAACGGGATACTCCTTCCGGTTGTCCTTATTAGCATGATGATACTTGTCAACAAAAGCAAAATAATGGGCAATTACGTTAATGGGAGAACAACAAATATTATCGGCTGGGGAGCTGTAATAATCCTTATAGCATTATCATTAGCTCTTCTTATTCTTCCGCTGATACATAAGTAATGTAAATGTTTCCCGTATTGTCAGGGTTGCAATAATTATCAGATCGTATTATTTATTTTCATAAATTGGGGCCTTGTCATTTGCTGGTGCAGATGATATTTGTTTTACCGCGTAAATTTAAGAGAATATTGGAGCAGAGAGGTTATTTTGATACGTTCACTTACGATACACCTGTAAAGGAGCATTTGAATCTTTGGGAAAGATTCCGCCTGGATAACAGGCTGTATTTCATTTTCAAATATGCTGTAATTGTTTTCCGGACCAGGAAAGAGGCCAGGCGGGGCATATATGACACGAAGGCATGGGCGGATTCATCATTTTACATCTTCAGGTTAATCGAGAAGGCCGGGGGAAGATTTCATATCTCGGGGATGGAGAATATTGTTAAGGAGGAAGGTCCTGTAGTTTTCATAGCCAACCATATGAGCACTCTTGAGACTATGATACTTCCGGGAATAATTGCTCCCCACCGGGAAGTAACTTTTGTTGTCAAGGAAAGCCTTGTAAGGCATCCGTTGTTCGGGGACGTGATGAGATCGAGAAACCCGATAATTGTTGGCAGGAGCGATCCGCGGAAGGACCTTGAAGCGGTAATGAACGGCGGCCTGGAGCTGTTATCAAAGGGGATATCGGTAATTATTTTTCCGCAGAGCACAAGAAGTCCTGTATTCAAACCGGAAGAGTTCAATTCTCTTGGAGTCAAACTGGCTAAGAAAGCCGGAGTGAAGGTTGTCCCCGTTGCGTTAAAGACCGATTACTGGGGTAATGGCAAGGTAATAAAGGAGCTGGGGCCGATAGACCACAACAAAAAGATCTATTTCAGGTTTGGAGACCCGATAAATATTACTGGTTCAGGAAAAGAGGAAAACCAGGAAATAATTGAATTCATAAAGTCCTCCCTGAAAGGATGGGAAATATCTGAAAAATAAATAGTGTATTTTTTACATTTAACTAAAATATTTCATAGATTTGATCGGGGGTATCCCATAAACTGAAATTACAATTATCTGTGACGGGAGACCATTTTTATTCTTTTTGTTACTTAATAAATGATTATTAATTACTTATAACTATTAAAATGGCAACATTGGATTGGATTGTTCTTGGTATTTTCTTTCTGGGTCTGATCGGTATAATTATCTGGGTCATTTATCAGAAGGATAAAGATACCACTGACTATTTCCTTGCAGGCAGGAATGCCGGATGGCTCTCAATAGGCTCATCAATCTTTGCTTCGAATATTGGATCAGAACATCTTGTAGGGCTGGCCGGTGCAGGTTTTATAAGCGGGATGGCGATGGCACATTGGGAGATACAGGCCTGGCTCATTCTGGTCCTCGGATGGGTATTTGTACCTTTTTACGACCGGATCAAGATCTATACAATGCCTGAACTGCTTGAAAAACGTTTCTCGCCGGAATCAAGGAGCATTCTTTCGATAATCTCCCTTGTCAGCTACGTTCTTACAAAAGTTGCTGTGACAGTCTATGCCGGCGGGGTTGTTTTTGACCAGGTGTTTAATGTCGAATCAGTAAATATTTTTGGCAGGGAAATAGATTTTTTCTGGGTAAGCGCAATAGGTCTCGTTGTTATAACAGGTTTATATACAGTGCTGGGGGGGATGAAAGCCGTAATGTACACATCTGTACTGCAAACTCCGGTGTTGCTTTTCGGTTCGATAGTAATCCTGATTGTCGGACTTGCAAAGGTCGGAGGCTGGGCTGAAATAGAAAATATTGCAGGAGAAAACCTCAGGCTTGTGAGATCGGCATCTGATCCTGATTTCCCATGGACCGGCGTACTACTGGGTTCTGCAATTATCGGTTTCTGGTACTGGTGCACAGATCAGTTTATTGTTCAAAGAGTACTGTCAGGAAGCAATCAGAAACAGTCAAGAAGAGGGACAATACTTGCAGGTTATTTCAAACTGCTCCCGGTATTCATTTTCCTTATTCCGGGAATGATAGCATTTGCACTTAACCAGAAAGGTCTTCTGGAGGTAAGCAGCAGTGATTCGGCTTTTGCAGCAATGGTGGCAACACTTCTGCCAAAAGGTATTACAGGGATAGTCGTTTGCGGACTTCTTGCAGCCCTTATGAGCTCACTTGCTTCATTATTCAATTCCTCCGCTATGCTGTTCACTGAAGATTTTTACAAAAAGATGCGACCAAACAAGACTCCCCTGCATTATCTTCATGTGGGACGTATGGCTACGGGTGCGGTTGTTATTCTGGGAGTTTTATGGATCCCTGTTATGCTGGGCCTTGGAAAAGTATTGTATGAATACCTTCAGGGTGTTCAGGGAATGCTTGCCCCGGCTATTGCCTCAGTATTCATCCTTGGAGTATTCTGGAAAAGAATGACAGCAAAAGCTGCTTTCTGGGGAATGATATCCGGATTCGCACTTGGAATGTTCCGTCTCGCTCTTA
>JAEAME010001329.1_pt1 | contig 17772 bp, 16 predicted proteins | sample 8958731 | NCBI WGS metagenome assembly JAEAME01 (sample SAMN16933194, study PRJNA681113) | bioreactor sludge metagenome | isolation source: anerobic bioreactor sludge (Control) | place: India:Bengaluru | collected 2018-10-24 | reverse complement strand
TAACGAAGCACAACCACGCTAATATTTCATACATTCTTTAGAAATGAGATTATCAAATCTAAAATTGCTTTTCGCAACAACGACATCACGCCATGCGTTTAGTACCCCGTACTAGGCAATTTCGAACAGCTTCACGGTCCCATCATGCACCAATACCCAGATGCAATAAGCTCCAATTATTGTCCCGATTGGGATGAAAATCAGGTCGAGGCAGGCAATAATCAAAGCCAGAATTCTAGCCCAGGATTTTCTTTTCAGTAATCCAATTCCTGCAATTATATCAGGTACAGAAACAAGAATCAGGAATCCGGCAATTGCCGATCCGACAATCGCGGTAATCGACATCGCTTCAGGGTCGCCCGAAAGCACACCGCCGCCAACAACTGCCACAAAAACGATTAAAGCAACAAAAACTCCCAGAGCGCCAAAGCCGATGCTAAGGGCTGCAACGATAGTGAGATGTTCTTTCATATCCATTGTTCGTAGTCCTCCATTTGGTTCATCATTACTAGGTTTTTATATTGGTATTCAAATGACGATAGAATTTCAATAAACGGAATGATGGAATAGTGGAATAACGGAATATTGCTAATTCCAGCATTCCAAAATTCTATTGTTCCAATATTCCCTTCAGGCGCTCATCGCTCCGGATACCCCGTAATCTCCTTGATCGCCTCATACAGCGGTTTCAAATGCCTGTACATCTTTTTATAAACCCGTTGATATAGCGCGTTGTAAAGCTCGACATTCCCAGGTTTTGGCTCAAAAACATCTCCAATGGCAGTCATTTCCTGAACCGCGATCTTAAAATCAGAGTACATTTTCAAGCCGACGGCGCAATCAATCGCAGCACCAAGTCCGGATGTCTCATAAATTTTCGACCGGCTAGCCGGCAGATTGAAAATATCTGCGGTGATCTGCATTGCCTGATCACTTTGAGATCCTCCACCTGAGATTCGCACTTCGTTGATTTTCACTTTAGATCGCTTCTCAGTTCGCTCAGTCCCTTCCCGAAGGGCATAAGCCAATCCTTCGAGAATTGATCGATAAACATGCGCTCGGCCGTGCACATCGCCAAATCCAATGATCGCTCCCTTTGCTTCGGGACCTGGAATTTTTACGCCAGGGGTCCAATAAGGTTGCAATAAAAGTCCCAGCGAAGCCGGCGGAATATCTTTGATCAGATCGTCAAACAGCGATTCAGGCAGAACATTACTCTGTGAGGCGATCTCTTTTTCAGGATGCCCAAATTCTTCTTTGAACCAACTAACCATCCAGAAACCGCGAAAAATCTGGATTTCGGTGTTATAGGTTTTCGGAATCGCGCTGGGATAGGGTGGAATAAATGGGATCACTTCCACATATTTCTGAGTCATAATTGAAGTGGTGCAAGTCGTCCCGTAGCTCAAGCAAGCCATGTTGGGCTTGAGACTGCCAACGCCCAGAACCTCGCAGGCTTTATCGGCAGCCGCTGCAATCAATGGAGTTCCGGCTGGAATCCCTGTCGCTTTTGAAGCTATTTTAGAAATTCTACCCAGCTCTTTGGCCGGCTCTTTCAATTTAGGTAGTTTATCCATATCAACCGGAAATAGCTTCCGATTTAAGTGCCCCTTGCCCGCCCATTTCATTTTTTTATAATCGAACGGCACATAACCAACCTGGCAGCCGACAGAATCGAAATAATCGCCGATTAATTTGTAAGTTAAGTAACCCGAAAGAAATAAATATTTATGAGTCTGTTCCCAAATCTCTGCCTGATTTTTCATGATCCAGTTGGCTTCGCTCTCGGCGTAAGCGAACCGAACCGCGTAATCCATTTTAACGAGCCGATAGACCAGGTTCACCATCGGATTGACGACCTGCTGCTGGGGAATCCGACGCTGATCCAGCCAATGGATAGCCGGACGCAAGGGCTTGCCGTTCTTATCCACGTTGATGAGCGTGCTCCGTTGCGTGGTGAGACTTACGCCTTTGATTTCAGGTCTGGGGCTACCGCAAATTTGCCACAGCTGCTGACAGGCTGCGCAAAGCTTCTCCCAATAATAATCTGCATCTTGCTCTGCCCAGCCCGGTTGCGGCGATTTATAAGGCTCGATTTCGATTTTGGATTTATAAATTAAATTACCTTTGAAGTCGAATAGCATGGCACGGACGCTCTGCGTGCCGCAGTCTAATGCCAGAATTGTTTCCATGAATGCCTCTTTCGTAGATCATTAACAATTGATCATTCAAAATTAATTTGTCGGTCAAGTTGCCAACCTGACTTATGCGTTACAACATCGCCTGCCGCAATGCTTTTCTCCAGCCTTTTAACAAATCATTTCTTTGTAGATTATCCATCGAAGGAACAAATTCTTTCTCAATTAATTTTAATCGAGATAATTCCTCATTATTCTTCCAAACGCCAGCCTTCAATCCCGCCATATAAGCGACGCCCAGCGACGTCGATTCAATAATCGAAGGTCTGATGACTGGCGTGTTCAGAACATCCGCTTGAAACTGCATCAAAAAATTATTCTCGACCGCACCGCCGTCCACTGCCAGCTTGTTCGCTTTGATTCCGGTTTCATCCTCCATCATTGCCAGCACATCGTAAGTCTGATAGGCTATAGCTTCCAGCGTCGCTCTAATAATATGATTCCGATTCGCTCCTCGGGTCAAGCCCACGATCACGCCGCGCGCCTGCATGTTCCAGTGCGGGGCACCCAGTCCCACAAAAGCAGGGACCATATAAACTCCGCCATTATCTTCAACCGAACGGGCTGCTTGTTCACTATCACTGGATTTTTTGATGATTTTCAATTCATCGCGTAGCCATTGGATCGCAGCGCCGGCGATAAAAACCGAACCTTCCAGCGCATAGCATGGCTCACCGGCACCAGCGACGGCCAATGTCGTCACCAATCCTTTCTTTGAAAATATGGCTTCCTTTCCCGTATTCATCAATAAAAAGCAGCCGGTGCCGTAGGTATTCTTGATTTGACCGGGCTCAAAGCAAGCCTGACCGAATAATGCCGCTTGCTGATCGCCAGCATCACCATAAATTGGCACGCCAGCGATTTCCGGAATCGAATCGACCACGCCATAATCATCGAGTGATTTTTTCACATCAGGCAAAATGGATAGTGGAATATTCAACAACTGACACAAGTCCTCATCCCATTTTTTTTCGATGATATTGAAAATCAGCGTTCGTGAGGCATTGGTGTAATCAGTCGCATGAACTTTGCCGTTCGTCAATTTCCAGATCAGCCAGGTATCGATATTTCCAAATAACAAATTTTCTGTTTGATGGCCCTTCACATTTTCCAGCAGCCATTTAATCTTTGTACCACTGAAATAAGCATCCATCGGCAGTCCGCTTCTGCGGCGAAATAATTCCTCTTTTGGCTTCAGTTGCTCACAAATATCTGCTGTGCGTCGGCATTGCCACACGATCGCATTATGAATCGGCTGACCGGTTTTTTTATCCCAGAGGATGGTTGTTTCCCTTTGATTGGTGATCCCGATTGCCACGATTTTTTCTTTTCTTCGAGAGCATAATTCTTGCACCGTATCCACCACCGTCTGCCAGATTTCCAGTGGATCATGCTCCACCCAGCCCGGCTTCGGATAAATCTGCCGGAACTCCCGATCCGCTTTATCCACAATTTGTCCCTGCTCATTATAAAGAACCGATCGCGTGCCAGTGGTTCCCTGGTCGATTGCGAGTATGTGCATCTTTGTTATTTCCTTTGACTTTATATTTAGGGAATGCTTTTATTAACTTTCAGCTTTCAGATCTTTTATTTATTTAAAAACTCACATCACCTAATAACCTTATTACCTAATTAGTGTCTGTCTGAAAAGGGATAATTTTTAATTTAAACTGTCGTTGCGAGGGGCGAAGCAACGAAGCAATCCCTTGTTTCTAATAAGATTGCTTCGGCAAAAAAAGCCTCGCAATGACTGCAGAACTTGAAATTTGGTTGTTTACGGACAGACACTAATTACCCAACTACTCACTCACGCACCTCCAGCCACTCCAGAATATCCCCCAGCACTCGTTCTTTCTCCGTTTCATTCAATATTTCATGATAAAATCCGTTATAAAGCTTTAAAGTCTTATCTTTCGATTGCGCCCGTTCATAAAGCTGCTGGCTACCTGCAGGATCGGATAATCGATCAGCCGTGCCAGTTAAAATTAATAATGGCGGGGTGACGTTCTCCATTTGTCTCTGGATCAATTTAATCGCCCGATTGAATTCAGCGCCAGTTCGAACCGGAATGCCGCCGCGATAAACCAGCGGATCATTATCATATTTTTTCACTACTTCAGGATCACGTGATAGAACATTACAATCGACTTTTATGGTCGGAAGCTTTGGTAAAATCTTTCCAATAATGGCTGATATCCGAGTCAAAAAAGGTGAGATGGCGTCGCTTAATTTCAACGTCGCGCTGCTGAGGATGATGCCTTTTACTTCTGGCTGGCGGGTGATGGCGAACAGCGTGGTAATCGTCCCGCCCATGCTGTGTCCCAATAAAAATAGTTTTTTATTCGGATGCCGTTCCTGAACTCGCTTCAAAAACAAATCCACATCCGAAAGAAATTCATCAAACGAATGGATGAACGTGTTTTTCCCGTCTGATTTACCATGACTCCGCAAATCAAATGCCGCGACCGCATAGCCATAATTGACCAAATATTGAGCCACGTGAGCGTATCTGCCGCTGTGCTCGGCGTAGCCATGAATGATAACGATTACAGCTTTCGCATTTTTAGCCGGCTGCCAGCTTTGTTCAAAAAGTTTTAATCCATCGTTGGTTTTAAAAGTACCTTCTTCATGCTGAATCTTAGATTTCGTTTCTGCCATTTTCCTTTCCTCCGATAATTTTTGGGGCTTTTACAACTCCAGACACGACTCGGCCGCGATCCAGAAAAATCTCTCCCTCATTTCCTTATCTTTGGTCCATTTGCGTGTGTTCCATTCTTTGCCGCTGACATCATCCCCGGCGTAGAGAATCTGTCCCAGAATCACTTCTCTAAATTTCGCCACGGCAAACAGGGCCGCGGCTTCCATTTCAACGGTCAAGCAGCCTTCGGATTTTCGTAAAGCGATCTTGTTCGGCGTCTCCCGATAAAAGGCATCGGTAGTCCAGGTTTTGGTAAGCAGATAATCAATTTCATACCTTTTCAGTACTGTTTCAATCGCCTGAATCGCTTTGGGATGGGTAGCGACTTCACGGCTGGGAGCTAAATAATGGTACGATGTCCCTTCATCCCGTATGGCGGAAATCGGAACGAGCAGATGTCCGCGGGCAATCGAAGAATCCAGCACCCCAGCGCTGCCGCAGACAATAAATTTCTTGCAGCCCCGGGCAATGACTTCTTCCAATAAACCGGCAGATAAAGGCGCGCCCACGCCAGGATGATAGAGCGCCAATTTTTGATCTTTAAATTGAAAAGTATAAATCGGATGCTTGCCGATCTCGGATTTTTGCTCGGCAACTTTAGTCAGCAACTGTTGCTGATTGAGCTTCTGAATCACATCTTGAAAGAAACAGACCACGCAGCGCTCTGGAATGTCGATCGCTTTAATCGTTTTCTTTGGATCGATGATCGCATTACTGTCAGGATCGAATTCTAAAATCGGAAATTCTTGTTTCATGCAGGCTTCTTCCCAATTAGATTGGAAATCTTGTTTGAAAATGGTGAGAGGATTGTAATAAATTTTGGGGAATTATGCAAGTGATTTGTTTTTAAGTTGTCCGTGGTAAATAATTCAACTGCACTAACAACGGATACAGTTTAAAAATTTATGCTCAATTTCTTCTTCTTTCAACCGGCGACCGATCAAAACCAGCCGATTTCGATGGGGCGTTATTTTGGGCATTGGAACGATTGAAAACTGATCCATGGTCGCATCGATATAAAAGGGCTGGCGGTCGATTGAAATAAATCCTTTCAATCGCATGAAATTTGAACCAATAAAATTTCGGAATTGCTCCCAGCTTTGCTGAGTGAAATTTCCCTCGGCTTCCAGTGTAATCGAAGCAACTGGATCAGGTCGGCCTTCGCCCAGGTCGCCATCGGTTTCGATCACTGGATGACTGATTTTATCCAATAGGCTCAAAGGAAATTCTGCAAATCGAGCGCGAAGAATGGGAACGTGATTGGAGATGGATTTGACCGCGGCTGCTATCTGCTGAGCTTGTTCTTCGCTCACTAAATCAATTTTGTTCAACAGCACCAGATCAGCGCTTTGAATTTGCGTGATTGGCGCTCTCAAAATATCTTTGATTTTCAGAAAATTCTGGCAATCGACCAGGCAAATACAGGCTTTCAGCAGGATATGATTTTTTAAATCGGGCAAAGCCAGCATTCGCTCCATTTCCGAAGTATCTGCCAGGCCAGTCGCTTCGATAATTAACAAATCTGGCTTGATTTGCGTGGCAATCTTTTCGACTTCAAAAATAAAATCAGTTCGCACACAGATGCAAAACAGGCTCCCTTTATTCAACTCGATCTTTTCATAATTGCCAGCAACCAACAACTCCCCATCGATGCCAATTTTGCCGAATTCATTGATCAACAGCACGGTGCGCTGACTTTGATAATACTCGATCAAGCGATTGAGTAGCGTGGTTTTGCCAGCACCTAAAAAGCCGGTGAGGAGAATTGTTGGTATCATATTTAGCCTTTTCCAGTGCATCGCTTTCTAGATAATATTCATTCAAGCATGTCATTGTGAGGAACGAAACGACGAAGCAATCCTATGTATTTTTTAAAAAATTTAGAAATTGCTTAGCTCCACTCACAATGACATCGCTATTGCTACATTGATAAGGAAACACAAATTTTATCCCAAATCTTTTAGCCATTCTTTGATCACTTCCACGGTGGGCAATCGCCCGGCTGATTTCACCTGCTCCCGAACTGTAATAATGGCTGGAGCCGAAGCCACTCCATATTTTTCAAACTGACTGGGATCTTTGATTCGAATTACTTCGACGGTACTTCCCAGCTCTTTCACTGCCTGCTGAATATTTTCCCAGGTCTGTAATGATTTTTCATCGTCGGCGGCCAGAACTAGAAGCTGATTGCGATACTGACGGAGCTTCAAATAAAATTTCTCATTGATTCGATCCTGAATCGCTTTGATCAATTCATCGCGGGACGGAATTGTGCTGACAAACTTAATCTGCCCATCGATGCAGATCGTGGGGATATTCCGCACCATCAAACCCATCATAAATTCGACGGATTCTTGTTCTTTGATTTTATGCTCCCGCCAGATCACCAGTCCGTTGAACAGCGGGGCAATAGATTTCACCGCTTCCACCATGTACTGGCAGGGAGCGCAGCCTTCGGAATCCAGCGTGATGATATCGATAATCACCTGTTCCGCCTGACCATAATCGGCCAGGTTGATTCGGGCTATTACCTCTTCCTTTTTTTCCAATAATTCTCGTGCGACATCCAGTTTGTAGGAATCATGAACGAGTTCGGAAACGGCAATTAAATTTTTTGGGGGAACGGCATAAGGCAAATCGCAGCCTGGTGCCAGAATGAAGCCAGTATCACCGCCAATATCTATACACTCGATGGCATTCCGTCTGGCATCATCTTCCGATCCCATCAACAGCACAACAGTGAGTTGTAGGTTGCCCCCGAAAGAAATATGATGATCCTGGCAAATTCGCTTCACATAATCCAGTGGAATATTTTCATCAATGGAAACGTTATCAGGCTTGGTTTCACACATGGCTTCAATATTACGCTGTGCATGACCGCAGACAAAAAAAGATGAAAAGGTATTTTGATCTCGGACCGCTTTGAAAAATTCAGTTGCAAACGGAGTGACAAATTCCCGAAACGCCTCCGGAGAAATCTGGCTGGTCATGGGATCGACCATCGCAATGATTTCACACCCAGCTTTAATATACATCCGAGCCATCTTTTTGGCGATCTCAGTAGTAAACGCCATCAGCTCTTTCACCTGAGCCGGCTGATCGAACATGTCCATGAAAATATCGGTGCCTTTTAAATGCAAAGCTAAGGTGAAAGGTCCCGTGACCAGGCCATACAACGCCACATCGGTCCCATTGGCTTTTATCAAACGGATCGCTTTTAAAATTTCGGGGATGCGTCCAGAGTTTTCGTCCAGCCGGTTCAACTGAGACACCTGTTTTTCAGTTAATACATGACTGACGACAGCAGGCGGGTTTTCCTTTGCCCATTGCAATTGGCAGCCCAGGGCTTCGGCTTCAATCTGCAGATCAAAAGTCACCGGAATTCCGTCTGGCTGGTAGCGTTTTATCGCCTCTATTGCGCCTTGCGCCATCAATTCACCTGATTTCAGGTATGTTTCAGCATCTTTGCCAATTAAAGCAGCGCCGTGACAGCCGACAAAAGGAACCCATGCCGGGCGCACAGTTTTTTCATTTTGCAGCGCCTCGAATAAAATTTTCTTATCCATCAATTATCCTTTTTAACCAGAATTGCTTCTTAACACTAAGACCCGAAGTGATAATAAGTCACCAAGTTTTTTCTCATTAACTTTGCCGGGAATATGAGATATTTCCTTTACACAAATCATTGTTTGCTAAGCAGACTGCTAAAGCCCGGATTTTTCGCTCTAATTTTATACAGAGAATTAGTTTCGACTTCCGTGAGATAAAGAGTCTTGAAATCAACGTCGCCAAATTCCAGATTTGTTGGTTTTTTCCCTGGCGTGTTTATTCGTGCTATCTGCTTGCCGATTGGCGAAATGATATAAACAGCGCCTCCTCCAAAATGGGCAATGTACAAATTGCCTTTCACATCAAAATCAATCCCATCTGGGTCGCCGCCGGGCAAAGCGATGAAAATTTCTTTATTACTCAAGAAACCCTGTTCCGTTCGATCGAATCGGATGATCTGATTTTTGGCGGATTCACAAACATACAGTTTACCATCTATCGGCGAGATCGCAACTCCATTCGGAAACGCCAGGCTATCGGCAGCTAAAATTAAATCACCAGAATTCATATCAAAGTAAAATAATCTGCCATCGGTCTTTTCTTTCCCATAGCTGTTGGGATCGGTGAAATAAAGCTTCCCGTTTTGATCAAATTCCAGATCATTAGGCCGATTGAATCGCTCGCCTTTGTAACCTGAAATAAACACGCTGGCTTTTCCCGATGGGGTGATTTTCATTATCGATCCAGCACCAAAATCGCACGCAATAATATTACCATCCCGATCGACCGTCAATCCATTCGTCTTCTGAAAAGTCGTATCTGAACTGACGGTTAACGTATCTACATGCCGTTCCTGAATTTTAGCAATCCAGCCCCCGTAGCAATTGGAGATATAAATCGTCCCTTTCGCATCCCAGGCTGGGCCCTCTGGAAAATTGAAACCTGAGCCAACCAATTCCCAACTTGTATCACTCAACGGCGACTGATTGCAAGAAGAACTGCAGAGTATCATTCCAAACAAAAAAACAAATATAAATAAAACCTTTGAAAAAAGCATTATTCTTTTACCTCAGTGCCTCCCGATTTGCTCCTTTCATCTGAAAATTTTTAATGGTTCAGTTTCAACGTTAGTCCAGGTCATTATTAAATCTATTACCAAATTACCCTGGACTCGAAAAGTTTGATTACCCTTCCATTATCATAACACCTTAGCGTTCTTTTTCGCAATATAACCGACTCGCCCATCCAGCAGCCGTACCTTGTACCAATCACCTGACTTGCCAATCAATTCTAATTCGATCTCTCCGGGTACTTTCACCAACGTCTGGCTGTCCAAATCCGGCTCAGCTTTGATTTCAAATCGATTGGATGCCGAGCCATTGACTTGAATTTTCGCTACCGTCGTCTGCTGCATCTGCTCGCCTGAAACCTCAAACTTTCGCTCCTGAATATAAATTCCCATTGCATTCAGTTTCTCCCAGAAGCCCACCTGTTTGGCAACGCGCTTTTGGGCTTTGAAATATTTATCCTCTTTGCTCATCAGCTTCGCCGCCATGGTATAGTTTTCCAGCGCCTTATTATAATTGCCCACCGCCTCCTCAAGCACGCCGACGTTAAAAAGAGCAGCGTGGTTGTACGGATCATTTTCAACGATAGCCGCATATTGCAGATATGCTGTATCCAGATCATATTGATCCAGTGCATTTTTAGCAGTTTCAGCGTAGCGTTTATATTGATCGCCTTCAATTTTAGCAAATTCTAATTTTTGCTGTTCAAAACGTGGGGCAAAATATTTGACTAATTCTCCAGCCACTGCTTGCAGGCATTTGTCCACCGAGGTCTCCGGGGTAGGCAGTTCTTCTCCATACTCGCCTTCACATTTTTTGAGTTCCTCTTTTTTTTGCGCCTGCTTCGAGCCGATCACCTGACCTGTTTCGACGTTGATGAATCGAATGGTAGCGAAAGCGCTGGCAGCACGTTTGTTACAATTAACAGTGTAATCTCCCTTTTTCTTATCTTTCCGATTCTCTTTGAGCCAGCGATCATCACAGGAAACTGTTACCGTGCCGGTGATAATTGCATTAACGCCAAGCATTTTTCCCACCTGCGCCGCCTGGGCTTCATCGATAGCGCCTGTTTGCGCCAGTTGCAGTTCCTGCATCACCTGGGCAATCTGGCTCCGTTCCACAATTTCGAACACATTGGTGCGAGCGCCCTGCTGAAAACTTTTTCCTTCTTTTTTACTCAATCCCATAAAACCGCTTCCTACATCCTTAATGCCGCGATCTTCTTCCAGCAGCGCAGTAATCATCAGATTTGCCATCTTCTCACCGCTATCGAGAAATCGCTGCTCGCTTTGATCTTTATCCGCAACTTTAGTTACCACATCCAGCACCTTCTCCCAGTCTTTTTTCTTCCCTTTGCCGGGTGAATCGTCAGCGTGGTAACTTGTCGTCACCGAAAAATCAGTGATGGCGATTCGCTGAACGCCTTCCAGCAGTTGCTCTGGTGGTGTAAGAATGAAACATTTCAAGCTTTGCGCAGAGCTATTCGCTGAAATCATAACAATTGAAAGGGCAAAAAGGAATAATACAGGCTTCCAATTCAGTCGCATAAAATGAGTACGATCGATCATCCCGTCCTCCACAGGTTAATGGGTTAAAATATTTTTGATGATTTAAAAAATTAAGATGAGTTGAAATATATCATTATTTCCCTGTTTTGTCAAGTGAAATTTAAGTTAATTATGGTCACTTTTCATAATTGATAGAAAGAAATCCTGCCGAAGGATTCTTCAATTTTTTATTGAATCAATTGACGAGAACGGGCAGCAAAAGCCTCATTATAAAACCAAACTCGAACTGATCAGGCACTATAAATAGTTCATTTAAATTTTAAAATTTGAGCTTGACAATTTCATTAGCGCTTGATATATTCAAACTGCAAATCCAATTAAGGACGTTTGATTAAATAGACTTACCATTTTTCAAAGTGTGAATATTGCCTGTAACGAAAATTCACAATAATCAGACGATTTAAATCCAATTCCAGTGGCAACTTGCTGCCCTGGCCAGATGGCAGCCGATGTTCTCTTTGTTTAAGAAGCGAGGGAGGGAAAAATGCAGAAGATAAAAAGACGCCGGTTTTTAAAAGCTGGTGTTTTAACAACAGCAGCCTTAGGAATTCCATGGCCTTTGACCGGCTGTCAGAATAAGAAACCTACAAATGGACATTCTCAACAAATGAAAGCACGAGTCGCTGCAATTCGCGGGGATAATTTAGACTCGATGATACGAAATGCGCTTGATGCATTGGGGGGGATACAAACCATCGTCAACAAAGGTGAAACTGTTTTTATCAAACCTAATTTTGTTTCCTTCCCATGGGCGCAATATAATAATTGTTTTCAAATTGGTGAGTGCACCAAACCGGAAATTATCATTGCTGTTACAGACGAATGTCTAAAGGCTGGTGCAGCGGAGGTGATTATTGGCGACGGCTCTCATTTGCCAACCTTTGATTGGAAATATGCCATCACTTTGGATGGCCGTAAAAATCTGGTAGATGAAGCAAAACGTCTTAATTCACTTTATAATGGTAAAGTTAAGCTGGCATGTTTAGAGGCAGATTCACCAAGCTGGGTTGAAGTCCCTTCCAAGACAGCGCTCAACAAGATTGCGATTTCCAGCCTGGTAGCGAACGCAGATAAGGTTATCTCAATTCCAGTAGCCAAAACCCATTCCTGGGCACAGCTTACACTGGCTTTAAAAAATTTCATCGGCATCACTCCCCTATCCCGCTATGCTCAGGTGATAAATAATACCTGGTGGAATCGCGGTACTTTCGATCATAGCAGCCCACAGGCAATTGCCCAAGTCTATCTTGATATTGTGGAGAGTATCAAACCTGATTTATCCATTATTGATTTTTCCATCGGCGTTGAAAGTGATGGCCCGACCTTAGACTTAGGCGGCAAAACGCTGAATATGAAAGAACGGCTCGGCTCATGGGCGATAATTGCCGGCACTGATATTATGGCCACTGATGCGACCGCTGCACGTATCATGAGCCACGATCCGGATCGAGTAAAACAGCTAACCATTGGTTTCGAAATGGGCTTAGGAGAAATAGCAGAAGATGCTATTGAAATAGTTGGTGAAAAGCTTGATAATTTGAGGGTGACATGGGAACCTGCCAAATTAAGAGGATAAAAAAAGTCGATCAGAATCAAATCCATAAAAATTCAGTCGTGTAGCTCACATCGAGATGCTGCCGATTTATCATAACCGATTTTTTCATGCTAGATGCTCTGGAATATTCAAGTTCGGTTTCGTAGATTAAAAAAGAGAATTATCCAGCGAAAGGAAATTTCATGAAAGCACTTTTAGTATTCGTTTTGATCATGGGAATCAGTTGTCCGCTTTGCTCACAGGACATTTCTGAAAATGGCGATTTAGAGCTGTCCAGCGGTTTTTCGATGCTCCTGTATCAGTCTGTATATTCTTATCAACTAAACAGCGCTATAGAGATGGGGCTCAGAGGAGATTTGATTGAAGGATGGGACTGGCAGGTTGGAACACATTTTGGGATTAATCCAATGTTGCCCGATCTATACGTTCGTCTGTTAGCTGCTCCAGAAGTTCGCGCCTGGCAGCCTTCAGTCGGATTTGAATTCGGCTTTACCAATCGCGCCCATTTTGAAGCAGGCGACAAACTGTTACGTGAAACGCGTGTCGCCATGGAGGGTGACATCTCTCATTTTTACATTGCCGGACATTCGGCACCGCTTTCGTTTAAAATTTCAAATAACTGGCGGGTGAGCGTTCTGGAACTCCATATTGGCACTCACGTGGGACATCTAGGAAGAACAGCGCGGGTACAGATAGGCGTCATTTCGCTTGGCAAAAAGTTTTAACAACGAAAAATTAGTTTGACAAGAGGAGCAATGAAATGAAAATATACATTACAAGAATGGGTATCGCTATCATCGCGCTGGCTATCGCTTGTGCCCCGAACGGACCTGAAACTGCCGGTTTTGATAAAGCGGCAAAGGTGGCAGACGATGTGATAACAGCCAATTTAATACCCTGGATTGAACAGCTTGCGGAAGCACGAGCAACCGATGTTAAAGTAGATTGCGAAGGATTCTCTCCAGAAGACCTGTTTCCGGCAGCTGATTTGACCCGCGATGCGGCGGTGAAATTGGTTTCAAATGCGTTCCAATCAATGGGATTCACTCCTGATACCTTGGTGATCGGCGAAGGACCGCTGGCAACATATAACGTAGTCGCTGAATGGCGCGGAACAACACGTCCCAATGAAGTGGTTTTGCTGGGAAGCCATCTGGATGCTTTTTTCGCCGGAGCTGATGACAATGGTTCTGCTGTTGCCGCCATGCTTGAAATAGCACGTGCAGCCCGAAACTATAATTTCAGCCGAACAATTCGCTTTGTGGCTTTTGATTTGGAAGAGTATGGATCCATCGGCAGCACGCGATACGTTTTAGCAGGCTATGCCGACGATGTGGTCGCTGCAATTGTTTTGGATATGATTGGCTATGCATCCAGCGAATCAGGCAGTCAGGATGACGTTTTGGGAGTTAAGCTGCCTGATACCGGCGATTTTTTGCTGGTAATTGGAAATAAAAATTCTGAGGAAATGACGCAGGAGGTAGTTTCCTTGAGCAATGAATTCAACTTGACAAAACTATTGGGCTTAATTGCTCCTGGTGATGGCGCATATTTTCTTTCATCTGCTTTTATGCGCAGCGACCATGGCTTGCTCTGGTATCGGGGAATCCCAGCCATATTTTTTACAGACACGGCTAATTTTAGAAATCCAAATTATCATAAGTCAACTGACACACCGCAAACCCTCGATCCAAATTTTCTTGCCAGGAACACGAGGGCAATAGCCGCAGCCGTGGCTCATTTAGCGGAGGTGCTGCCATGAAGAAAACGATTATTCTTGTCATGCTGCTCAATGCTGTATCAGCTAATGCCCAGCCGTCAATGAAGTGGACACCTCTGTTGCAGCAAACCGTTTTATATTTTTCTTCGGACCGCGTCACCATGGGGGGACTTGGTATCGGTGCTGGCGCTCAGTTCGTTTGGAACCAAAAATTCATAGGTCAAACAGATGCCAGTATTTTATGGGCTAATGGCAATGCTATAGCTACACGTTTAGCATTCGGGTACCAGCGGGATGGGCTATGGAAACCGGCGATCCTGGCAACTTTTGGTTTATTATGGTGTCAGCGTACGGAAGTGCTTTCCGAAACAGGAGAGCGCCCTGCGTCGCCAGTATGGGTGGTTGGATTACGTGGAGCGCCTGTACGCTTTAATAATTCACATGGCTACGTTTCAGCTCTGGAATTGGGCTACGGCATCGGTCCGGATCGCGGAACAAGCCTGGAGATAACGATTCTATCAGCAGGCTTGAAATGGTGAAACTGGAGTTACATCTAACCATTAGCAACGACACCAACTGGTTCTCCCTCAATCATGTTTGAGCGAAACTTTATTTTTGAAAATCTGCAAGAGCCATTTATTATAGGCTGAATTTTTAGACAATTATTATGGGAAGGTACTCCATATCATTCTTCTAAACTGAATTATAGCATCACATTGGCTTGTAATTAAGCCAAGGGTTCTTTGTGAATCCGAAGGAATGGCATCAGTAGCAGGCTATTTAAAAATGCGAAAGGCTGTCGCAGCTATCCATCGCCGCCGTAAGCAAGCATTAGTGCTGCTAACAAAATAAGCGAATATATTTATGCATATGACCAGAATATTTCAAAAATTGCTTTGGTGTTCGATTTTCCTTATTCAGATAAACATCCAAGCCTTTTCCCAAATAGAATTTTGGAAATCACTGCCGCAGTTGCCTGGTCAATATCCTTCTCTGATCATGTCCACCCCGGCAAACACCATATTCGTCGCCACAGACAGCGGCCTGTATCGTTCGAGGAATAATGGTGAAACCTGGCAGTCTGTCTCCAGCGGATTACCTGAGTTTCGTCTTTCAGAGCAATCAATAATTACGACGATGGTGCAGGCTGGGGATGATTTCATTCTTGTGGGAACAAATGCTGATGGAGGCCTTTATCGCTCATCGGATGAAGGCGAAACTTGGCAGAAAATCACCAATCCAGATTTCCGAGAGGTGCGATCAATTGTAAGAAACAGCAAAGGCATTATGTTTTTGGAAGCAGGATGCACTGTTGAGCCATATGGCCTCTGGCGTTCGCTGGATAACGGAGAAAATTGGACAGAGATCGATTGCTCATTCGATGATATTGGAATAGATGAACTTTTTATTACCCCTCACGATGTGCTGTTTGCTCAATATGTTCCCGGTGCCGGAGATGGAGAGGGCATGTTCTATCGCTCCTATGATGATGGAGAGAATTGGGAATTCTTGCTGCATTGGCCCCGTCTCTATGCTTCCAGCATGGCATTCAAAGCGGACGACACAATTTTGGTGACCGGGATACAGCCAGTTCTTCCCCCAAAGGATGATTATTCTGGAATCTGGCGCTCGACGGATATGGGCGATCATTGGGATCGAATAGCAAGTAGCTTTGTGAGGAATGATGCAAGGTCCATCGTGGTCGATTCCTCCGGGTATCTATACTGCAGCGGAATAATTTCCGGTGTATATGAATCGAGGGACGATGGCGAATCCTGGCAGCAAATCAACAGCGGTCTTACCAATCTATCAGCCATAAAACTTGCGCTCAGCCATAATGGCTATCTTTTCGCAGCCACGGAAGGCGGAGGTCTTTATCGTAGTGTAAAAAAAGTGACCCGTGTAGAACAAATGGCATCTGACTTTGTGGCACGTGACATGCTGGAACCTACTTTTCCAAATCCAGCAAATACTTATATGATTATTCCTTTTACGATTCAGCAATCAGGATTTGTCGCTATCAAGCTATATAATTCTGTCGGACAAGAAATCGAGTTCCTCGCCAGCCATCATTTCCAAAAGGGTAATCATCAGTTGCAGTTACAGACAGATAAGCTGGCGAGTGGAATGTATTGGCTGAAAATGCAAACGATGCGTTCAAAATATATAAAAAAAATAGTGATCATCAAATAATCAAATTGATTGTAATGTTCCATTGATTTTTTTTTGAATTGAATATCTAAGGCTTATATCCATCTGGCGCACAAAGGTTCAGGAAGATTTTCTAATTGCCAATAGTAATCACTTTTAGCCCATCTAGCTATTCAATTTAAATGCACTCTGAAAATAATCCAAATTTTTTAAAAACCTTTCTTGGCAATGAAAGATATTTTTATTCTATCGCTTTGGTATAAAGAAAACTATAATGAATGAAATTGCAAAGGAAGGCAAGAATGTGCAAAGCGACTGTTTTACACTTCATAGTTGTGCCAGATCGCATTGCCGGTGCTCTATTATTTTTCCCACAAAATGGAATTTATCAAAGTTTACAAGATCGAAGATTTATGAAAAAAGAATATTTTATTTTCTGCTAATTATATCTTTGTACAGTAATCATGCTTTTACACAAAGAGTCTTAATTCTCGAAGAGAATAAACTGCTTGCTATGTAGAACAATGTGGAGAACAAAAACAGCAAGCTGAAAATTAAAGCTGCCTGACAGATCAAACGGTCTGCCCTGACGAAATATTTCCCCAGCATCAGCGCCACTGGATTCATGTTCAATTCGGAAAAGAATCTGATAGAGATCGTCTCGCAGAAGAAAAGGCGAAGACCATCCAAAAGTATGAGGAACTACTTAACAGTCTTTTACTGCAGGTCGAAGATGCCTATAGCTCAGGTCTCATCATGAAGAATGATGTGCTAAAAGTCAAGTTGAAATTAAACGAAATCCTGTTAAACAAGACCAAGCTCGATAATGGCAAGACCCTGGCCAAAATGGTGTTTTGCCAACATCTCGGTATCGCCTACGATTCGACACTGGTGCTCAATGAGGTCATGGCGATAGACGAAAATCCGAAAAATCTTTATATTGAAAAATCGAATGCGTTAAAAAAACGAAACGAATATGCTCTTTTAGCGTTAACTGTAAGAGCCGAAAAGGTAAAAACAAGGATGAAGCTGGGTGAATATCTCCCGCAGGCGGGCGTGGGCATCGCCGGGATGTACATAGAGTTTGATAAGACTGATAATAGAACCTTGAAGATAGATGAAATAATGAAACCTGAATTTCTAACAAGAAGCAATGTAGTCAAATTTTGAGTGACTGATTAAGTTGGGTGTAATATTACCAAACCCTGCTTCTGCCAGAAAGCTGGTTGGCAAAATCTGCGACAAAAGTGCATTGACGCGGTCAAT
>JAEAME010001328.1_pt1 | contig 17798 bp, 16 predicted proteins | sample 8958731 | NCBI WGS metagenome assembly JAEAME01 (sample SAMN16933194, study PRJNA681113) | bioreactor sludge metagenome | isolation source: anerobic bioreactor sludge (Control) | place: India:Bengaluru | collected 2018-10-24 | reverse complement strand
TCCCGGCGATCTTGTCCCCTACGGTGTATGTAGTCGTGAGGAAACTGCAATCCGTCAATCCCTCAATGGATATTTCCTGCCCGATGCGGATCATATACGAAGCCCTTTCATTCTCCAAAGATAGTTCGTTTACATATCCGGATACGATCCCGTCCATGGCCAAAGTATCGAAAAGCGTCCTGGCCTTCGTCACGTTGCTGAACTCGGGAAGCGACAGCATCCGGTTCGTTCCGTCCATATACAGTTCCAGGTTATCGGCCTGCTTGATTGCCGTATAAGCCTCATAGAGCACCTGATTTAAAAGAGAGTCCGGCACATGGGAATCCTTCGCCGCCGAGGCAATAGTGACCAGAGAGATTTCTTCCAGCGGCTTCCCGCTCAAACCGGTCTCAATCGCCGACGAAATCCGTGAAAGTTGCTCCGGCGTCAGATAATCCGGGATACGAACCAACCGGTCCTTGACGATCCCGGCGGACAGAACAACAACCACCAATACCTTTCCGGGCTCAATCATCATCATCTTCAACTGCTTCAGATAGCTTTTCCGAAGTCTTGGGGTGATCGCCAGGGAAACATACCCTGTCTGCTCCGAAATCGTGCTGGAAGCCTTCTTCAGAAGCCCCGCAAGTTCGTCAAAACTCTCGCTGAGTCTTCTCCTGATCTCCTCGCCCTGCGCGTCGGACAACGTGTCGACCTTCATCAGGGAATCGACATACTCTCTGTAGCCCTTGTCGGACGGGACCCTTCCCGAAGAGGTGTGGGGTTGTTCCAGATAACCCATCTGTTCCAGATCCGCCATCTCGTTTCTGACCGTCGCCGAACTGACGCGAAATTCATGGCGCTGAATGAGCGCGTTGGAAGCGACCGGTTCCGCCGTCGAGACATAGTCGTCGACGATCGCCTGAAGAATTTGCTTTTTCCGTGGATCCAAAGGCATAATCGGTCGCTCCTTTCCCGGGATATCACCGGCGCCCGACATGGGCTTGCGCTTATCGCGTACCGGCTGATTATAGGGTTAGCACTCCTAATCATCGAGTGCTAAAACCAATTTAGCACCAATGTCAAAGAATGTCAAATGGTAATTCCGGGAGAATGGAAATGTTTTTTCCGCTACACAAAGCTCCGGAAAACCTCGTTGCCGAAGTCCAGTCCCTTCTGACTTAAAAACCAAAAGTCCCCGGTTTTTTCGATCAGGCCAAGCAGAAGGAGCGACTCCAGTTCAGACCCGAAAATCTCCTCTGCGGGAACCCCGAAACGCCCCATAAATCCGGTCGCCGATATCCCGGATATTTTACGAAACCCAAGGAGCATATACTCTTTCATTTCGGCTTTGCCGTCGATCCGCTCGCACTCCTCGCGGATTGCCTCGAGTCGCGGAGGGTCTTCGAATAATGCCTCGATATACCGCCGGATATTCTTCGTGTTTCCGATCCGCTGTCCGCCGGTATATGAGTGCGCGCCGCACCCGAAGCCGTAATACGGAAGCGCATCCCAATAAACCGTGTTGTGGCGGCTTTCAAAGCCCGTCTTCGCATAATTACTGATTTCATAGTGGCGATATCCGGCGCCGGTCAAAAGACGCCGGGTCGTATGATACATATCCCGTTCTTCCTCATCGGAAGGAAGCAAATCGGGGCGTCCGGAATACTTATCGAAAAACCGGGTGCCCTCTTCAAGGCTGAGCGAATAGCATGAGACGTGAGGGACACGCAACTCCGTCAGGTGCAAAACAGAACCGATGACATCCTCGAGCGTCTGTTCCGGGACACCGAGCATCAGATCGCAGGATATGTTCGAAAAACCGGCTTCCCCGGCAAGCGCGATTGCATGATCGGCGTCCCGCGATGTATGTATTCTTCCGAGCCCTCGAAGGACACGGTCCGAAAAGCTTTGAACACCGACCGAGAGCCGGTTGAAACCGACCTCTTTATATCCCTGAAGATGAGATTTTGTAACCGTGCCCGGATTGACCTCTATCGTAATCTCTGCCGCATCATGAACGCCGAAAGAATTTCGCAGTTTTTCGAGGATCCTTCCGGCTTCTTCGGGCGTCAGGAGTGACGGTGTCCCTCCGCCCAGATAAACGGAAGAGAGCGGTCCGCCCGGGGTATGCCCGGATGTCCGATCGATCTCGCGAAGGAGCGCCGTAAGGTAAGGGTCCTTAAGGCCGGTTACTTGATCAAACGACGTGAAATCACAGTAGGGACATTTTCGAACACAAAAAGGGACGTGGACATACGCGGCGGAACATGCGTTCATGCGTTCAGTCGCTCCGCTTCTTTACGGACAATATAGGACAAATAGGAGGCAAACCGTTTAAAACTCGGGGAGCCGTTATGGTCCGGATCCATATACTCGGAAATCCGAAGTGCCCATTCGTGCTTATATTGTCCGATTGCCGGATAACCGACGCGGATTACACGTTCCGCCTTGTGGCCGAGGAGGCATCGGCAAAGGATTTCCCACGTACCGCAGACACTGTCCTGTTCATAATCTTCAAGCACAGACATGTCCGCCTCGGGGTATGCCGTAAGCAACGCTTTTTTATCCCCGATGAGCCAGGACTCGGTCTCCTCGACGCAAAGTCCGATGACAAACGGTAAAGACGGCGCATGCCTCTTGCATAGAGTAATCAATTGATCCTTCAGTTCGGCCGGCGAGTTGTAGTCGGAATCCATCACCACGACCAGCACAAGATCCGTACCCGCATAAATTCTGTCGTAGGCCCGCAGTTTGGCGGGAAGAAGATCCAGAAGTCCGGAAGCTTCCGGCTTCGGCGGCTGGTAGGGATTAGCCGGAACATCCCCTCTGCCCCGGTGCGGACGGACGGATATCTCGTAATCCGAAATGATCGGCGCGAGAATCCTATTCATCAAACGGTTCATCACAACGGCACCCGACCGGTCTTCCGTCAATACCTCAAAACGCATTTTTGTCACTCCGGCTCAATCGTCAAAATGCCCCGAATACCAAATCGCACCCATTCCGACGCCCTGACGGTACATTTCCGATACAATGGGATCGGCTCCCGCGCAACGGATATCGACAGAGTCCGCATCTTCACTCTCCGCTCGTTTAAAAATCCACACCTCATCGGGCGCCATCGCCTCAAGGATGTACGGATTGTGCGTGGAAAATATGATTTGAGAAAACGGATGCCTTATCGTATAGTCGCGGAATTCCGCCGACAGCACGTCAACCATGTCGTGGTACAATTCCAGATCCGGAGTTTCCACGCAAATCAGGGGGCGCGGCATGGGGTCATTCAAGAGAAGCAGGTAAAGAAAGAGCCGGTTCGGGCTGTCGCGGAAGTCGTCGGGTAATTTATCTTTGACTTTGCCGACCGCCGGGATCTTCTCCTCGATCCGGTCCATCAGCCGCTGATAATAGTGAGGGTCCTCTTCTTTCAGATATTGAAGGACATTATTGACATTGGATCCGTCGCTATTCAGGTGTTTGTGGCCGCCGGGAGCTATCTGCTGTTTCGATCCGTTGTTGATCTTCGGACTGCTGAACCGGCAAAAAAACCAATGCGTGATCTCCCGTTGCAATGCATTCAGCACGGCGCACTGAAGGATGTTGCCGTAAGATCTCAAAGCAGAGTGCCCGGAATCCATGATATCGGCATCGATCAGCATTTCCCCGAACATGACTTTACCTTTGCCTTTTTGAACATCGAGCACGGTAATAAAGTTGTCTTCCTTATTCGGATTGATTCCGTAACGGACTTTCTCGGAGTCATACGAGGGCTTGCCGTACGGATCCGGGATCAGGGAAAAGCAATAGGACAGATAGAATTTGTCGGGTAACGCCGGGTTGTGTCCGTTCGACATGATAAACATCAGTTCAAATTCCATCCGGTCCGCTCCCGCCGACAGGAGTTTCGAAAAACCGGGACGTCCGCGGATGACGGAAGCCTCCGCGCAGCCCTTGGTAACGCAATCGGAAATAAATGAAAGACAATCGAAAAATGAACTCTTTCCGGACTGATTCCGACCGATGATCGCGTTAAGGCTGGTCAGAGGAACGACCGGGGATATGCCGGCGGACATCAATTGGCCGTTTTGAACCCGGCCGGATAAAAAATCCCCGAGAAGCGCTCCCGCGCTGTCGTCGAGGAATAATTTGGCATTTCGGATCCGGATTCCCAACAGCATCGGGATACTCCTTTGCGCGTTCTACTTGAGTTCTTTCTTATTTTTCTGAACCTTGACGAGCATCTCCGTCAACTGGTTCTCGATCTCCGTCAGTCGCTGTCTGGCGTAATCGGTTGATGCGACGCGGATCTGCCAAGCGGCCTGATTTGCCTGTTCCACGGTCGATTGAGCCATTTCCCTTGCCCGAAGCGTAATCTCATGCTCATCGACCATGATCGCGGAACGCTGCTCCGTCTCACGCAATATACTTTCCGCCTTCTGGCGGGCACTGGCGACAATCTGGCGGTTCTGCTCGACAATCCAACGCGCCTGACGAACCTCCTCGGGTAAATTCTCCCGGATCTGATTGATCCAATAGAGAACATCCTGCCGGTCTACGACACAGTTGTCCGAAAAAGGAAGCCCCTTGGCTTGAGTAACCGTTTCCTGAAGCTGATCGAGCAATTCAAACAAATCCGTCTCGCTGGATCGATTGGAACGGACATTGTCCTGCGCTCCATACTCCTCCATCAATTCTCCGCCTTCCTTTCAATGATCTTGGACTGTACAAAATCGACAATCTTCGGATTCACCATTTTCGAAATGTCTCCGCCGAAAAGGGCAACTTCTTTGATTGTAGATGAACTGATATATACCATATCCGTACTGCACGGGAGAAGAATCAGGTCATATTCCGGGAGAAGGAGTTTGTTGACGGCCGCCATTTCCGCTTCGATGCGATAATCCGACTCGCCCCGCAGACCGCGAACTACGGCGGAAGCTCCGAGTTTACTGTACAGATCCACCAGAAGCCCTTCAAACATGATCACTTCGACGCCGTCGATTCCCGAAAGACACATCTTGGCCATGGAAACGCGTTCTTCGGTCGTAAATGCGGGCGCTTTGCCGGGGTTGCTCAAAACAGCCACCACCAGACGGTCACAAAGAGCGGCCGCCCTCCGCGCGATGTCCTGATGCCCCAGAGAAAAGGGATCGAAGCTTCCGGGGAACAAAAAGGTCTTCACGATATAACCCCCAAATCATCCTATCTGTTATAAAATGTTAACAGAGTCGTTCCGTACTTACAACATCGGATCAATGTCAAGTTGATTACATTTCCCTCGAAGGTTGTATCGGCGGAATGCTCGATGATCAGCACGCCTCCTTCATTCAGAAGATCGTTTCCGGCGATCAGTTCAGTCGTTTTTTTGAACGCCGATGCGGCTTCCGCATAGGGCGGATCCATAAAAATGATATCAAAACGCCTGTTTGAGTCCGCTAATTTTTTAATAGCGGAGTATACGTCCGAGATGACGATTTCGGTCTGCTCTTCGGCATGAAGTCTCTCGATATTGCTTTGAATGACGGCCGCGACGTTTCTACTGTGCTCGACCATGACCACCTCCGATGCGCCCCGGCTCAGTGCCTCAAGTCCGATTTGACCGCTTCCCGCAAACAAGTCCAGAAAGCGCGCGCCCGGAATGCGCATCTGAAGGATCGAGAAAAGCGCTTCCTTGACCTTATCCGACGTCGGACGTGTTTTTTCGCCCTTCGGCGCGATTAAATGCGTGCCTTTATATTTTCCCGATACAACTCTGGGCATTTCAATTCTCCTCGTACATCAAATCTTTTATCCGATCATTATAACGGCGGCCGATCCATCTCCAAACCGAAGCGACGGCGGAACGCGTCGAAAAGCCTCGCGGATTCGGTTTGGGTCAAGCCGCCCTCCTCTTTGAAAAGTTCGTCGACCGTTTGTGCGATGTGCGCCAAAAGACCTGCGTCCCGATACAGATTGGCAATGCGCAAGGCAGGCAGACCGTGCTGTCTCGTTCCGAAAAAGTCTCCCGGACCTCTCAGTTCAAGATCTTTTTCCGCGAGGACGAATCCGTCGGTCGTTGAACACACTGTCTTCAGCCGCTTGACGGCAAGCTCCTCCTCGCTGTCCGATTTAAGTATACACACTGAACGGTACGGTCCGCGACCGATCCTGCCGCGGAGCTGGTGAAGTGTCGCCAATCCGAAACGCTCGGCGTTCTCGATGACCATCAGCGAAGCGTTGGGATTATCGACACCGACCTCAACCACCGTGGTCGAAACCAGAAGGTTTACGCTCCCGTCGGCGAATCCGAGCATCACCTCATCCTTTTTGCCGGAGGACATCCCTCCGTGCAACAGTCCGACATTATACCCGCGAAACACGTCCCTTTGAAAAAACTCGTACTGCTCGATGACGGAAAGAATCTCCGCATCCGGATCCTCTCCGGGATCGATCTGCGGACAGACATAGTAGACCTGACGCCCTTCATCCATCTGCCTTTTCATGATACCGAAGATCCGCTCATCCTCCGCGGAGGTCGCCCTGTAGGTCTCGATCGGCATCCTCCCGGCAGGGACGGATCGGATCACCGATATATCGAGATCTCCGTACAGGATCATCGCAAGGGTCCTCGGTATCGGTGTCGCCGACATGACCAGTGTATGAAGATCTCTTTGCGGTCCGGCCGTAAGCGCGCCCCTCTGGCGGACGCCGAATCGATGCTGTTCATCGGTAATGAGGAGAGCAAGCGAGTGATACGCGTTCTTTTCAGACAAGACAGCGTGCGTTCCGATGAGGATTTTGGTCTCCCCGTTCAGAAGCCGCGCGCGGATTTTTTTCTTGTCCGCCTCTTTGGTACTGCCAAGCATGAGATCCGCACGAATCCCGACGTCCGAAAAGAGTTCACCTAAATTTTTAAAGTGTTGAGCGGCCAAAACCGATGTGGGCGCCATGAAAATGCTTTGATGGCCGCAGACGGCCGCAAGGCACATAGCGGCCGCCGCAACGGCGGTTTTACCCGAGCCGACGTCACCCTGGACCAGCCGGTTCATCGGGTGGTGACCGGACATGTCCGAAGCGATTTCGCGGATCACCCGATTCTGATCGTCGGTCAGCCGGAAAGGAAAGCCCCGGATAAATCGTTGAAACACATCCTTCGCTGCGCCGTCCGGCCGAATTGACGGAGCACTCCCGGAAAAAGCCCTCTGTTTTTTGATTGACTTCAGGCCGCCGATAATCAGGAATAATTCTTCGAAAATGAGTCGTTTCCCGGCTTCCTTTGTCTCGGATTCCGAATCCGGAAAGTGGATTTTCTCGTATGCATACGGTGCGGAGCAGAGTTTCTCAACCTTTCGGACAGAATCGGGGATCGGTTCCGGAAGCTCCGGCAGGACCCGCGGAAGTATGTTCTCCATCAACGTCCGCACATGATTCTGTGTCAGCCCTTTGGTCATCGGATAAATCGGCCGGATGCCCATAGAGTCCTCTGCGGATTCCCGGCGGAACATCGGGTTGATGACCTCGAAAACCTTACCGTCGCGCTTGATGCGCCCGCGAAAGAGATATGCCTCGCCCTTTTCGAGTTTGCTCCGGTAATACGGTTGATTGAACCAGACCGCCTTGATGATGCCCGACTCGTCTTCCAGGATCGTTTGAAGGACGGAGAATCGGCCTTTTCGAAATAACGGCGGGGTTTGCCGGACGATTGCGCGAAAAGAAGCGTCCGTTCCGTCGGTCAGTTCAGCGATCAAAGTCCTGTGCGTCCAGTCCTCGTAGTCCTTCGGGAAGAGTGAGATCAAATCATATACGCGGTAAACACCCAGACGCCGGAGCATCTCCAGCCTCTTCGGCGGTATGCTCAGGCACTTTTCGACCGGGGTCTCCAAAAGTCCGACCGGACTGCTTTGACAATCATCACGGTCGTTTGGCATAACTGCAAACCTCACGGAGCAAACAGACTTCACACAACGGCTTGCGCGCGGCGCAGACCGACCGTCCGTGCGCAACGAATCTGTGTCCCAGTGTAATCCATTTGTCTTCGGGAATGCAAGCCGCAAGATCCTTTTCGACCTTCAAAGGTTGGTCGGAGTCGGTGAGTCCGAGGCGCTTCGCCACCCGCGTGCAATGCGTGTCCACGACAATTCCGGGGATTTTGAAAAGCTCGCCGCGTATGAGGTTGGCGACTTTCCTCCCGACGCCCGGCAAGCGCTCCAGGTCCGCGCTTTCAGACGGGATCCGGCCGTTGTAATCCGCAAGAAGGATCGCCGAAGCGGCTTTTAGTGCTCTCGATTTTGCCCGGTAAAGGCCGCAACTTTTAATGTCCTCGCCCAACTCTAAGATTTCTGCGTCGGCGAATTCGCGCATGCCCGGATACTTATCGAAAAGCGTCGCCGTAAGCAGGTTCACACGCCTGTCCGTGCATTGCGCCGAAAGGATGCTCCGAACGAGAAAGTGAAAAGGATCCCCGTCGAAATCGAGAGAGCAAGCCGCATCCGGGTAGAGTTTTTCGAGTTTTTCCAGAATGACCTGTACCTTTTCGGATATAATCACTCAATCGATCCTTTCGGTCGGACTGGTGAGGGTAAAAACGAATTTTGCTCCGCCCCAGTCTTTGCTGTCCTCGACACGAATCCCTTGTCCGTGGGCGACAAGAATCTCTTTGCATATAAATAAACCCAGCCCGGATCCGGCATCGGTTCTTGACGGATCGATCTTATAAAAACTGTCAAATATACGGGTCCTCTGGTCGGACGGGATGCCCGGTCCGGAATCTTCGACGATCACGGTGATTTGGTTGTCCTTGGCCTCAAAATACGTAGTGATCGCGATCGTTCCGTCTTCCGGGGAAAACTTCATTGCGTTGGTCAGCAGATTGTATAAAACTCTCATAATGGCTTGGCGATTTCCGAACGCAGTCAGTTCACCTTTGTCGTTTTCGAAAAGTTCCAACTGAACACCGAGATTTTTGGCCGAGAGTTGATTTTCCAAGTTGGAAAGTGTATCGCGGATCAAATGATTGATATCAAAAGGCTCCATATTCTCAATGTCCACGTGCGCAAGAGACGTCGCCTCCGTCATCGTATCGGTTAAGAGTTGGATGCGTTCGACCTCCGCCTTGACGATCTTCATGTACTTGTCGACTTTATCCGGCGGGATTGTTCCGTCCATGATCGCCGAAATGAATCCGTTAACGGAAGTTAAAGGAGTTCTCAAGTCATGCGCGATACTGGATATGAAGACCCGTCGGTCCCCCTCCTGGCGCTCAAGCCGCTCGATCATATCGTTAACGGCGGTAATCATCATCCCCAACTCATCCACAATCAGGTATTGGAAGGGTGAATCCCGCTCCAACTCCGAATACTCGATCCTTGCGGACAAATCGCCTTGAGTGACTTGTCGGGCCACATCGGAAAGCAGTCGGATCGGCTTAACGATGGCGCGCGTCATCAGAGTAAACAGAATCAAAGCGATCGCGAAGGAAATCCCGATCGGCAGTGCCAAAACATTGGCCAACATCGACATGGTTTGTTGATCGACGTTGATTGACGAGTGGACCATCAGATATTGCCCGGCTGTATTAAGCGGGTATGAAGCGGAGATCCAATCATTCCGCGAGTCCGAAAACAGACCGCTCGCACGCGTGTTTTGAACGCCGCCCTGGGATCCGAGAAACGTCGACATGTGTTGTTCGGGGATATAAAATTCCCCGCCCTGCTGGTCAAGCTGGGCGATTACCTCGTTCGGAATACCCGATGCGTATATCAGTTGTCCGCTTTTGTCCACGATCCAAATCGAGTATCCGAGCGACCACCCGATGATCAGATCTTCTTCGTTCTTGGTAAGGACAAGGGGCTCGTTTTCGTTTTCGGGCATGATCGAGCGCAGATGAGCGGAAATATAGCGCGCGTTATTATAGACCTCTTTCGATTTATCGGCGAGAAATGAATTGGATGTACGTTGATAATAAACAAAACTCAAGACACCGAAAACCAACACCGTGGTGAGTGTCAACGAGAGGATCGTCTTAATATAAACCGAACTGCTCTTGTATTTATCCGCCATGAATGGAACGCTCCCCCCTGCAATTCATTTACAAGGGTGACGATTCGAATTTATAGCCGACGCCCCACACCGTCTTGATTTGCCAGTTTACATCTCTTCTGGGATCCTCAATCTTCTCCCGGATTCGTTTTACGTGCACGTCGACCGTTCGGGATTCGCCGTAAAAATCGTAGCCCCAAACATTCTCGAGCAGTTGCTCGCGCGTGAACACCCGGTTCGGATGCGAAGCGAGAAAGAACAGCAATTCGAGTTCCTTGGGCGGCATCTCGATTTCCTGATCCTCAACAAGAACGACATACCTGGCTTTATCCACGACAAGACCTTTGTACTGAACCAACTCCCCGGGCTCCAACGGTTCCTGTTGCGGGGCCGGAGCTTCTTCCTTCTTCTCGGTACGACGAAGGACCGCTTTGACACGGGCAAGCAATTCCTTGGGCTCGAAAGGCTTTTGAACGTAATCGTCCGCACCCAATTCCAGTCCGACGACTTTGTCGAGCGTGTCCGTGCGGGCGGTTAACATGATGATCGGCACATCCGAAGTTTTTCGGATTTCCCTGCAGATATCGTAGCCGTCCTTTCCGGGAAGCATCAGGTCCAGCACAACAAGGTCCGGTTCCGAAGCCAAAAAAGTATCGACGGCGCGCGCACCCGAGAGACAGCTGATCACGGCAAAACCGTCCTTATCGAAATACAGGCGGAGAACTTCAACGATATTGGGATCATCATCAACAACCAGAACCTTTTTCATCTTCCACCTCACCTCTTGCTCAGCATTTCATTCAATTCCTCAAGAAAAGAATGTACGTCTTTGAACTGTCTGTACACGGATGCAAATCGAACATAGGCCACTTCGTCAATATCCTTGAGCTTGGACATAACCAGTTCGCCGATATCCCGGGAAGAAATCTCCCGGTTGACCGATCCCTGAATCTGCCCCTCGACATAAGTCAGAACATCCCTCAACTGATCCGTTGAAACCGGGCGCTTCTCACAGGCCTTCAGAAGCCCGCTCAAAATCTTATCCGGATCAAAAGGCTCCCGGGAGCCGTCCTTTTTGATGACCAGAAGCGGCAGAGACTCAACCTTTTCATAGGTCGTGAATCGCGAATTGCACTGGATGCATTCCCGACGCCTCCGGATCGCCGCTCCGTCCTCGGCGGGCCTGGAATCGATGACCCGGTCTTCGTCATGACCGCAAAAAGGACACTTCATCGCTTATTCATCCATGTTCTCGTTATCGGTCAAAAACCACGGCAACACCCTGTTCTTTTTGTCCGGAGCCTGACGGGGATCCGGCTGGTGCGCAGAAGGGGGCGCCGAGGGGCGATTCGGACGCACGGGTGACACATTGGGCTGAGGCTGACCGGCCGGACGCTGTTGCGGCGGTACGGGGCGCTGTCCCGCGCCTTGCGGCGGGTACGGATTCGGAGCATATCCCGGCTTCACGCCGCCGCTCTCACGCGGAAATTGTTGCGGGCGTGGGGGTTGATTCTGCTGGGGATAACCGCCGGTATGGGGGCGGTACGGCTCGACCTGAGGGAATGCCGGATTGACCTGTGGTTCTTCCCGGACAGGCGACGAGGCTTCTTCGGGATCACCGAAAAGGAACTGAGGCATCTCAGGCTGCTTCTCGGGAGCCTTCCCCGTCGCTCTGTTATAGATCGATGTAGCGCTTGAGGTACTCTTCACCGGCTCACGAACACCGGAAACCGGAGGATTATTTCTCGACAGAGTCGATGTCGCGGGTTTAAAGGTCGTAATCGACTCGGCACCGTCAAAACCGGATGCAATCACCGTGATCATGATCTCATCTTCAAGGGTCGGATCAATCACGGCACCGACGATGATCTCCGCATCACCGGAAACCGCCTCGCGTACAACCGAGGCCGCTTCATCGATTTCGTGCAATTTCATATTCTTACCGCCGGTAAAGTTGAGGATCACACCGCGGGCACCTTCGATCGTCGTATCCAAAAGCGGACTGCTTATCGCCTGTTTGACCGCGACGGCCGCCCTGCTTTCGCCGGAAGCGCGCCCGATACCCATATGACAGACTCCGGCATTGGTCATGACCCGGCGAACATCGGCAAGGTCGAGATTGATCAACCCGGGGATCGCTACAAGGTCCGAAATGCCTGCGACGCCAAACTTCAGGACCTGATCGGCCATGTTGAAGGCTTCGTCGATCGATGTATTCTCGTCGGTGATTTCAAGGAGTTTATCGTTGGCGACAACAATCAAAGAGTCGACATACTTCTCCACTTCACGGATGCCGCGTTCCGCATTCTGCATTCTTCTGGGCCCTTCAAAACGAAACGGACGCGTCACGACCGCGACGGTCAAAATATTCAGTTCCCGAGCGATTTGGGCGACAATCGGACCGGCACCGGTCCCTGTTCCGCCGCCCATTCCGGCCGTAATAAAAAGCATATCCGTTCCCCGGATCGCCTGAGCAATCTCATCTTTTGATTCCTCGGCTGCTTTTTCACCGATCGACGGATCTGCTCCGCAACCTAAACCCCGGGTGATCTTTTCGCCGATCTGGATCCTTGTCGGAGCCTTCGATCGGGATAACGCCTGATGATCCGAGTTGATCGATATAAAATCGATCCCCTGAACTGCACTGTCAATCATACGATCGACAGCATTACAGCCGCCGCCGCCGATTCCGACGACCTTGATGGTCGCAAAGGGTTCTTCTTCCATTGAAAATCCGAGTCTGTAATCCGACATGTTCAGAACCTCCGTATATTTCAAATATGTTTCACCAAATCGCCGTAAAAATCCATGTACATTGTGCCATTTGCCATGATTCTACACTAAATATAGTGGTCAGGCAAGAGAATTTGATACTATATTTCAGTCGTGTTACAAATAATCCGGCATACTTTTTCCTTTCTAATCGTTCTCTCTCAATGTATAATCGGCACCGGTCATATCGAGTACGCCGGTATCGGAAAAATCAATCAGATTATTGGCAAAAGCATGTCTCAGCCAAATCATGTCTTCGTAAATCTCCTTCAGGGAACCGATTTTCACCAACATGCCCCGGGTCGAATTTTCCGGATGAACAACCAGAAAGTTCACGTCTTTCCCGACATAACGCACGGAACCGACGCAACGCATCAAACTGAAGTCGGAACCGTCCGACATCGCGGAATCCGCTTCCAATATCGCCCCGAAGATCACCAGACATCTTTCCAATCCGTGTTCCTCAAAAAGAGTTACCGGCTTGTTGAGAACCGCTGTCTTCACCGGGATTCCCTCAATCACGGGCAGACCCGCGGGAGGCGCGGATCCGGAAATCTCCACGACATATCCTTCCGTATCGATCGCCGCAAAGCCGTCGGGAACATCCAAATATCCGATTTTTTTCCGCTCCTCGATAATGATGCGGACTTTGGAAGGTATTTCGGCACGGACCCGGACGGATCGGATATACGGATACATTTCATCGAGTCGATCCTCAACCGCACCGTATCGAAGCGTAAAAAAACGCACGATCCCGCCTCCGAGATTTGAAAAGATATGTTCGCTTGTATTGAGCCGGCTGGCCGAAAGAATCTCCTCCGAAGAGATGACCCGGTTTCCTTCGATCGTAATCTCTTTTATTTGAAATGCGGGCAGGAACAGTATCAGTACGGCAATCAGAAGCACGACCATAATAACGATCAGCACGATCAACGTTCCTTTTTTGAGCGGAGCGCTGTGCGCGGACTTGTCTTTTCTGTGGTCGGCCAAAAATACCGTGTTTGACAACTACGTATTCTCCTTTTCCGCGTTTTTCGAAGCGCAAATATCCAAAACGATCCGCGCGATTTGGGTGTCAGAGTCCCTGAAATACAGCTTTTTCGCGTTTCTGCCCATTTCAGAAGCTTTTTGACGATCTGCCAGAAACTTCCCGATTTCTTCGGAGAGCCGTTCCGATGTCAGTTCGGCATCCTGCAAAGTCACCCCCGCACCGGCTTCACGGAAGGCGCGAGCATTGTAACTTTGGTGATCCCCTGCCGCAAACGGGTACGGAACCATAACGGACGGAACGCCGACGGCCGCGACCTCCGCGCAGGTGATCGCCCCGGCGCGGCATACGATCAGATCGGCTGCGGCCATGTATACATGCGTTTCATCGATGTATTCGAAAATTTCAACGGGAGTCTTCTTACCGTCCAGTTCCTTTTTCAGTTCTTCGTACTGCTGCTTTCCGGCGGACAGGATCACATGGACCCTTTCGTCATGCAAATATTCGAAAACGCCCGTTACCGCGTGGTTGATCGTTCTTGATCCGAGGCTTCCTCCCATCGCAAGAACAATAAACGTATCGGGATCGAATCCGAGTGTTTTTCTGCAGGCCTGCCGATCGAGCGTTCCGAAGACTTTCCGGATCGGATTACCGGTATAAATGACCCGACCCGCGGACTTGAAGTAGCGATCCATACCCGGAAAGCCCGTGCAGACCGCTTGAGCTTTTCGGGCCATAACCCGGTTCGACCGTCCCGGAAAGGCGTTTTGTTCATGAAGTATCACCGGAACCTTCAGCGCTTCTGCCGCCGAAACCAGAGGACTGCATACGTAGCCGCCCGTGCCGACGACCGCATCCGGCCGAAACGATCGAATCAAGTCGATGCAGGCTTTTCTGCCGGCTCGAAAATCAAGGATTGCGCGGAGCATCTTCACGGAAATTTTCGATGGGAATCCGCTGGCGCGAATCTCATGCATCCGATATCCCGCCTTCGGGATCAGATCCTTTTCGATGCCGCGGGATGTCCCGCAAAACTCGATCACGCTTCCCGGGGCATCCGCCATGATCCGGTCCGCAATCGCGATTGCCGGATTTATGTGACCGCTGGTTCCGCCGCCCGCGGCGAGTATACGAACACTCATGTTTTCCTCACTCACTGATCGGTTGCTTTTTGCGTGCGACACCGGATCTTGAAACCGACAGCAACAGTCCTACGGCAATCAGAAAGAACAGATTGGCCGATCCTCCGGCGCTGAAGAACGGAAGCGTAATTCCCGTCGGCGGAACTACGCCCATCGCGACCCCGATATTCAGGAACGCCTGAACCGTAATCAGGCTGGTATAGCCGACCGCAAGTATTCTCGAAAAATCGCCCTTTGCTTTCCACGCAATGATCATACCCCCGCACAAAAAGCCCCAAAACAACGCAATGATCGAGAGCCCTCCGATGAAGCCCAGTTCCTCGCAAGCAATCGCGAAAACGAAGTCGTTGTGTGCCTCGGGTAAATACATGAATTTCTGGCGACTGTTACCGAATCCCACGCCGGACACTCCGCCGGACCCGATCGCGATAATCGATTGCTTGTTCTGATACGTGTCGTTTTCATCGGCCTCCGTCGTTTGCGCCGCATCCTTCTGGTCCTCCTCGGATTGGATGGTCGCGAAAATATTCAGTCTTTTTCCGACATGCGCAAAGTTTTCCGCAATTTTTTGGCGATCCGTTTCTTTGGCGAAAATCAGAAATGCGGAAAGCGCTATGGCCAACACAAGCAAAACGATGAGTCCGCCGAAAAAGACAGACCGGAATTTGACTCCGGACACAAAAAAGCACACGGCCGAAACTGCCATGACGATAATAAAACAGGACATATGCGGCTGAATCACCACGAAGGCCATACACAGAAGGATCGCCAGAATCGGCAGGGCAAAATCGAAGAATCCGTCGAAAAAATTCTGATAAGCGGGGTTTTTGCACCGTAGCCCGCCCGCTTTTCGAACGCGTACGATTAACGACCGGTACCCCGCTATACAGAAGACCATGGCAACCTTAATCAGCTCGGATGATTGAAAAGTCCTGCCCCCGATCTCCAACCATCTGCGCGATCCGCCGTGTACGTCGCCGAACCTCCAGGTCAGAATAGCCAGTGCCAACGAGATAACATACGCGCCGATGATGAAAGGCAGGTGATCGAATATTCGGATCGGAACAAACAAAAGGAAGATGACAATCGCGATCCCGACGATTGTCCACTGTGCTTGATTAACCACGTAAAAAAGCGGGTTCTTCTCCTTTGCATATCCGCGAGACATACTGGCCGAAAACAGCATAACCATTCCGTAACAAATCAGGACGAACGTCAGCAGAAGAAGCGGGATATTCATCCGGTAGGGACTTTCGACCTCGATGACTCCCGGTTTTTGATCTTGCGTAAGGACGGGTTTTTGTGCCATCATCGGTCCTCCTTATCCGTCAAACTCCGGCCGCCGTCATAGCGCACGGTCTCCTCCGCTTGCGACAAGCCCGGTCCTCCGTCATACCGTACAATCTCCTCCGTGACCTTGTCGAACCCGAAAGCGTGAGATGCCTTCACTAAAATAACGTCACCGGTCTTCAGGTCGGACAGTAATTGCTCCAAAAGAGCTTCTCGGGTATCGAAAACCGATATCGATATAGCGGGATTGACGCTGACAGCGCCTTGCCTGACCTGCTCCCCGTATTCACCGCAAACATAAATTCTGTCGATCCCGGCCTCCGCCGCGCTCGCCCCGACCTGAACGTGCAGTTCGGAAGCATAATTTCCGAGCTCCAGAATGCCGCCGATCGCGGCGATTTTCCGACGCCCGCCGGCCAAAAGGCTCATGCTGTCAAATGCAGCCACCATCGATTCGGGGCTCGCATTATACGCATCGTCACAGACAATGAAACGCTGGGTACGGATCATTTTTCCTCTTCCGCCCAGCGCGTGATACCCTTTCAGGGCTTTCCCCGCCTGATCCGGGTCTGCACCGAGAAAACAGGCACAAAGAAGGGAAAACATGGCATTTTTGATATGATGTCTTCCCGTCGTCTCCAAATCGATGTGAACAATCCTCCCGGTCATTGCGGAGCCGACGATAACCGCGTCGAAGGACGTGGTGGTTTCTGTCATTTCCACACGGTCGGAGTGCACACAATACGCCGCTTCGGCTTTTCGACACACAGACGGCGTCCAAACCGCCGCTCCGAGGGCTTTCCACATAATTCGATCTGTATTTTCAATAAAATCGACCAGCAACGGATCGTCCCCGTTGATGATCAATACACCGTCGGGTCCAAGCCCTTCACATATTTCCGTCTTGGCGGCCAGTATGTCCTCGCGGCTCCCCAAACGCTCGATGTGTGAGACGCCGATATTGGTAATAACGGCAATATCCGGACGCGCGATGGCAGTCAGCAAAGCAATTTCCCCTTTTTGACGCATCCCCATCTCAAGGACCATCACTTCCGTGTCCTGCGGCGCGGAAAGTATCGTTGCGGGAAGGCCGATCTCGTTATTGTTATTGTGTGACGTTGCGTGCGTTTTTCGGACAGACCCCAAAGCGACCGCGATCATTTCACGCGTTGAGGTTTTTCCGACACTTCCCGTCACCGCGACGACCTTGCAGCCGAGACGGACGCGATAATAAGCGGCCAAATCCTGGTACGCCTTGAGCGTATCTTCGACGATAATTCCGATGCAGGAATCCGGAAGATATTCTTTTTTTGAAAGCAGAAAGATCCGCACGCCTTTGTCCGCGACCTCCCGGCAAAAGGCGTGTCCGTCAAAGCGTTCTCCGACAAGAGCGACAAAAAGATCCCCGTCTTTTGCCGCGCGTGAATCCGTACAAACACCGTAAACGCCCCGTTTAGTATCCGGATATCCCGAACTTGCGTATAGTTCTCCGCCGACAGCCGTGACGATTTCACGGATCGAAAATTCAGCCATTTTCCGTCACCCGTTCCAAAGACCCGTCCATACGTTCGAGAATCTCCGTCGCGACCTCCGCGTCATCAAAATGAATG
>JAEAME010001323.1_pt1 | contig 17830 bp, 15 predicted proteins | sample 8958731 | NCBI WGS metagenome assembly JAEAME01 (sample SAMN16933194, study PRJNA681113) | bioreactor sludge metagenome | isolation source: anerobic bioreactor sludge (Control) | place: India:Bengaluru | collected 2018-10-24 | reverse complement strand
CCGTATCATTGTTCCTTAGCAGCAGTTCCGCCAGAGCAAGCCTGGGTTCGGGAATTTTCTTATTTTTGGATATCGCTTTTTCGAACTCTTTTTTTGCAAATATGTCATTGTTAAGCCTTGTATAAATAAGTCCCCTGTAGTAATAGTTCATTGGGCTGTCCTTTGTAAGTATTGCAGTATCAGAAGTCCTTAATGCCTGATCATATTTCTCAAGGCCAATAAGAGTGATTACTTTCTCGGGATATATTGCACTGTTCCTTTTCTCAAGTGCAGAAGCTCTGTTAAGGTGGGATAATGCTTCGGAATAATTGCCAAGCCTGTTGCATATTGCCCCAAGATCGATCAGAGCATCAACATACCTGGGATTGAAGACCAAAGCTTTTTCAAAATCAGCTTTTGCCTCATCGTTCCTATTCAGTGAAACATGTGATCTTCCCCGGGCACAGTAATATTCTGCATTCGACGGTTCAGCAGCTATAGCTTCAGAGAACTGAGCAACAGCATCATTATACCTCATTTTATCATGGAATTCCAGCCCGGCCTTGTAAAATCTTTTCCCGCTCTGACCGAATGAGCATATCCCCGTTGTGAACAGCAATATTGTGATAAGAACAACCCTGCTTCTCATGATTTCCTTAATGAAATTAGAATTACCTTATATCAAAAATAAGTTATTTCCGGCAAATATCAATCACCATAAGATGTTAATCAACTTCATTTACAACCACTTTAAGTGTACTCCTGCTGAACTCTTCACATGAGATCACTTCGCCTTTTATGGAGGGAGCCGGCACACCATCATCATAGAGCTCCTTACCATAAAAGATCCTGGCTTCGTCCCATATTCCAGTTGAGATGAAATGATCAAGAACCTGATATCCACCTTCTATAAGCATTGACTGAATCCCTTCCTTAAAGAGATGGTCCGCTATCTGTTTTGACGATGCCGTTTCCCTGTTTAAAGTAACTGCAGCGGCTCCACTTATTTTGAATTCATCATTGTAAGTGAAAACCAGATTCCTGCCGGGCAATCTGAACACATTATGATCCGGCCCAAGATCGCCTGAACCCGACAGTATTGCCCTGACAGGATCAGAGCCAGCCCATTCCCTTACATTCAGCCTTGGATCATCCTTTTTAATTGTTAGGGCTCCGGCCAGGATAAGCTGCTCAGATGATCTCCACTTATGTACAAGCACTCTTTCTGCCTCACCTGTTATCCAAGCCGGCTTTTGAGTGAATGGTTCATCCCTTCTGAAGTCAATGAATCCATCTGCGCTTTGTGCCCATTTAAGTATTATATATGGTCTCCTCTTCTCATGAAATGTGAAGAATCGCCGGTTTATCCAGCGGCTTTCCTTTTCAAGAATACCTGTAATAACCTCGCATCCGGCATCTACAAGTTTTTGTATACCCATCCCTGCAACATTTGCGCTGGTGTCTTTTGCCCCGATAATTACTTTCCTTATTCCGGATCTTATTATCAGATCTGCACATGGAGGAGTCTTTCCAAAATGGGAACAGGGCTCAAGGTTAACATACAAAACAGAGCTTTTCAGCAAGCCCCTGTCAGTGACGGAATTTATTGCATTGACTTCCGCATGCGGCCCTCCGGCCTTAAGGTGATAGCCTTCACCAATTATAATACCATCATTAACTATTACACATCCAACAACAGGATTGGGGTAAGTAAAGCCCTGAGCCTTATCTGCAAGCTCAAGGCATCGTTTCATAAATTTAAGGTCTTCGTCTGTCCCCATTCTGACGAAAGTGTTATTTTTGATTTATGGGCTTCAATATACAAACAATAAGAGACATTAAAGCCTGGTTTGTCAGGGAACTTAAGGACTTTTACCCGGAGCCTGAAATAAATGCATTCATTAACATCATAATCAAGAGAGTTCTGGGATCGTCGAAACTGAATGCCCTTGCTTTCCCTGAAACCCGCCTGACAGACACTCAATCACGTGAAATAATGAGCATATGCAGGCAGCTCAGGACAGGCAAACCCCTGCAGTATATTCTGGGCGAAACCAGTTTTTATAATCTGACAATTAAGGTAAACAGTCATACGCTTATCCCCCGCCCTGAAACTGAAGAGCTTGTCGATAATATAATAAAGGAGAACAAGGGTTTCAGAGGTTCAATAATTGATGCCGGTACAGGAACAGGATGTATTGCCGTTGCCCTGGCTGTAAACCTTCCGGAAGCCAGGGTATATGGTTTCGATATTTCAGAAGAAGCTCTTAAGACAGCTGAAGAGAACGCAATATTAAACAAGGCAAATGTGGATTTCTTCATGGCCGACATCCTGGATCCTGATCCCAGCCGGTTCAAAAAGACAGATATCTTCGTTAGTAATCCACCTTATGTGACCGAATCAGAAAAGAAGTTTATGGATCGTAATGTACTTGATTTTGAGCCGCACTCAGCTTTGTTTGTACCTGATAACGACCCTCTTGTCTTTTACCTGGCCCTGATAAAGCTTTCAAAAATGATACTTAATCCGGGAGGTAAGCTGTATTTTGAAATAAATGAAAATATGGCATCCCGTCTCTTAAAACTTCTTTGTTCAAATGGATACGGAAGCACTGAAGCAATAAAGGATCTGAATGGAAAAGACAGAATAATAAAAGGAATAAAAAATGGCTGACAATAACCTTGTTAAAATCGCCACAAAAAAGGCTATGGAACTCTGCTCAAGGAGGGAATATTGTGTTTCTGAGATTACTGAAAAACTGAAATCATGGAATATTTCTGATAATGATGCTGAGAAGATTATCAGAGTACTTATCCGTGAAAATTTCATTAATGAAAAGCGTTATTCTGAGGCTTTTGTGAAAGACAAATTCAATCACAATAAATGGGGAAAAATCAAGATCGCATCTCATTTACGTGTTAAATCAATTCCTGATGAGCTGATACATCAGGCACTGGAATCAATTGATGAGGATCTTTACAAAAAAAGGGTGAAAGAAGTTGTGTTTGAGCACAGAAAATCAATAAAAGCAAAGAATCAGTACGACCTTAAGGGGAAACTTCTGAGATACGGCCTTTCAAAAGGATTTGAAAGCAGCCTGCTTTATGACTTGCTTAATGACCTTTAAGTAGTTTTTGCTCAAAGCCACCTGAAAATATTTATGATGAATGGCATGAATGCCAGCAGGAAGATCAATGATGAGCCAATTATATCAGTGATTATCAATTGTTTGCGAAAATCAGGATAACTTACATAATAATGAGAGAAAAAGAGCCGCAAAAAAAACTGCGAGATAAAGAAGATAAACACTGCTATTCCGTTTTCGTTCCATCTGAGAGCTTCATCAATCCTCCCCCTGAGGATCAAAGAAAGACTATGGGAAAGGCCGCATGAAGGACAGGTCTGGCCTGTTATCTTTTCATGAATGCACTCAACAGGATAATTATTTTTGTCGGGCGAGAAGACGAGAAAATACATGAAAAGCATCAATATAAGCCCTGTAAAAACAAGATTGCATATCAGGTAGGTATCATTCCTGATACTGATCTGCGCCCGGGCGTTCAGGTCATTCTGTTCCTGTAAGTGTATCATCTGGCGAAGTTGTTCCTTCTTCAAGTTCTTCAAGAGTCTGTTCTTTGTCCTTCTTCCCCTGATCAACGTTTATTTCAACCTTGTCATCGCCATTTTCGACCTTGATTGAAACACTTGCATCTTCCAGTTCTTTAACAACGTTCTGCTGGACTTCCTCTACAATGTTCTCAATATTCTTGGGCCATTTGTCGACAAGTTTTCCTGCAACAAGATACTGAGACAATGAAATTACAGATGCCACTATGCCGATTACAAGACCGGCAATCAGAACCCCTCGCGGTGAATCATTTCTGGAAGCCTGCGATAATCCAACCGATGCAAGCACGATAGCTATTATGCCGGGGATGATTGCAACTAAACCCACGCAGGGAATAACGGCAATAACGAATGTGATTATTGCGGTGATCAAAGCAGCTATTCCAAGCGTTTGTCCCGAATTTTTCTTTTCCTCTTCCATAGTTATAATATTTTTTGTTAATCATTCCTTTGTAAGGATATAAATAATATCCTGTTCTAAAGACGTTAGCTGTTTTTCAATGATGCGTTTTCTTTCAACATTATTTTCATATAAAATAAAAACAGGACTCTATCAATTATTTTCCGAAAGCAGGATCTCCATTATCTGTATTGCTGCTCTTGAGACTGATGTGCCTGGCCCAAAGATCGCTGCGACTCCTGCATCGTAAAGGAATTTATAATCTTTATGAGGTATTACACCTCCGGCAATCACAAGTATATCCTCCCTGCCCAACCGCTTAAGTTCTGACAGCACTTCCGGGATAAGTGTTTTATGGGCAGCAGCGAGGCTTGAAATACCCAGTACATGGACATCATTCTCAGTTGCCTGCCTTGCAGCCTCATCCGGGGTTTGAAAAAGGGGACCAATATCGACGTCAAATCCGATATCGGCATATCCGGTCGATACAACTTTTGCACCCCTGTCGTGCCCATCCTGGCCGATCTTTGCAATCATTATCCTGGGCTGACGCCCTTCCTTCAAGGCAAAACGGGTTACCAGTTCCCTGGCTTTTTCAAGATCCTTATCAGATCCTGATTCTGAAGAATAAACACCTGATGTAGTACGTATCACAGATTTATACCTCCCTACTATTTTTTCACATGCATAAGATATTTCACCAAGACTTGCTCTTTTAGAAGCAGCCTGAACAGACATTTCAAGAAGATTTCCTTTACCCGTCCGTGCACACTCTGATATGGCTTCAAGAGCAGCCTGACACTCACTTTCGTTCCTCTCTGACCGTAATTTTTTAAGCCTTTTGATTTGTGCATCCCTCACAATTGTATTATCAACTTCAAGAAAATCAACAGGTTCCTCTTTTTCAAGCCTGTATTTATTTGTACCTATAATAACCTGCTGACCTGAATCGATCCTTGCCTGGGTTCTTGCAGCAGCTTCTTCTATTTTCATTTTGGGAAAACCCGATTCAATTGCTTTTGCCATCCCTCCCAGCTTCTCTATTTCCTCTATATGCGCCCAGGCCCTGTGTACAAGTTCATTTGTCAATGATTCAACATAAAATGAACCAGCCCAGGGATCGATTGCCTTGCAAACGCTTGTCTCAGTTTGGATATAAATTTGAGTATCCCTGGCCAGTGCAGCAGAAAAATCAGTTGGCAGGGCTATTGCCTCATCGAGTGCGTTTGTATGCAGGCTTTGCGTATGGCCAAAAACAGATGCCATGGCTTCAATGCAGGTCCTGCCCAGATTATTATAAGGATCCTGCTCGGTAAGACTCCAGCCCGATGTCTGGCAGTGCGTCCTCAAAGCCATTGATTTCGGATTTTTCGGATTGAATCCCTTTACTATCCTGGCCCATAGCAACCTTGCCGCCCGGAGCTTGGCAATTTCAACAAAATGGTTCATCCCGGTAGCCCAGAAAAAAGATATTCTTGGGGCAAAAAGATCAATATCAAGTCCGGCTTTTAAACCCGTCCGGAGATATTCAAGTCCGTTGGCAAGAGTGTAAGCAAGTTCCAGATCGCATGATGCGCCTGCTTCCTGCATGTGGTATCCGGAAACACTTATTGAATTGAACTTTGGCATTTTCGCTGATGTATAAACCATTATATCAGCTGTGATCCTCATTGAAAAATCGGGGGGATAGATGTAAGTATTCCGTACCATGAATTCCTTCAGTATATCATTCTGGATCGTCCCGGAAAGATTTTCAGGCCTTACCCCCTGTTCAAGCGCAGTGACAATATAAAATGCCATTACAGGTAATACTGCTCCGTTCATAGTCATCGATACAGATATCTTATCAAGAGGGATCTTATCGAAGAGTATCTTCATATCAAGAACTGAATCGACAGCTACTCCTGCCTTGCCAACATCACCACTTACTCTTTCGTGGTCAGAGTCATATCCTCTGTGTGTCGGAAGATCAAAAGCAACTGAAAGGCCTTTCTGCCCGGCGGCAAGATTACGGCGGTAGAATGCATTTGAATCCTCTGCCGTTGAGAAACCGGCATATTGACGGATTGTCCATGGTTGAAGCACATACATCGCTGAATAGGGGCCACGCAGAAAAGGAGGTATCCCCGCTGCATAATCAAGATGCTCGAGATCTTTCAGATCAGTTTCGAAATATACATTTTTGACACTTATCCCTTCAGGAATCAACTCCTCCCTGATTTCGCCCAGGTGCTTTTTTTGTCTGCTGACATCATTCTTGGGATAGTTCAGTATTGTGATGTCTTCAGCCCTGAAAAGAGGACGCATAACAGGCGGCTGCCCGGCTTTTTCATAATTGTTGTCCGGATTGCTGATAAGCGGGAACTCAATGTATTTTTTGCGGCTGTTCCCTTTCTGTTCCGAATAAGATTTTGCTATTCTTTTATGGATCAGCCCTCTATTCAGAGCAGTCAGAAAACCCCCGTTTTTCTCCATTTCAAGGAACAAGGCCCAGGAATTCTCAATTATCAGTTGCGTGAGTTTTTCAACATAATATGATCCGGCGGAAGGGTCTGCGACTGTTCCGAATAATGTTTCCTCTTTCAATATGAGCTGCTGGTTACGCGCTATTCTCTCCGAGAAGCTGTCGGGTTCCCTCACGATAGTATCGAATGGTTCAACAGTAAGTGAATCTGTCCCTCCGAGTATAGCGGCCATAGCCTCAGTCTGAGTCCTTATTATGTTCTGTCTCAGATCATCGCTGCATTTGTTCCACCGGCCTGTAACACAATGTATCTCCATTGCAGGTATTTCATCCGAACCGGATCCGAAGCCGCTGACAACCGCTGACCAAAGTAATCGTGCTGCCCTAAGTTTTGCTATCTCCGGGAAATAATCCGATCCGATACCCAATGAGAAACGAATCTTTGATGCAGCTGTTGCAGGATCTATATTTCTCTCAATAAGCCGGACAAGGTATTCCATCCCCATTGAAAGGGCAAATGCAAGTTCCGTAACAATATCTGCACCGGCATTCCGGAAAGCGGATGCATTTAAATGTATCGCCCTGAACTTCGGACAGGGGGAAGTCAGTATCGCAACTCCAGCCAGATAATCAAGGCCCTGACTTACAGGTATGCATAAAGAGCCATTTGCAAGCAGCCTTCCCAGCGGATCCGTCTCGATTGCTCCATGTATTTTTTGAGGATCAGCCCCAATACTGCTTATATAAGAAGCATAATAATTTACAATTTCTTTTGCTTTACCGTTGGAAAAGAAATTTATCTCGGCCTTTTCAATATCAATGTTGCTCAGGAGCTGCCCCATACTAATGTCACTGACAGATTCCGGATCCGTAATTATGAATCCGAGGGAATCAATACCTTTCCGAAGCAATTCCAGGGCTTTTTTATTTGCTGAGGGATAATCAGTTACTTTAATATCCTGTCTGACTAACCAACTATTATCATACTTTTTCCCTCTCAGGTAAGGGAACTCGCCGGGAAGGGAATCCAGGTATTTAAGGCCGGCAAGATCTTCCCTCCTGTAAAACGGCATTACATCAAACCCTTCATTGGTCCGCCAGATCATTTTTTCTGCAAAACCTGCACCTTTTAGATCAATCATGATCTTTTCCAACCATTCTTCTGCTGAGACTGGAGGAAACTGGTCAAACAGTTTTTCTTTTCCTGCCATAGATAAAAAACGATTTCAGTTCCAAGATACTAATATTTTGTAAGCAGGATGCTTGTTGCAGAGTAAAGGAAAGGAATCAGTTGTTTACTTCCCTGCGAATTCCATCAGATAGGCTTTGATGAAATCATTAAGGTCTCCGTCAAGCACTGCCTGTACATTTCCTGTTTCGTGCCCGGTGCGCAGGTCCTTAATAAGTTTGTAAGGATGAAGTGTATAGGATCGTATCTGTGATCCCCATTCTATCTTCTTCTTTTCTCCTTCAATCTTTGACTGTTCGTCAAGGCGCTTTCTGAGTTCTATCTCGTAAAGCTGGGATTTAAGGATCCTCATCGCGTTCTCTTTATTGTTAAGCTGCGACCTTGTCTCCTGGTTCTCAATAACTAGTCCTGAAGGATGGTGGCGAAGGCGGACAGCTGTTTCAACCTTATTGACATTCTGGCCTCCTGCTCCGCTTGACCTGTATGTTTCCCATGTAATGTCAGCAGGATTTACCTGAATCTCAATATTATTGTCAACCAGCGGCGAAATAAATACTGATGCAAAAGTTGTCTGTCGTTTTCCCTGGGAATTAAAAGGTGAGATCCTTACAAGCCTGTGTACACCATTCTCGCTCTTCAGGTAGCCATAAGCCTGTTCACCGTCAATCTCTATTGTTACCGATTTCACACCAACTTCATCACCCGGCTGAAAGTCGAGCTCACGGGCTTTGTAATTGTTCCTTTCCGCCCACCGGAGATACATCCTCATGAGCATTGCCGCCCAGTCGTTGCTTTCAGTACCTCCTGCCCCGGAATTAATTTTCAGGATAGCTCCAAGCTGGTCCTCTTCCTTCCGGAGCATATTACGGACTTCAAGGTCCTCGATCAGGGACAGACAATTATTATATTGATTCTCAAGCTCATCTTCTGCAGCTTCACCTTCCCGGTAAAAATCATTGATGACAATAAGATCCTCAGTAGCTGTATTAACCTTATCGAATCCGTTTGTCCAGAGCCTGAGCGTTGAAATGCTTTTAAGGAGCTCTTCGGCACTTTTAGGATCATCCCAGAAATCAGGCTTCTGAGATTCCAGTTCCTTTTCCTTAATCAGGTTTAATTTTCCTTCGACGTCAAAGATACCTCCTTAACGCATCACGGCGTTCAGCAAGTTCCTTAATTTGTTCTGTAGTGATCATAAATCAAATTTTGGCAAATTTACTCAATTATTTATCTTTAAGATATCCGTTTTAAGGACTGAAATGTTAAAACCTTACATGTACCATAATCTCATTGAGGCAGGCTGCGATGAAGCAGGCAGGGGTTGCCTTGCAGGGCCCGTAACTGCCGCTGCTGTCATTCTTCCGAAAAAGTTCCGGCACGATGTCCTTGATGATTCGAAGAAACTGACACCCGGACAAAGAGAAACTCTTAAGGATGAGATCATTGACAGTGCAATAGCATGGAATGTGGCATTTATCGATAGCCATGAAATAGATGAACTGAATATACTGAGAGCTTCAATAAAGGCTATGCATATGGCAATTGAAGGTCTGAAGAAAAAACCGCAGTTCCTTCTCATTGACGGCAATACATTCTTCCCCTATGGAGAAATAAAGTATAAGACAATTGTAAAGGGAGACAGTCTTTTCTTTTCGATAGCTGCCGCTTCAGTACTGGCTAAAGTATTTCGCGATGAATTCATGATAAAGCTGCATAATGAGTATCCCCAATATGGATGGAAGAAAAATAAAGGTTATGCAACAAAAGATCACAGGGAAGCAATCCTTAAATACGGGATAACTCCTTATCACCGCCGGTCATTTACGCTTTCAGATACTCAGCTGACCTTGCAGTTATGAGGTTAAAAAAATATTAAGAACAACTTTTAGCACAATTTATTACAACTAAAAAAATTATATTTGCAGCCCGGTTATTAATTACTTAAAACATTCTGAATGAAAAAAATATTTATTGTCGCAATACTCCTAATTTCTGTCTTCAGCTTCACTGCAAGGGCTGATGAAGGGATGTGGATCCTCCCTCTTATAGAGAAACTTAACATCGGGGAGATGAATGAGATGGGATTGAAACTGTCGGCTGAGGATATCTACAGCCTCAATAAAGCAAGCATCAAGGATGCAATCGTTTCAATTCCCGGATGTACCGGTGAAATAGTATCATCTCAGGGCCTGCTTCTGACAAACCACCATTGCGGTTACGGAGCTATCCAGTCGCATAGTACAGTAGAGCACGATTATCTCACCGATGGTTTCTGGGCAATGAAAAAAGAAGAGGAACTGCCATGTAATGGGATGTATGCAAACTTCCTTATAAAAATTGAAGATGTCACTTCACAGGTTATGGAAAATGTAAAACCGGGAATAAGTGAATCTGAAAGATCATCAGCAATAAACGAGGCAAGAAGAGTTATTGAAAAACAAGCTTCAAACGGGAATAATTACAGGACATCCGTTACCTCTTTTTTCGGAGGCAACTACTACTATTTGCTTGTTTATGAACGTTTTACCGATGTAAGACTGGTTGGAGCCCCACCGTCTTCGATCGGAAAATATGGAGATGATACCGATAACTGGGAATGGCCGAGACACACCGGAGATTTCAGTGTTTTCCGCGTTTATTCCGGACCTGACGGTAAGCCTGCTTCATATTCAGATGAGAATATCCCCTTGAAGCCAAAATACTGGCTGCCGGTTTCTCTCAAAGATCTTAACCCTGGTGACTTTGCAATGGTTTTCGGATATCCCGGAAGGACACAAAGATATTACACTTCGCATGAGGTAAATGAGATAATGACAATAACAAATCCGAACAGGATAAAGATCAGAGGGACAAAACAGGAGATATGGATGGCTGACATGAAAGCTGATCGCAAAATTGATATTCAGTATGCTGCCAATTATTCTTCATCATCCAACTACTGGAAATACTCGATAGGACAAAATATGCAGCTTGAAAAAAATAATGTCACCGATAAGAAGAAATCTATTGAAACCCGTTTCAACTCATGGGTTAAAGCTGATCCAGACAGGCAGGCAAGGTATGGGGAAGCACTTAAGCTTATACAGTCCTCAATAGAGGGAAGAGCTCCTTATCTGAATGCTCAGCAATACCTCAGCGAATGCATTCAGGGGTTTGAGCTGCTGGGATTCAATCCTTATGGTTCATTGTTACTTACTGTCCTGAAATCGGGTGATAAGCAGCATATCGATCAGACTGTAAGGCGCACAAAAGAAAATCTGGGAGAGATATATAAGAACTATAGCGCTTCGACCGACAGGAAATCCACCAAAGCGATGCTAAAGCTTTACAGGGAAGATGTCCCTGTAAAATTCCATCCTGACTTCTTCACTAAAATTGTCGACAGGAAATTTGATGGTGACATTGAAGAATTTGTTGATGACATGTTTGACAGATCAGTTTTCACAAATGAATCAAAACTGACAGCATTCCTGAATAAACCCTCAATAAAAGTTCTTGAAAATGATCCGGTAGCACTTGTTGCTGAATCATTCAACACGGTGATAGATTATGTATCTGCTGAGGTGAGCAGATACGATGAAGAGCTGACAAAAGGCAGAAGGCTATGGATAGCAGCCCTCATGGAAATGGAACCCGGAAAGAAATTCTACCCTGATGCAAATTCAACAATGAGGTTGTCTTATGGGACTATACAGGATTATGATCCGCGTGATGCCGTTACATATAAATATTATACAACAATTGATGGTGTTGTGGCCAAATATAAACCGGGGGATTATGAATTTGACCTTCCTCAGCGCTTCCTTGACCTTGCAAAGAAAAAAGAATACGGGCGATACGCATCTTCCAAAGGCTATATGCCGGTTTGTTTCCTCACGACAAATGATATAACGGGCGGAAACTCGGGCAGCCCTGTGCTTAACAGCGAAGGAGAGCTCATTGGCCTTGCTTTCGATGGTAACTGGGAGGCAATGAGCGGTGACGTTTCATATGAGCCATCGCTTCAAAGGACAATTGCAGTTGATATAAGGTATGTGCTCTGGATAATGGATATCTATTCGGGAGCAGGACATCTTGTTGATGAGATGACAATACGGGAGTAATAATTATCTTTGCAGGAAATTCCTGAATATGCATATCGATTTTCTGGAAATACTTGGGGCTTTTATGGTGTTATTTGCCATAATTGACATACCGGGGTCTATTCCCATAATCATTGATATCAAATCAAAAGGAGTGATAGTGAATCCTTCAAAGGTCACAATGGTATCTTTTCTTATTTTCCTTGCCTTCCTGTTCATAGGAAGTCCCCTGCTTGGGGTTTTTGGGATAGATGTGTCATCATTTGCAATTGCAGGCTCTTTCATAATTTTCCTTATAGCTATGGAAATGATACTTGGTATTGAGCTCTTCAAACAGGATGCACATGGCAACGGCGCAATATTCCCGATTGCATTTCCCCTTATAGCAGGAGCAGGATCAATAACCACAATTCTGTCACTTAAGGCTGAATATGAGACAATCAATATCTTCATTGCCCTTATAGTAAATATGCTGGTTGTATATCTTGTTTTAAGGCTCACCTCTGTTTTTGAAAAGATACTTGGCCAGGGAGGCCTTCAGATCCTTAAAAAAACATTCGGTGTCATTCTTCTTTCAATTGCAATAAAACTATTCCTGACGAATACCGGGATCAGTCTGCCTTATGCAAAATAAAATAATAATGTACACAGATGGCGCTTCCCGGGGTAATCCCGGTCCGGGCGGATATGGAGTTGTACTGATTTCAGGAAAACACCGGCTTGAGAAATCTGAAGGCTTCAGACTGACTACAAATAACAGGATGGAGCTGCTTGCTGTAATTGCCGGTCTTGAAGCCCTGAAGAAGACCGGAAGCCAGGTGACTGTTTATACTGATTCAAAGTACGTTGCCGATGCTGTGTCAAAGGGATGGCTTCTTCAATGGGAATCAAAAGCATTCAAAAAAAAGAAGAATCCCGATCTCTGGAAAAGATTTCTTGATGTTTATCGCAAGCATACTGTTAAAATAACCTGGATAAAAGGACATGCCGGACATCCTGAAAATGAACTGTGCGATAAACTGGCTGTCGAGGCGTCTCGAAAAGAATCCCTTCCTGAAGACACCGGATTCACTCCGGAAGATGAGGAATCCGTATTATTCAATGAATCAGAATGAAAATATTTTGGTTATAAAAAATATTGATGCAACTTTGTAAAAACACCTGCAGATGCAAAAATTCGTTATTGATCCTACAATAACTACTCCAGGGATATGTTTTTCACCTGACAATAATCAGTTCTATATTCGGGGCGTGTCGTCTCCTGAGGATGTTCGTTCATTATATTATCCGGTACTGGAATGGATCCGCAAGTTCCTGGATGAAATCATGGCCGGGAAGCACAAAATGTATAACAAAGCTAATGCCCTGAAGTTCCAGATCGATCTTGCATATTTCAATTCATCATCAGCAAAGTTCTTCTATGATATTCTAATTGAACTAAAAAAATTGAACTCTTCGGGATATCCTGTAAAAGTTGAATGGTTTTACGATGAGGAGGATTCGGATATGAAGGAAGCAGGTGAGGATATATCGATGCTCGTAGAAATGAAATTTGACTTTGTTACAAAGCCTCCCCGGGAATCATGAGAGGACAGAAAGGACTTTATGATCTGCTGGAAAGTCTGTCAATTGATTTTGAATATCACGAACATCCCCCTGTTGCCACTATAGATGCTGCAGAGACTTCGTGGAAAGATATAGACTCCGGGAAATGCAAGAATATTTTCTTTCGCAACCACAAAGGGAACCGTCATTACCTTGTGATCCTTGAACATCACCGCCTCCTTGATATTCACGACCTTGAAAAACGTCTCCGGCAGGGTAAACTTTCTTTTGCTTCCGATCAGCGACTGATGAAATATTTAGGACTGATGCCTGGTTCTGTTTCTCCTTTTGGCTTGATAAATGATAGTGAAAAGCATGTTCATCTTTTCATTGACGAAAAACTAAAAGAATCTGACAGGCTTGCCTTCCATCCGAATATTAATACTGCAACGCTTGTAATCTCATTCTCCGATTTTATCAGGTTTCTTGATCATCTCGGAAATTCATACGAATTTATAAACCTCTATAAATAAAATATTGCGAAGACCTGCAGGACTTATGTGGAATTGAAATCCTCACAAATACTGTTGATCTCCGCAATATGATTGTTCAGAAAACCCTTTTCAGGTTAAAATTTCCTTTTTCCGTGGTCCTTATAAGCCGGCTGGTGCCAGGCTTCCATAGGTTCAAATTTGCTCATAGCAGCCCAGCGTATACCTCTTTTTGTTATTTCAAGTGCTTCAGGAACATTGAAATCAGCTATAACATGCCCGAGAGAAGAATAAAATACCCTTCCTACTCCGTAAGCCTTTTTCCAGACAACAGGAATTATGTTCCCGCCAATCCATGATGCAGCCTTGTCAGTAAAAGTAGTTGTTGCAAGCACTTTCACATTCGGATCGACATGAACAAAATATTGTTCTGAATGCATTGCGAAATCCTTAAGCCCTTTTGTAACAGGATCCTTTTGATCAACTATATTAACAGTATAATCGATTACATTCCCGGGATGTGCCACCCACTGGCCACCAACCATGAACTGATATTCAACGTTGTTCCTGAATGAATCACCTGTACCTCCATGCCATCCTGCAAGGCCGACGCCTGCTTCCTTTACTGCTGAAAGAAGGGCGCTTTCCTGTTTGCGGTTTATGGTACCCTGAGTCCAGGACTGGACTATCAGGTCAAAATCCTTCTTCAGGTCGTTGTTTATATAGGCATCAAGGGTGTCGGAGACCACTACTTTTGCCCCTTCCGATTCAAGCCATGGAACGAAAAGGTCACGGCATTTATCTGGATCATGGCCCATCCAGCCTCCCCATACATATAGGACCCTCTTGCCGCTAAGCACCGACTCAGCTGCCGGTGAAACTGGAGATTTCTTATCCCGCCCTAAAACTGACGGTGCAATAACAGCTGCTGCTGCTGCTGCAGCGCTTTTTGTAATAAACGATCTGCGTGTTATCATGTTTATTGATTTTTTGTTTTGATTTTACTTGAAAGACCTTAAAATAAATGCGCCGTTAAGATAATAAATTGTTATAAGCTTAAATGTTAATTATTAATAATTTTTATTCAGAATTATTATAAATAACCTTTCTGCAACATTCTGAAACTTCATCCGTCTTTTTAGCAGATTTATTTACACAGACAAACCATGAAAAAGCTAATCTGCCTCATTTTAATCCTTCTTTCCGGATCTCCTTTAACTTTTGGACAGAACACTGAAAAAGAGGATATTATAAGAAAAAGATACCAGACCACAAGGATTGAGACTTCTCCTGATATCGATGGCATACTTAATGAAGAACTGTGGAACACCGGAATCTGGGAAAATGGATTTATTCAGAATCGCCCTTACGACGGCCGGCCTTCAAAACAGAGAACTGAATTCAAAGTACTGTTTGATGACAATAATCTTTACGCTGCAATCAAATGCTTCGATACAAGTCCTGACAGCATAGTGAACAGGCTTACCAGAAGGGACCAGGCAGATGGAGACCTTGCAGCTATCATAATCGACAGTTTTCATGATCTCCGCACAGCCTTTATTTTCGGGGTCAGCTCAGCAGGTGTAAAATATGATTTCCTGATGTCAAATGACGGTTCGGATGAAGACCATTCCTGGGATCCGAACTGGTGGGTCCGGACATCTGTGAATGATGAAGGGTGGATCGCCGAAATGAAGATCCCCTTCAGCCAGATAAGATTCGATAAAAACTCCGGAGATGTCTGGGGTTTTGATGTGGCAAGGATCCTTTACAGACACGATGAGCAGACTTTCTGGCAGGCTATTCCAAGAGATGCCCCGGGGATTGTTCACCTTATGGGTGAACTATACGGACTTGATGAAATAAGACCACGGAAGATCTTTGATATAACTCCATACGGTGTAGCTCAGGCTGAAACATTCAAAAAGGAAGCCGGCAATCCTTTCAGGGAAGATGGCAGGAAATATAAGGTGAACGGCGGAATCGACGCCAAGATCGGGATAACAAACAATATGACAATGGACCTTACAATCAATCCTGATTTCGGACAGGTTGAGGCAGATCCTTCAGTTGTGAACCTGTCTGCCTACGAAACATATTTCTCGGAAAAGAGACCTTTCTTTATCGAAGGAAACAATATCACAAATTTTAATATAGGCCTGGGCGACGGAGATTCCGGTAATGATAACCTGTTTTACTCGAGAAGGATTGGACGGAATCCGCATGGACAGCCTGAACTCGAGGACGGATGGTATGCTGAGAAACCAAATTTCACGACAATTCTGGGGGCAGCCAAGCTCACAGGCAAAACAAAGAATGGACTATCGCTGGGCTTCATCGAAGCCATGACAGCTGAAGAAAAGGCTGAAATAGAAACTGGTGACGGTCGTATTTTTCAGACTGTCGAACCTCTTACAAACTACCTTATCGGAAGAGTGCAGAAAGATTTTAAAGAGGGCAACACTCTTCTTGGCGGCATTTTCACAAGCACAAACCGGGATCTTGACCAGAGCATGGGAAGCTATATGCATAAATCGGCTTATACCGGCGGGATTGATTTCACACAGTATTTCAAAAAAAAGAACTGGATGTTCAATTTTAATCTCGCCTTAAGCCAGGTAAGCGGGACAAAAGAAGCAATAGCAGAAACACAGAGATCATCGGCCAGATACTTTCAGAGACCCGATAATGATCATACCGATTTTAATCCTGAACGAACATCCCTATTGGGTAATGCGGGCCGGATACAGCTTCAAAAACAGAACGGACATTTTAACCTTATGATGTGCAGCATATGGAAAACCCCGGGATTTGAAGCCAACGACCTTGGCTATATGCAGGAATCTGATAGGGTGCTTTCTGTTGTATGGGCAGGATATAATGTATGGGACCCTAAGGGGTTCTACAGAAATTTCAATATTGGGGCAGACATTTACGTTGTCAACAACTTTGGGGGAGATATTACAGGGAAAGGTTTTGAGTGGAATGGCAACATAAGTTTTAAGAACTATTGGAGTGCATGGACCGGCGGCAATATAAGCACTTCTCATCCTTCGCCGGGAATGCTTCGCGGAGGGCCGATGATGGATATCCCGGGTAACTTAAGCGTACGTGCCGGTTTCCAGACTGATTACCGGAAAAAAATAAATTTTGAGATCTATGGAAATATATCTGAAGGGTTTGAAAATTACCAGAGAAGCAGATACTCGGAAATCTCGGTCACATATAAACCCACAAATTATATGGCGCTTACCTTCAGTCCTTCCTACAGCACTTCAGGAACCGAGCTGCAATATATGGCAGGCAAGAACTACAACAGCAGCGATAGATATATATTTGGCAGTATAGACAGGAAGACTATATCCGCTTCTTTCAGAGTAAACTTCAATCTCAGCCCTGATCTTACTCTCCAGTACTGGGGGCAGCCCTTCGTTGCTTCGGGAAGATATTATGATTATAAATACATAACAGCACCCAGGGCTGATAATTATAAAGACAGGTACCATATCTATACATCCGAACAGAAAAGCTTTGACGGAAACACTATAAATATTGATGAAAATACTGACGGTATAATCGATTATTCATTCAGCCAGAAAGATTTCAATATCCAGGAGTTCCTCTCTAATCTTGTCCTGAGATGGGAATATAATCCCGGATCGTCTGTATATGTAGTCTGGAGCCAGACACGTAATTATTCAAATAATACAGGCATGATGGATTATTTCAATAATATAGGCGACCTTTTTGACAAAGATAACAACATCCCCAATAATGTTTTCCTTATCAAATTCAGTTACCGCTTTGGGTTAAGGTAAGATGCTATGGGACTAAACTCTTTACAGGAGCCCGTCTCAAAAGCCTGAAAACCACCCCCTGCCCCCTAAACTAACCTTTATACACATCTTTCTTTTATTTTCTGCCGAAAGGATGAGATCCCTCACCATTCACAAATGTTACATCAGGATTCAGTAAAAAATACCTTTCCTTAACCTGGGTAGGATCGATGACCGATCACCCTGCATCTTGCACCATCCTGATTATTTTGTTAC
>JAEAME010001322.1_pt1 | contig 17830 bp, 13 predicted proteins | sample 8958731 | NCBI WGS metagenome assembly JAEAME01 (sample SAMN16933194, study PRJNA681113) | bioreactor sludge metagenome | isolation source: anerobic bioreactor sludge (Control) | place: India:Bengaluru | collected 2018-10-24 | reverse complement strand
CGAAAGCAGGGTTTTCAGTTCGATTCGCAATTGAACGATTAGCGGGAACGATTCCTTTTACCCGGTCAAACATCCCCCTGCCCCCTTCAAAGGGGGAATTGATCCTGGATCATCCTTAATCTCTATTAGACACTCCGCTCACTGCTCTCCGCTCTCTGTCTCTCTGCCCCAAGCCCCCTGCCCCATGCTCCCAACACCTTGCATCCTGTACAACCTTAAAACATCCCCCTGCCCCCTTCAAAGGGGGAATTGATCCTGCAGCATCCTTAATCTCTATTAGACACTCCGCTCACTGCTCACTGCTCACTGCTCTCCGCTCTCTGCCCTCCCGCTAAGGCTGGATCTTCGCTACAATGCGACCTTTTAAGGAGGAAATCAGAAGGTCAGGTAGGGGCTGATCTTAGCTGCCTTCTCTGTGGTAATGATTTTATTTTCAATCAATTCATCAATATTTATAATATTATTCATCAGCTCCCTGTACTTCAGTATTGCACTTACATCACTTCTTTCAAGGTAAGGCATACGGATCAATTGCTTATAATCAGCATTGTTGATTTGTATTTTTCTTACAAGAGCCGGATCCGCTTTCAGAAAACCTGATACTATATTATATGTATCTTCCGACAGCCCGTAAACCTCCTTAAGCTGATCGACCGAAGCATAACCTCCTAATAAGTTCCTGTATTTAACTATTCTTGCCGACAGCACCGGCCCAAGGCCCGGCAAGGATTCCAGGGAAGCAGAATCACAGGTATTAAGTTCAAGCGCTTCCCTTCGCTGAAAAGTGTAGTTCGCTGTAAAATGGCTTTTTTTCCCAGCATACTGAGCGCTCTTCCCGGCTGAATCCAAAAGTGGTCCGAATGAACTGATGTCAATCTCTTCAATAGTGAGATCCCTTGCAGGGACAACAAGCCTTAATCCGGCAATTGCAAGTGTTATTGCAAGAAGAAAGAATGACGACCTTCTTTCACGCCTTGTATAGCCAAACCAACTCCTTAAAAGATCAGGAAAGATTCTTTTCATTTTAATTACAGCGAGACAACTGCAATTTACAAAATCAGAAAATAATTCGGGCTTTAAATGCAAGAAAAATTCTGACCAGGGTCAGAAGGGATAGCCAATGGCTACAACAAAGGCAAAATCATCCTTGAAATCATATTTACGGCTCAGAGGTATCCATTTTGATCCTGAAGTTATCCAGGGATCCCGAAGCTTTATCCCCATATCAACTCTCATTGTTACAAAACTCAGATCGAATCGGAGTCCTGTACCGGTACCGACTGCAAGATCCCTGTAAAAATCTTTCAGAATGAACTGAGAACCAGGCCTGGAAGTATCGTTGTTGAATGACCATATATTTCCTGCATCAAGGAATACAGCTCCCTGAAGGATCCAGAACAGTTTGAACCTGTATTCAGTATTAGCTTCGATCTTAATATCAGCGGTCTGGTTAAGGAATTTCGATTCGTCAGGAACATAAGAACCAGGTCCCAGTGTCCTTACCTGCCAGGCCCTGATACCATTGGCACCACCTCCGAAATACTGCTTTTCAAAAGGTATCGCCCTGGAATTACCGTAAGGGATCCCTGCACCAACAAATGCCCTGTAAACAATAGAACTTACATCATTTAAAACAACATTATACCTTATGTCAATATCAGCCCTTACATACTGTGCAAAAGGCTGACCGAGAATATTATATGTTCCATCCGTCCTTTCGATGTCTGCAAGATTCCCTATAAGTCCAAGGAGGTTGCCCGATGTTTCTGCATTAAGCCTCACAAACCAGTAATCATTCGATTTCTGTATCTTCTGTGTATTGAATATAAATGAATAACTGCCTCCAAGGATCATTACATCGCGGTAACTATATGCCAGATAGGATGATGACAGTATCCTCTCCTCAAAATCGGGATCTATTCTTAAAAGATTTACAAGGTTGAATTGAACAGGGCTGACAATATGGGTCGTATAGCTGTTGCCGCTCCACGTGTATCCAAAAGTTGCATTAGCCATCGTTCTGGTGTAGAATGGCATGTTCTGGTAGTTGTAAGCAGCCAGCAGTGTTGTGGATGGATTGTATTTCTTTATGAAGCCTTCAGTTTTTACAAACGGCAGAAGGAATTTCGGGAATCGCAGGCTTGTCTCAATTCCGTATTCCTGTATACTCCGTATCGTATCCTGCTGACTGAGTGCCTCATAAGCTCCTTTTAACTTAAGATCGAACAACTCTGCTCCCCGGAAAAGGTTCTTATGCTGGTATATAAGGTTCAGTGCTCCTCCCAGGTTACCAGCCGAGTTGGTTCCCTCAACTTCAACCCTGAATGACTGCTGGCTCAGCAAAGTGAGCTGAATTGTGCAGTCGAGCCAGGAAGATCCGCCTTCCTTCCCTCCCGGATCAGAAAGCTCATCATAAAAGATATTTACGAGCCGGAATGTCTTAAGCGCCATAAGGTGAGACTGTGACTGCTCCGTATTTGTAACATTGAATGATGTTCCGGGTTTAAGATAAAGAGACTGAACTATAAGATCGGGCTTAACAAGCGGCTTGTCATTGGGAGTAATGAAATAATAGCCATCTACCAGGGTGGTATCAAATCGCTGTCGGTAATCTTCTCCTCCTTCAAGAACATCTTTCGGTACAAAATCGGGGAATATATAAATATTCCTTATCCTGGAGATAGAGTGAGGAACAAGTGTTACTTTTCCTCCTTCTCCAAGCTTCATTGCTTTCCTGACACCATAGTATATATCAACCTGCCTGTTCCCAGGAGTACTGTCGACATTAAAGTAAATATGATCGCCCGAGAAACTGTAAAATCCGCGGTCGCGTACGAATCTTTCGAATCGCGAACGCTCCGACTGAAGAACATCAACATCATAGGGTCTGCCTCTTTCGATGAGACAGTTCACCGAATCGAAATAAAAGAATTTCTCGATAGTGCTGTCAGCAAACTGGAAGTATATCTTGCGGATTATATACGGTGGTTTAAGGTCAACTTTATAAAACACTTTTGATTTCCTGTTTGCGGTCTCTACAGTATCGGCCACCTGGCTGTCGAAATAACCTTTCGATGCAATGTAAGAATGAATATCTTTAACAGATTTCTCAGTAGAATATGGATCAAAAATCACAGGTTCCTCACCGATATCCCTTAACCATGAATGAGGCCATTTCTCTTTTTCGATATTTGACATATTATAAAGCCCCAGATGGAATTTTGCCCCGAAAATCCTTTTATTTGGTTTTTGCTTTATGTAGGGCATCAGATCGGTCTTCTTCACTCCCTCTTTATTCAATGCCACGTGAACCTCATCTAGAAGGGATTCATTCTGAGGAACATATTTTGTTGGATTACAAGATGATATAATAAAGACTAATATTGCAAGAGATATTGCCGACCTTAGAGAAATGATATTTTTATTTGATAATATTTTTTTCAAATTTTGTGATAAAGAATAACGCAAATATATCAAATATAAAGTACTCTGTATGATGATTACTGAAAGCTGCCAGCACTTACTTTACTTAAATCAATATCTTCTCAATCTCTCAGTAATGCCAATCTGCTCCATACTCCCTGCGCCAGGACCCTTCAATTTCATGATTAGCCGTTTAAACTTCCGCAGGCAGAAAAATTGAAATAAAAGATACAACAATAAGCACAAAAAATGATAAGTAAAGCAAAAATGGCCTTCATTATCTCCCTTCAGAAAAAGAAGGCAAGGGAAGAAGAGAAACTTTATGTTATTGAGGGAGACAAGCTCATTAAGGAGTATCTCATGGCGAATGAATCCGTGAAAATGCTTATTGCCAAGCCCGAGTTCCTGAACTCAATACCCTCAGCACACAGGAGCGGGATCAATGAGATAATACCTGCAAGCTATGATGAACTAAAAAAAATAAGTTCGCTAAAAACGCCTCATAATGCACTTGCTGTAATAAAGATGCCTGACAACAAAGTTGAATACAGCAATCTTGCTGAGGGACTGAAGGTCGCACTTGATTTTGTTCAGGATCCCGGCAACCTGGGAACAATAATAAGGGCTGCTGCATGGTTTGGCATAAGAGAGATCTATTGCTCAGAAAATTGCGTCGATGTTTATAATCCCAAGGTTATCCAGGCAACAATGGGAGCCATAATGCATGTTAAAGTATTCTACACCGGTCTTCAGGAACTTTTTCTGAAAGCTTCCGAGGAGAAGGTCAGAATTTATGGCGCCATGCTTGAAGGCGACTCGATATACTCGCATAAGCTCAGCGAAACGGGGATCATTTTCCTCGGCAACGAATCAAAAGGCATTTCTGAAAACCTGCTTCCTTTTATAACTGACAGGATAATGATCCCGAAACTGACAGGCCCCGAGCCAGGTATTGACTCATTGAATGTCAGCATGGCTGCGTCAGTTATATTCTCTGAGTTCACAAGAAGCAAATGCCGGCATTTTTAAACGGCAATTAAAACATAGCTCTTCAATCCGTCAGATCCCAGTATAAAACATATCTCTGATGGTGAAGCTTGTAAAAAGGCATAAGCCTGATCTCTTTTTCTGCTGTTCCCGGAGAAGTAATAAATGTCACCGGTTCATCTGTGGCAGGTTTCAGTCCAAGTGCAAGGTTCCCGGTGTTTAACCTGAGCTGATGGATCATGTTTGCAGGAACAGGATACTTGTTAAAGTCATTCTGGTCATTTGCATAAGGTGCAGGTTTCTCTATGCCTTCTGTTCCCATTGCTCCTGCAAGAAGCACCGGGCCATAAGCTATTGCCGCTTTTTTCGGATCGTCAGGTGTTGGTATAAGGCGCAGGCTCATGGGGAACTGTATCTCCACATTATCGCCTATCTTCCATTTTCTTGCAATGTTGATATAGCTCCCGGGTTCAGCTGTAACTTTTATTTTCCTGCCGTTTATTTTAACAGAGGTGCCTGAAACTGCCCATGAAGGGTATCGAACTGATAATGTAATAGCCTCGGCAGGAGCACTCAACACAGTAAGCGTTGTTTTATCTGATTCAGGATACATCGTCTCCTGTCTCAGCTTCAGTCCCTGATCTTTCCAGTCGAGTTCCGAAGGTATGAACAGGTTGACAAACAAGGTTCTGTCTTTATGGTAATAAATACCTTCAGCATATTTCGCATGGTTCTCAAAACCTGTGCCCACACAGCACCAGAAAGAGTTTTCCGGAGTACTGTACACTTTAAAGCTGCCAGGCGTAAAGGGAATGAAATAACATACCATTCCTGTTTCCGGATCCTGTGAAGCCAGTATATGGTTATAGAGTGCGTTTTCGTAATAATCTGCGTATTCTGAGCCTGCCGTCCATTCAAAAAGATGTCTTGTCAGTTTAAGCATGTTATATGTGTTGCATGTTTCAGTAGTTCGGGGCGACATGTGCACTGACAGTTTGCCGGGATCAAAGAAATGCTCGTAATCGCTGTTCCCTCCGTTCGCGTAGGTATGGTTATCTGTCACTGTCTTCCAGAAGAACTCAGCAGTTACCCTGCTCTTTTCTTCACCGGTCAATTCATAAGCCCGGGCTTCCCCTGTGACCTTTGGGATCTGGGTGTTGGCATGAAGCTTATTTAGCTGGTCTGTCATGCTTGCCAGAGGATCCAAAACTGAGTGATGATAAAAACACTCTGCCAGTTTTTTGTGGTCCGGGTTGCCTGTGACTGAGTAGAGATTGTAAAAAACTTCATTCATACCGCCGAATTCGGTTCGCAGCATCACTGCAAGCTGATCCTTCGTAAGCGACCCGATCTTTTTGTATGCCCATGCTGCAGCATTATTAAGAATTTCAAGCGCCTGTTTGTTATCGGAATAAAGATACATATCAAGCAAGCCTGCATATATTTTATGAAGGGTATACCATGGTGCCCATACGCCCTGGCCTGCAATGACACGATCTATTAAATTCTCCGGATACGCACTTATGTATCCTCCGCGGTCAAGGGCCCTCTGGCAATCAGCAAGAGCCGTTACGATACTGTCTCCCCTGTTCTTATAAGCCACATTTCCTGTTGAAGCATACATCATTGCCAGGCCCGACATGACATGCCCAAGGGTATGGCCTCTGAGTTCAACATCAAGAGCCTCCCATCCTCCGTAAGCTTTTGCATTTGATCTTACACCGGCATTTACACGATAATTATGAAGAAGCCTCCGCTGGTCGAGCGACAGAAGCCATTTGCCATCCCTCTCCATATTACTGTAAAAGGGACTTTCGAGGAGTCTTACATCCTTAAGGTCGAAGCTGTAAGCTTTTAAAGGTATCTTCTCCTGGATACGGATCTTATCAGCAAACTGACCGGGATATTGAGAATAAACATATTGCTTATTTGATAAACCAATAATAATAAGGATTAAAATCCTGAAGGTTAATGCTCTTTTCATGATCGGAAAATGATTTTGTTATTTCTGGAAAATAAAATTTTACCGGTTGATACTTCAAATTTAATTATAATCTCCGGTCAAATAAGATCCGGATCAGGATTTATATTTAGAGGCTATAGCTTCTGCCGCTCTTATCCCATCAACAGCCGAAGATACTATCCCGCCTGCATAACCCGATCCTTCACCAACCGGATAGAGTCCGGATACTGAAATGCTTTCGAAAGTATCAGGGTTACGGGGCAGTCTGAGGGGAGATGAAGTCCTTGACTCCACCCCCAGTACCACAGCTTCATTTGTAAGATATCCTTTCATTGCCGAACCGAAGATTTTTAATCCTTCCCTGAGCCCTTTTGCTATAGTGCCAGGCAACCATTCATTAAGAGGAGATGATATAACACCCGGGAAATAAGATACTTTTGGAAGAGATGAAGAGTGTTTTCCAGCTACAAAATCAGCCAGCCTCTGTGCAGGAGCCTTCTGTGTCCTGCCGCCGTTGATCCAGGCATCTCTTTCCAGTTTTTTCTGGAACTCCAGTCCGGCAAGCGGACCGTATTTTTCGAATCCTCCAAAGTCATTTGGCCTTAACTCCACTACAATTCCCGAATTAGCATAAGGTGATTTTCGGCCTGAAGGAGACATCCCGTTTACAACAACCTCCTCCTGAGATGTAGCTGAAGGGACAATAAATCCGCCGGGACACATGCAGAATGAATATACACCTCTCCCATTAACCTGTCTGGCAATATTATATGAAGCTGCAGGAAGATACTTATCCCTGCCTGCCCCATGGTATTGGATTGTATTTATAAGTTCCTGGGGATGCTCAACCCTGACTCCCATTGCAAATTGCTTTAATTCGGGATTTATGCCTCTGTTAATACATATTGAATAAATATCCCTTGCAGAATGTCCGCTTGCAAGTATCAAATCAGTGCAGCTATATTTTTCACCATCTGCCAGAGCTAATCCTTTTATTTTATGATCTTCAACAATTATGTCAGTAACCCGTTTCCCGAAAAGGATGAGACCTCCGGCCTCATTGATTCCCCGTCTCACAGATGTGATTATTGCGGGAAGCTTGTCAGTGCCCAGATGAGGATGAGCTTCATATAATATTTTATTATCAGCTCCAAAATGACATAGGAGTTCGAGTATCCTTGAATTATCTCCTCTCTTTTTTGACCTTGTATACAGCTTACCATCAGAAAAAGTTCCTGCTCCCCCTTCACCGAAGCAATAATTGCTGTCAGGATCAACGTAATGTTCCCTGCTTATCTTTGCAATATCCCTTTTTCTTGAAGAGACATCCCTGCCTCTCTCAAAAATTACAGGACGCAAACCAAGCTCAATAAGCCTCAGGGCTGCAAACAAACCGGCAGGTCCTGCTCCAATTATAATAACTTCCTTTGCTTTGGAGACATCTTTTTGTTGAAATGGCCTGATGATATCAGGACCCGGTTCTCCATGCAGAAAAATCTCTACTGCAAGAATAATCCTGATATTCCTCTGCCGGGCATCAACTGATCTTTTTATTATCCGTATTTCACTTATTGAAGCTGGTTCTGTCTTTGCTGTTTTTGCAGCAGTATTTTTTACTGCATCATTATCAGCTGCATCTTCGGGTGGAAGAACGATCTGTACCTGGTGTGGCATGATCACTCAAAATGGAATGCGATAATCCAAATCCGGGATCTCATCTGTTCAATAGAATTACGGAATTCTTCCTGGCCGCTTACAAAATCGTCAGCTATAATATTGCTTATTCCACTCGACATCTTAAGCTCTACCGACAATTTAAAATATTTTAAATAGAAATCGAGACCCGCTCCGGCTTCATAATAGAGATCAGGTTTTTTGATTCTTATATAAACAGGCCTTTCTTCATCGAACTCCTTTTTTGCAGCCAGATCATAACGGAAATTAAAGCCTGTGATAACATATGGCCGGACATTATTAAGTCTTTCGCCCTTGTATTTAAGAAGCAGGGGAAATTCGAGATAGGATGATTCAAGTCTCTGCTGGCTGTTGAATAACACAGTATCTTTATAGTATCTCACTATCCTTTGTCCGAATGACACACCGGGCAGGAATCTGATGTCGAAATATCTTGAAGGTCTCAGGTTTGTAACAATCTGTATATTTATTCCCGGCTTGAGCAAAGCTACCTCCGGATAAGGATAATTGTCAACAGAATCAGGATCGAGGCAGTAAGGTGAAGGAGTAATATTGAAATCCATTGTATTGAATCCTATGCTGAATCCGAAATGCAGGAGCTTTTCATCATACCATGATTCATTTTTCGGTTTCTGTTTCTGCCCGAGAAGCACACCATGAACCTGGACAAAAACAAGAATCAACAATATTAAGCGGATACTCTTATTCAAGCTATACTTATTTTTTATGGCTACAAGATAATAAACTGCTTTGAATAAAAATTATTGCATTTACAATTTCAGACCGGTATAAACTGATGCAATTCCTCCTGTAAGTGCTTTAAAACTAAGGTCTGAGAAACCGGCATATCTCATTAACTCAGTAAACTTCTCACGATCCGGAAATTTCCCTACTGATTCCGGAAGATATATATATGCTTCCCTGTTGCCTGAAAATAATCTTCCAATAACAGGAAGTATCTTCAGGAAATACAATCCATAAATCTGTTTTAGCGGGAAAATCTCTGGTTTCGAGAACTCAAGAACCATAACAAGGCCTCCTTTTTTAAGTACCCTGTACATCTCAATCAATCCCCGGGAAGGATCGGAGAAATTCCTCACACCAAAAGCCACCATGGCTACATCGAATCTTTCATTTTCAAATGGAATATTCTCCGACTGGCCGTAAACAAGTTTAATTTTATCCGAAAGCCCTTTTTTGCTGATCTTCTCCCTGCCCTTGTCAAGCATTTTCCCCGAAATATCAATTCCGGTAATGCTTACAGGCTCAAGTTTCATGGCTGCAAGCGCCAGGTCCCCGGTTCCGGTCGCTACATCCAGAATTTCACAATTACTGTGCGTAAGCGACACCTTTCCAATTGCTTTTCTTCTCCAGTACCTGTCTATCCCAAATGATAGAAAATGGTTAAGAAAATCATAACTATGCGCTATCGAATCAAACATTGATCCGACGTTTTCCTTTTTATAATTTGTAACCTTACTCATTTTCCCCGCTAAAGATATAACTTTTACAATTGTGCTCCCTGATAAGGCATGAATCATCCCAAACAGTAAATTTTTATGAAGATTAAGGCCAGGATGTAAGTATCGAATTATTTCATATTTTTACATGATCCCAACCTGAAAATATTATGGAAAAAATTGTTATGATAACCGGGGCGACTGCCGGATTTGGCAGGGCAACCGCAATAAAATTTGGAGAGAACGGATACAAAGTTATAATCACCGGAAGAAGGAAAGAGAGACTGGAAGATCTCGAAAAGGAACTCAGCGCTATGGGGACAAAGGTCCTCTCACTGAACTTTGATGTCAGAAAAAGATATGAAGCTGAAGATATTATCGGATCCCTGCCGGATGAATGGAAAAACATTGATATACTTGTTAACAATGCAGGACTTGCGGTAGGCATGGATCATATTGATAAGGGGAATATAGATGATTGGGAACGGATGATCGATACAAATGTCAAGGGCTTGCTTTTTGTCACCAGGGCGGTGGCACCCCTGATGGTAAGCAGGAACAGAGGACATATTTTCAATATATCTTCAATTGCCGGAAAAGAGGTATATGAAAATGGCAATGTTTACTGTGCAACAAAACATGCTGTTCATGCACTGTCTAAAGCAATGAGGATAGACATGCTTAAGAATAATATCAAAGTGACAAACATTGCACCGGGATTTGCAGAGACTGAATTCTCGCTTGTCAGGTTCAAGGGCGACAAGGAAAGGGCAAAGAATGTTTACAAGGGCATGGAGCCGCTAAAGGCAGAAGATATTGCTGATGTAATATTTTTCTGTGCGAATCTTCCTGAGCATGTCTGCATAAATGAACTGGAGATCACACCGACTATCCAGGCTGCTGTAGGCTACACTAACAGAAAGATATAATTTCAAAGATCCTTTTTCAACCTGATAATTTACAGGAAATCAAAAACAGATATTATGAAAAGACTTAATTTGATGGCATTTTTATTATGTCACACGCTTCTCTTTGGTGTGAATTCATCGGCAATTGACACGAAGGACACACGCTTGATGTCACAGCCGGCGGCATGCGCCGAACGAATCGCGTTTATCTATGCCGAGGATCTGTGGATTGCCAATAGAGATGGTTCAGACCCCCGTCGTCTTACCGTTGATGAGGGTATTGAGTCAAATCCTATCTTTTCCCCTGATGGGAAGCTTATAGCCTTCAGCGCCCAGTATGATGGCAATACTGATGTATTCATAATACCTGTTGAGGGTGGTGTTCCGGCAAGGCTCACATGGCACCCCGGAAACGATCTTGCAAGGGCATTTACTCCTGACGGCAAATCTGTATTGTTTGCTTCGCAGAGATCAGTTTTTACAACACGCATTTTCCAGCTTTTTACTGTTCCTGTCAAGGGAGGGTTTCCCTCAGGTCTCGGAATACCTAAAGCATGGGCTGCTTCATACTCTCCCGACGGCAGATCACTGGCCTATTCACCTGGTTCACCGGAATATACGCAGTGGAAAAACTACCGGGGAGGAACTATATCAGATATCCGTCTGTTATCTTTTTCGGATCATTCTGAAATAAAGATCCCTCAGCCCCAGGGCGGATGTAATGATGCTGATCCCATGTGGATAGGTGATAAAGTCTATTTTATAAGCGACAGGAACGGGGAATTCAACCTGTATTTCTATAATATCCCTTCAAAGGAAATAAAGCAACTTACATTCTTCAATGATTTCCCTATTCAGAAAGCTGCAGCTGCCGGAGACAATATAATATTTGAACAGGCAGGGTACCTTCACAGGTTCGATCTTGCCGCTTCGTCAACAGCGAAACTTACAATAGGGATCGCTGCCGATCTGCTTGAATTAAGACAACGTTTTGTTGAAGGCAGCTCTTATGTAAGGAGCGCGGACATATCACCTTCAGGTGCAAGAGCCGTGTTAGACTTCCGGGGCGATATAATTACCCTGCCGGCAGAGAAAGGTGATCCACGCAATCTTACGCTTACTGCAAATGTCCATGAGAAGTTCCCCGCATGGTCGCCCGATGGAAAAACAATAGCTTACTTTTCTGATGAATCAGGTGAGTATATGCTTCATATAAGACAACAGGACGGAAAAGGTGAAATAAAGAAGCTGGAACTTAATGGTACAGGATTCTATGCAAATCCTGTATGGTCGCCAGACAGCAGGAAGATATGCTATGTGGATAACGGAAGAAATGTATACATAATTGATACGGGAACAGGTGCTATAAAGAAGATCGATAGTGATGAGATCTATGTTCCAGGTGATTACAGGGATATTAAATGCAATTGGTCATCAGATTCAAAATGGATGGCTTATACGCGAATGATGAAAACTAACTTCAGGGTTATATGCCTGTATTCGGTTGATCAGCAGAAATCGTTTCCTGTCACTGACGGGTTAAGCGACGCCACTGATCCTGTATTTGATAAAAAAGGAGAGTATCTGTACTTCCTGGCATCGACAAATGCAGGACCCGTTCTTAACTGGTTCGACCTGTCAAATGCAGATATGAAAATGACCTCATCTATTTACCTCGTCACACTAAGAAAGGATATCATCTCTCCTTTTACAAAGGAAAGTGACGAAGAAGTAAAGGCTGAAGAAGAGAAAAGTCCTGAGCCTGTAAAAACTACCGAAAAGAGCAAGAAGGAGACCCGGAAAGGCACTTCCGAACCTGAGGAGAAAACAGAGATCCTCAGGATTGATACCGACGGATTGATTGAACGAGTAGTTAGTATTCCGCTGAGCGCCAGGGACTATGCAGATCTTAATACAAGTGAAGCGGGTATATTATTATATCTTGTCAGACCAAGTGGCTCCGGAGAATCAGCAAAACTTTTCAAATATACTGTCAAGGACCGGAAGGAAGAGGAAGTGATGGAAGCAGACGCATATAAAATATCCTTTGACGGAAAGAAAATGCTTTGCTCTAAGAACAATACTTTCAGCATCAGCGATGCCGGGAAAAAGCCCGAGCCCGGAAAGGGGATACTGAATACGGGCTCTGTTTCAATAAGGATAGATCCTCTTGCAGAATGGCCTCACATCTTCAATGAGGCATGGAGGGTAAACCGCGATTATTTCTATGATCCAGGCATGCATGGCGCCGACTGGAATGCCATGAAGGAAAAGTATTCGGTGTTCCTCTCCGACCTTGCCTGCCGCAGCGACCTGTACAGGCTGATAAGGTGGATGTGCAGCGAGCTCAGTGTTGGACATCACAGGGTATCCTCACCGGGAGAAAGGCCAAATGAAACAAAGAGTGTCGGAGTAGGGTTGCTCGGGGCAGATTATGATATATCAGATAACCGCTACAGGATCTCAAAAATATATGGCGGTCTCAACTGGAATCCTGAGCTGCGCTCCCCTCTAACGGAACCGGGTCTTAATATCCCTGAGGGCACATTCATTCTTGCTGTTAACGGCAAGGATCTTACAGCCGATAACAATCTGTTCAGTTACTTTGAGAAAACAGATGGCAGGATAACAGAGCTCACTATCAATAACAGACCTGATTATACTGGAGCAAGAGTAGTAAAGGTTGTACCAGTCGGAAATGAGAATTCACTCCGTAACCGTGCATGGGTTGAGGGTAATCTGAAAAGAGTCACCGAAGCAACAAACGGACAGGTTGCTTATGTTTATGTGCCCAATACATCAAATCTAGGGTATGAATATTTCAGGAGGTATTTCTTCCCCCAGGCTGACAGAAAAGCAATAATTGTAGATGAAAGATTCAATGGAGGCGGACTTGTGGCAGATTATTATATTGATCTTCTCCAGAGACCGCTTCAGGCATACTGGGATACCCGATACGGTAAGGATTTTAAAACACCAACTGCTTCTATCCAGGGGCCAAAGGTTATGATAATTGACGAGAATGCAGGATCCGGAGGAGACATGCTGCCCTGGATGTTCAGGAAATTCGGGGTTGGCACCCTTGTAGGAACAAGGACATGGGGAGGACTTGTTGGTATTCTGGGATTTCCTGAATTTATTGACGGAGGATCGGTTACAGCTCCAAACCTGGCTATCTGGACAGAGGATGGATTCGTTGTCGAAAATGAAGGAGTCGCTCCAGATATTGAAGTGGAACAGTCCCCTTCTGAAGTAATTAAAGGGAAAGACCCGCAGCTTGAGAAAGCCATCGAGGTTGCCTTGAAGGAACTGGCAAAAAACCCCAAAAAAGACCCTGTAAAACCCCCATACCCTGTAAGAGTAAGAAAATAAGAAATAAATGCATACTTATAAATACCTGTTTGACTTCACTAAGAACGCATTCATAAAAATGGGATGCAGGGAGGATCATGCTGAAACTATTGCCGATGTCTTCCTTGCTGCTGAGTTGCGTGGTCATGCTTCCCATGGAATGCTGAGACTAAAGGATTATTTTGAATTATGGAAAGCGGGCCGGATAAATGTTAATCCTGAAATAAAGGTCGTGCATGAATCTCCAAGCACAGCTGTCGTTGATGGTGACAATGCTGTCGGGATGGTTGCAGCAAGAAGATCGATGGAATTAGCTATCGGAAAAGCTGAAAAAGCCGGGACCGGATGGGTTGCAACACGCAATTCGAATCATTTCGGGATAGCAGGCTATTATGCAATGATGGCACTGAAAAATGAAATGATAGGGATATGCCTGACAAATGCAAATCCTCTTGTAGCACCTACCTTGTCGATCAGCAGGATGATGGGAACGAATCCTATCGCTGTTGCAGTTCCTGCCCTGAACCAGCCTCCTTTTGTGGCAGATTTTGCAACTACTCCAATTGCCAGAGGGAAACTTGCTGTTGCTGAAAAAAAAGGGGAAAAGGTACCCTACGGTTTCGTTCAGGATAAAACAGGCAAACCCTCGGATGATCCGGCAATACTTAAAGCCGGAGGATCGATGGTGACTCTCGGGGGAGACAAAGTGCACGGGAGCCATAAAGGCTACTGCCTCTCGGCAATAGTTGATATTTTTTCCGCTGTTTTCAGCGGCGCCAATTTCGGGCCTTTCGTGCCTCCAAGTGTTGCTTATCTTCCGTTGCTTGATAAGAAAACCGGCGAAGGAACAGGACATTTTTTTGGGGCAATCAGAATCGATGCCTTCCAGCCCGCCAGGGAATTCAGGGCGAAAATGGATGAATGGATATTAACCTTCCGCTCATCAATAACAGCTGAAGGGGAAGAACGCGTCTTGATTCCCGGTGATCCTGAAAGAGAAGCCGAGGAAAGGATAATGAGAGAAGGTATAAAGCTTGTGCCGGCAGTAATGGATGACCTGGTGAAAATAGCGGGTGAACTCGGGATCTCCTTCTAAAACCTTGTGATCCTCCTTCCGTCAGTTGTAAGGTATTCTCTCATAAGGTTTGCTGTAAGGCATGAATGGACCGGCAGTATCTTAATAATGTCTCCAACGCTGTAATTGATGATTTTATCAGCAGGCATGCTTACAATGCCATGCTCCTGGGATAAGCCGGTCAGGTATGCATCACTCATAACACCGCCCCACTTATCTGCTTCATTACAGACAACAATGCCATAGGCTCTGAAGCCGGAGGGAGTTATGATACTCTCCGTAGAAAAATGAACACTGCCTCCATAAATGACTATCTCACTCCTATCACGATGTATCGCGACAACCGGACAAGCCATTGCAACTGCCACCTGCTCCGGAGAGCATGATCCTATGGCTGTCTGCATAACATCATAAAACACAAAATTACCCGGACGTATCTCATCAGCCATGCTGAAATCGTCAGCGATACTGCATGTCGGAGTGTCTCCTGCAGAGACAATAAGCTCCGGATATTCATCACTGAAACGAGATTTCAATTCTGCCATGCCTGCGATGCTTTCTTTATGTATTCTTAGTATTTCCTCACGGCCGCGGGCTTTGTAGCTGTGACCCGCATGAGTCAGAAAGCCCCTGAAAGTAATGAGACCGGACTTTCTAATTTCCCCAAGAATTTCATTAATTGTGTTTGGATCGTTAAAAGGAACACCTGTTCTTTTGAGTCCGCTGTCAATTTTAATATATACAGACAAGTGCGATTTAATTTTCCCTGCAAGATTAGCCACTGTTTCAGGCGATTCGACAAGAAGGGACAAATCAATATCTCGGGCAAGGGAATTGATAAGATCGATCTCGCGAATGTTAACCGGGAAAGCGACAATTATATCTTTCCATCCATCCAGGGCGAAATACTGTGCCATCCTGAGAGATGATACAGTTATCTTCTCAACACCTTCCTGCCTGAACCAGCTGCCTATCTCATGAGAAGCATGCGTTTTGAAATGAGGCCTGAATATTACTTTATTGATCCGGGCTTTTTCAGCCATTGCATGAATGTTAAGCCTGCATTTTTCTTCATCAAGTAACAGGGCAGGCACTTTTATCATAACAGTACGGCTTTCCGGTTCGCACATCTCCGGTTCAATTAATTGTTCGTAAGAAATAACGGTTCATATCAGGATAAATCTCATAGCAAAAATCATTGGTTCATAAACCCCTGATCTTTAAGTACCTGAATAAGTGTTTTTGAAAAATAAATATTATCCTCCTTTTTATACCTTATATCAGTGAACACCTGGGCCAGTGTCTCTTTATTATTCTCACTGATGAATTTTAAAGAATCCTCTCTCCTTTCTTTTTCAGCATAGAAGCGATCAATATCTGACTCTGAATAATCAGAATATGTCTCATTGTGAATAACTGCATCAAGAGGGAGCCTGTCCACCTGTTCCGGGTAAGCATCAGGCCATCCCAGAGTAACGGTTGTTACAGGAACAACTCCTTTTGGCAGCCTGAGGATCTCAATTATCCGGTGAGCCATATAGGTTGTTGTTCCCAGGTAACAGATTCCCAATCCCTTTTCCTCGGCGGCTATGCAAACTGTCTGGGCGACAAGCAGAGCATCTATGGCAGCTGTAAAAAATGACAGGAAATTATCATATCCCGGTTCTGACCTGCGCTGCCTGCACCACTTGTTAAAACGATTAAAATCAGCACAAAAAGTCAAAACAACCGGAGCAGATGTAACCATAGCCTGGTTAAAATGACAGGGTGCAAGTTCCTTTTTCTTCTCAATATCCCTGGTAATAATGATACTGTAAACCTGCATATTACCAGTTGTGGAAGCCCTGCACCCTAAGGACAGAAGATCCCTGAGCAACTCGTCATTGATATTTTCTGAGGAGTATTTCCGTATCGTTTTGCGGTTTAGGAGAGAATCAGACAGGACAGTCATATCAACTATGTTTTAAATCAGTCACAAAGAAAATAATTAATTATAAAACGCTGGAGGGAATAATGGGTATTTTTATATATTAGCACAATACAAGAAACAAGACACCAAAATAAAAAATGAAAAAGATCTTATCATTACTTATGATGGGTGCTGTAGCAACACAGATATTGGCGCAACAGCAGCCTCAGCAACAGCCTTCGCAGCAGGCGCAACAGCAACAGCCACCACAGCAAAGGCAGCAGATGAAACCTGAAGAGACTGAAGACTGGTCGCGCAGACCGGCAGTTATAACTCCAGTAAAATCAGGGGCTCCCCCATCCGATGCAATAGTACTGTATGGGGGCCCTCAGGATATTGTTAACTGGGTTCATGAAAACGGCAATACCCCGGTAAGATGGACAGCTGATTCTGCACTTACAGTTGTGCCAAGGACGGGAGGCATCAAGACCACGAGATCATTCGGCAACTGTCAGCTTCACGTCGAGTGGAGAACGCCTTCAGTTGTAACAGGCACAAGCCAGGGAAGGGGCAACAGCGGTGTATTCCTAATGGGGCTTTACGAATTACAGGTACTTGATTCCTATGATAATGAAACTTACTATAACGGCCAGGCAGGATCCATATACAAGCAATTCATCCCTCTTGTCAATGCTTCCCTGGGTCCGGGCGAATGGCAGACCTTTGACATTGTTTTCACCGCACCGAAATTCCAGACAAACGGAGAACTTCTAAAACCTGCTCTTTTCACTGTATTTCATAATGGTGTACTTATACAGAATAATGTTGCATTGAGGGGACCAACAGAATACATTGGTATCCCGGCATATAAAGCTCATGACAGCAAACTGCCAATTTCACTGCAGGAACACAGCAACCCGGTTTCGTTCAGGAATATATGGGTTAGGGAGTTGGAGTGAGCAATTAGCAATTAGCAATTAGCAATGAACAATTAGCAATTAACAATTAGCAATTAGCAATTAACAATGAACAATAAGAATTGGGGTAAGGGATTGAAAG
>JAEAME010001315.1_pt1 | contig 17837 bp, 15 predicted proteins | sample 8958731 | NCBI WGS metagenome assembly JAEAME01 (sample SAMN16933194, study PRJNA681113) | bioreactor sludge metagenome | isolation source: anerobic bioreactor sludge (Control) | place: India:Bengaluru | collected 2018-10-24 | reverse complement strand
CTGATGAGTTTTTAATTTTGGAAGCGAAATAATAATGTCAGCCTCCTTTGCAGCCGACGCTATTTTTATCTTTCTTGAGCCAAGTGATATATCTGTCTGATCCTTCATGAAATCGATCCATTTGGCTCCTGTCTTCTGACACACCTGATAGATGCCTGATTTCTCGCTTTTAAAGCCACGGAAATGGATCCCCGGTGAATCCCCTACAATAACAGTAGCATTTCTCTCCTGAAGGAACCTGATCATCGCCTCTACAACAACCGGATGGGTGGTGACGCATCGCGAAGGATCGCAATCAATAAGGATGTTCGGTTTCAGAAGTACTTTTTTATTGCTGACATCAGGACCATCAGACCGGGTGTATATTTCCGAAATAAGCCTGTATACTTCACCGGGATCATATTCCCTGCAGTTTCTGACAATGACCTTTGAATTCATGTTTTCTAAAAACTGCAAATATAATCTTAAGTTCAGAATACGGTAAAAGATATTACCTGTTCGTTATAATATCTTTCAGAATTTCTTCAATATTTCTTACAAGGGTTCCGGGGGAGCCGCTGTAGTTATTTACTAAAATGCAGAAGACCAGGTTCCTGCCTGACAAAGTTGTAAGGTATCCCGCATATCCCCTTACTCTTGTCATCGATCCGCTTTTGGCTTTAAGTGTATTTGTGAAAAGCGGATCCCTGAAATAATTGCGCATTGTTCCTTCTCTGCCCGGGTCGGGGAAAGATGAAATATAATAATCGAAATTAGGGCTCTCCTTTCTCATGTAACGCAGGATTTCAACGATCTGTTCAGATGCAACTGCGTTCAGCGGCGATAATCCGCTTCCATCCTCCATAAAAAGACCCCCGCTTAAAATGCCTTTCTCTTTTAAAAAGCTCATAATTACAGATAATCCTTCCTGAGTGCTCCCTTTATCATGGAATGTTCTGCCAAGCTCTTTCACAAGATGTTCGGCATAAAGATTTACACTTTCATGATTAAGGACCCTTATTATATCTTTCAGGGGCGGCGATGTTATTTCGTTAACGGCAGTAAAACCAGCTGGCGGGATCTGTGTCGCTCTGGCTGTTGAAGGTTTTCCCGATATCCTTATGCCGGAATCACTTAGTTTACTGTCAATAATCCTTGCAATCAACAGTGGGGGATCGGGGACAGCGGCTTTTAAAATGAAATCTTCTGAGCCCTCAGGTATAGTCCCTTCAAGCGAACCCGTTTCGGTATATGGTGCTGCAAACACAAAGCCTTTATCCTGTTTTCCGCTTGCAGCAAGCCTGTTTGCAAGTTCATACCGGCACTCTTCAGGATAAACGGCTGTTATCAACGGTCCACGGGAGCTGTCTTTAGTATTGAACCGGATAAGGTAAGTATTATCAAAGACAGAAAGGCCATAAGCTCCGGCACCATAGTAATTGCCTGCGTCTTCCCAGAGCCATTTTGACGGGACAGGCCTGTAATCAAAATATGAATCGTCGGTGATCACCTGTCCTTCTATTTTTCTGATCCCGCTTTTAATTATCTCTGCAACCCATCTATCGGCAAATCCTTTATAATGTTCACTGAAGTTTTCTGATCCGAGAACAGGATCACCGCCGCCTTTTATAATTACGTTACCGTCCAGCCTCCCTGATCCGGGGTCAATTTCTCCCGAGTAGCCGATTATTGTTTTGAATGTATGATCAGGGCCAAGCATTTCGAGGGCAACTGCCGATGTGATGATTTTCAGCACTGATCCCGGGATAAGGCTTGTGCCAGGCTTGCTCTCAAAGACCGTCTTACCGCTTTCTGCATCCTTCACACAGAAAGATACGACTGCATGATCCATCGTACTGTCGGCGACGAACCTGGCAAATGGCCCTTCCTGTGAATAAGCTGACGCAGCAAGAAAAAAAAGTATTACGGGTAATAATTTTCTTCTCATGCTGTCTTCTCCTTGTTGATTTCCCTTGTAGAAAGGAGGCCGCATGCTGCACCAATATCTTCACCTCTTGATCTTCTGACTGTTGCCAGGATGCCTTTCTTATTCAGGGCATCCCTGAACAGCTCAGCTTCTTGCAGCGAAGGACTTGCAAAATCAGATCCGGGTATCCTGTGGAAGCGGATTATATTAATCCGGCACTTAATCCCGTTAAGTAAACGTGCCAGCTCTTTGATGTGAAGAGGCGAATCATTGATTCCCTTAAATAAGATATATTCAAATGAGATCCTCCTCTGACTGTTCAGATCAGCAGCCTTTATTATATCAATTATCTCCCTTATATTATTTGTTTTCTGGACTGGCATCAAGCGGCTTCTTTCCTCATCAAATGGTGAGTGCAGGCTCACTGCAAGGTGGCAGCGGCTTTTTTCAAGGAAGACCCCGATTTTGTTTTTCAGCCCGATAGTGCTCACAGTTATTCTTGTCGGACTCCAGCCATAACCCCATGTGCTTGTAAGTATATCGAGGCTTTTCAGCACCTCATCCAGGTTATCCAGCGGTTCTCCCATTCCCATAAAGACAATATTGGTGATCTTCCTGAATTCAGGGATGCTCCTGAACTGATTAAGTATCTCATTAGATGACAGATTGCCCTGGAAGCCCTGCTTGCCTGTCAGGCAGAATATGCATCCCATTTTACAGCCAGCCTGACATGAAAGGCATATAGTAGCCCGGTTATCTTCAGGTATATATGCTGTTTCTATATATTTATCGCTAAGTACTTTAAAGAGATATTTCCTGGTGCCGTCACTGCTTTTGGCTTCACTGACAGGGGGATAAAGGCCTGTTTCATAACTCCCGGAGAGAAGATCCCTTGTCTTTTTTGACAGGTTGCTCATTTCATCAATTTCATTTATCTCCTTTTTATACAACCAGTCAGCTATCTGTCTGGCAGCATATCCCGGCAATTTGATCTGCCTTGTCACAGCGATCAGCTCATCCAATGTCTTTCCGTAAAGTTTTTCCTTTTCCATATCACCTTCTTAACGCCTTAGCACCTTAACGCCTTAACGCCTTTAATTAAATCTATATCCTGCTTTCTGCAAATCCCTGACCGACCTGAAAGGTTTGGGAGGTGTCAGATACCTGTTAAGATGGTTATAAATTTTTAATCGTATTTCCTTGGCTCCCATATAATCCATACGGTCGAATGAATGACCACCGGGCATATTCTGAAAGATCTCATAGGAAAAATTCTTTTTGTCTCCGGCTTTAAGTGATTTTATGAGATGTTCCACTTCAAGTACATTAACATCCTCATCATTTGTATTTGTATGTATAAGAAGCGGAGTGTTCTGGTATTTTTCGACCTGCCAGGCGGGGGATCTTTTCCGGTACTCAGCAACGTTATCATCAGCGGACTTGCCTATAGCAGCTTGTCCGGAGAAAAGATCGCGATATTCCTGATCCTTATAGCCCATTCTCGCTATAAGATCGCTGACCGGAACACCTGTAAATGCCACTTTATAATTCTGCGGGTATTCGAATAAATTAAAGAGTGCAATATATCCGCCATGGCTCCATCCTATTATTCCAACCCTTTCCTTGTCGACTATTGAATAGTTATCTATCATATACTGCCGGCCCGCATCGACGTCCTGTATCTCCAGCCCGCCGTAATCGATATTATTATAAAGGCCTGCCCCGTATCCTGTCGATCCGCGGTATTCGGCAGCGGTTATTATATAGCCCTGTGATATCAGTTCCCTTACGATATGGGTATAGTAGGTCGTGAAATTGGCATGTACCCCGCCATGAGGGAAAACGAGCAGAGGGTATTTTTTCTGCGGATCGGCATCTTTTGGAATGAAAATGTAAGACCAGAATTTCAGTGGATTTCCGGCACCCTGTCCTGTAGGATTTTTTTCGACTGCCAGCGGCGGCCCTGTCATATATACCTTATCTATATAAGCTATGTCCCCGACTTTGTTGTACCATTGAACATCGTCGATCTGTTTCTCAAGGATATCGAACCGGTGGCTCAGATCTTCAAAATTTGAATTGACTTTTTTAATCGCTTCCATCAGTTCTGCAGTGCCCGGCTGGGAGAAGATGCAAAACTGAACTGATATAAGAGTGATTGAGAGAAATATCAGTCTTTTCATGATATTGATGATGTAAATATTTAATAACCAATAATATATACGATATTTCGGGAATAGATTTTTCCACAACCAATCGCAGAAAGAATAAAGTCTTGCAAGTCATACATCAGACCTGCACGACCTGCACGACCTGCACGACACCGCTCACCGCTCACCTCCTGCCACTCTCCCTCAAACACGAAAGCAGCGGGTCCTGTAAGCCAGATATCAGAGATCTTTTTGTCGTTTAATTTAAATTCAACTTTAAGATCTCCGCCTCTTGCTTTAACATCGACTGAGTTAGTGTCAAAATGTCCTTTCAGCACTGCAGCAATGGCAGAAGCAGTTATTCCAGTGCCACAGGCAAGAGTTTCATCTTCAACACCGCGTTCAAAAGTCCTTATTGACAGGCCATTCTCAAGGACCTTTACGAAGTTTACATTGGTGCCTCCGGGAGCAAAATCGGCGGACCAGCGGATCTTTTTACCTTCTTCAAAAACGTTTAGATTGTCAATTTCTTCCATGAACAGAACGTAATGAGGTGAACCTGTATCTATGAAGTAGTTTCCCCTGATTAGTTTGTACTCATTTATGTTTCCCATCTGGAGCCTTACGATCCCATTGTTTACTGAGGCTTGATGCAAACCGTCGAAAGCCATGAATTTCTGTTTTGATCCGGCTATGCCATGTTTAAATGTAAAATGAGCGACGCATCTTCCTCCGTTACCGCACATTGAGCCAAGCTTACCGTCGGAATTGAAATATTTCATTTCATAATCAGCCCCTTTGGAATCTGACACAAGGATCAGTCCGTCAGCGCCTATGCCAAAACGGCGGTCACACATCCTGTTAATAAGTTCTGAGTTTTCAGGATTAAAGTTGCCGTTACGATTGTCTATGATAATGAAATCATTACCAGCGCCCTGGTATTTGTTAAAATGGATAAGCATCATAGTTAAAGTGTTGTTAAATCAATGTATAATATTGAGGATCATATTAAAAATGCATGATCTTTGTAAAACAAAAGTCGTTAAAAACGGTTATAAAGATATGAATCTTTTTCAAGGCATATATTTGATATCCGTTGGAACAAAAAGGACAAAAAATAAAACATAATAATTATGAAAGGCAAATATTTATTGGGAGGATTGCTGATGGCTGTTGCAGGAGCAGCTATTACGCTATTGATTTATACGAAATTCGTTCAGAAGCCTGCAACGGTTGTGGAAAGAGACAGTTCAAGTGCAGCTCTGGCTGATGGGAAGCCATTTCTGACATCTCTTCAGCTGGGTGAAGGGCAGATCGATTTCACTTATGCTGCTGAGCAGACTGTTCATGCCGTTGTTCACGTAAGGACAAAGGCAATGGTCAAACAGCCTGAGAATCCCTTCATGCAATGGTGGTATGGGGACCGTTATAACAATGAGCCCAGGGAGCAAAGAGGTTACGGATCAGGAGTCATTATTTCTGAGGATGGTTATATTGTAACCAATAACCATGTAATTGAGGATGCTGAAAATATCGAAGTGAAATTGAATGATAACAGGTTGTTAACTGCCGAGATTATAGGAAGGGATCCAACTACTGACATAGCTCTTCTGAAGATAAAGGCCAATAACCTTCAGTATCTCAGATGGGGCGATTCCGAGAGGCTGAAAGTAGGAGAATGGGTGCTTGCAGTTGGAAATCCCTTTACACTGGGAACAACTGTAACAGCAGGTATTGTCAGTGCCAAGGGCAGAAACCTTGATATTCTTGAAGGCGAGTACCGCATCGAATCATTTATCCAGACCGATGCAGCTCTGAATTCCGGGAACAGCGGAGGAGCTCTGGTGGATACAAAGGGATTGCTTATCGGCATCACATCAGCTATTTATTCTCCAAGTGGTGCTTATGCAGGAAACTCATTTGCAATACCTGTAAGTATTGTGAAGAAGGTTGTTGATGATCTGAGGCAATACGGAGAAGTCCAAAGGGCAATTATTGGGGTGGGCATTAGTGATATGACACCTGAAGAGGCTGAAAAGCAGAACATGAAAGAGGTTAAAGGAGCTCTCGTTTCAAGGATCTATGAGGGCAGCGCTGCAGCCGAGGCAAACCTGAAAGAAAACGATGTGATACTAAAGATAGCAGGAGTGCCGGTTAATACATCCGCTGAGCTGCAGGAGCAGGTAGCTAAATACCGTCCGGGCGACAAGATATCTGTTACCTACTTAAGAGGCGGCAAGGAATTCACTGTCCCTGTCACCTTAAAGAACATAGCAGGGAACACAAGCGTTGTTACCCGCGGTATGACAGGAGTGGAAGTATTCGGAGCCAGGCTTGAAGGACTTTCTTCAAATGAAAGGAGATCATATAAACTCGAAAACGGCGTCAGGATTACGGAGCTGGGTGAAGGACTGTTCCAGGACATAGGATTGAGAAGGGGAACAATTATTACAACTATAAATGGCAAAAAAGTGAATAATTCAGCTGATGTAAAGAGTGCCACAGGCAGTGATGAAAGTTCGCTTAAGACGATCGAGGGATATTCTCCTGATGGCAGGTTCTTCAGCTACAGATTCGGTAACTGACGGGATGATAAATAAAATATTGTAATTCAGAGGGTTATCCGCTAACCCTCTTTTTTTACAATAAACACTATTTTGTTTTGTGAATATTAATTATTGTATTAACTTTGCGCAAATTTTTACAGGGGGATGAGACAACTAAAGATTACCAAATCCATAACAAACAGAGAGAGTGCTTCATTGGACAAATATCTGCAGGAGATTGGTAAAGAAGAGTTGATTTCGGTGGAAGAAGAAGTTGAACTGGCTCAACGTATTAAGAAGGGTGACAGGAACGCGCTTGAAAAACTCACCAAAGCAAATCTGCGTTTTGTTGTTTCTGTAGCAAAACAGTATCAAAATCAGGGGCTTAGTCTTCCTGACCTGATAAATGAAGGCAATCTCGGCCTTATAAAAGCTGCTGAAAAATTCGATGAAACAAGAGGATTCAAGTTCATCTCATACGCTGTATGGTGGATCAGACAATCAATACTTCAGGCACTGGCTGAACAATCGAGAAGAGTCAGACTGCCTCTCAACCAGGTCGGCTCATTAAATAAGATCAATAAAGCTTTCTCTAAGTTCGAGCAGGAGTATGAGCGTACTCCTTCTCCCGAAGAGCTTGCTGATGTTCTTGAACTGCCCAAGGAGAAGGTAACAGACACTCTTAAGGTTTCGGGTCGCCACGTATCGGTTGATGCTCCTTTTATTGAAGGAGAAGACAACAGCCTGCTCGACGTACTTACAAATTCCGACTCACCGGTCGCTGATAAGCTTCTGATGGACGAATCTCTTTCAAGGGAGATTTACAGAGCCCTTGCTACTCTTACTGAAAGAGAAAGGGATATCATAAGGTTCTTCTTCGGGATAGGATGTCAGGAGATGACTCTCGAAGAAATAGGAGAGAAGTTCGGCCTTACACGTGAAAGAGTCCGCCAGATAAAGGAAAAGGCAATAAGACGCCTGAGACATACATCAAGAAGCAGATTACTGAAGGGTTATTTAGGTTGATATTTTAGGTTTTATGGTTTGAAAAAGGTGTCCTGCAGCGACACCTTTTTTATTCTGGCTTCCTTAAGTTGTTTGTTCATTCACTTTAATAACTTTGTCCGTTCATTCCTTAACTACTTCTATAATGAATTTCAAGCTGACATCGGATTTCGTTCCAACGGGTGATCAGCCTGACGCTATTGAACAGCTTGTTGATGGATTGCAAAAAGGCATCAGGTACCAGACACTGCTCGGAGTGACAGGTTCAGGAAAGACTTTCACAATCGCAAACGTAATCGAAAAAATAAACAGGCCTGTTCTTGTCCTTAGTCATAATAAAACCCTCGCGGCCCAGCTCTATGGTGAGTTCAGGCAGTTTTTCCCGGAGAACAGCGTTGAATATTTTGTGTCTTATTATGATTATTACCAGCCGGAAGCATACCTGCCTGTAACTGACACTTATATTGAAAAAGATCTTTCGATTAATGAAGACATTGAGAAACTTCGCCTGAGTGCAACATCCTCCCTTCTTTCGGGAAGACGGGATGTTATTGTGGTCTCATCTGTTTCATGCCTGTATGGAATAGGAAATCCTGAAGACTTCCACTCAAATACCGTGCATGTGACAAAAGGACGGAGCATGGGCAGAAACCAGTTTCTCAGGAAGCTCGTTGACAGCCTCTATTCAAGGAATGAGCTGGAATTCAGGCACGGTACATTCAGGGTGCGCGGAGATACTGTTGATATCTTCCCGGCTTATGCTGATATTGGGATACGTATAGTTTTTTTTGGCGATGTTGTTGAAGAGATAAGCACATTTGATCCGATTGGAGGCAGCAGGATAAATGATCTTGATGAGTATATTATCTATCCGGCAAATATCTTTGTCACTACCCGCGACAGAATAAACCAGGCAATATCTGAAATTCAGGATGATCTTGCACAGCAGGTGACACATTTTAATGATATTGGAAAAAAGGAAGAGGCAAGAAGGCTTGAACAGAGAGTCTCGTATGACCTTGAGATGATAAAGGAACTGGGATATTGCAGTGGTATAGAGAACTATTCCCGTTATTTTGACGGGCGGAAATCAGGCACAAGACCTTTCTGTCTGCTTGACTATTTCCCCAATGATTTCATTACTGTTATTGATGAGAGTCATGTCAGCATACCTCAGATAAGAGGTATGTACGGAGGTGATCACTCCCGGAAGCAGACTCTTGTTGAATATGGTTTCCGGCTTCCTGCAGCACTTGATAACAGGCCGATGAGGATAGAGGAATTTGAATCGCTGACGGGGCAGTTGATATTTGTAAGCGCCACACCTGCCGACTATGAACTTGAGAAGAGTGAGGGTGTCTTTGTTGACCAGGTCATCCGGCCTACAGGTCTGCTTGACCCTCCCATTGAGGTCCGCCCCAGCCTTAACCAGATAGACGACCTGATGAAAGAAATACGTGAGCGGGCTCAGTCAGGCGAAAGGACACTTGTTACAACGATAACAAAAAGAATGGCTGAAGAGCTTTCATCATATCTTCTTCGTTTTGATATCAGATGCCGCTATATACATTCCGATATTGATACTCTTGAAAGGATCGAGATAATGGAAGGCTTAAGGACGGGAGATTTTGATGTGCTTGTTGGTGTAAATCTTCTCAGGGAGGGTCTTGATCTTCCGGAAGTGTCACTAGTGGCAATCCTTGATGCCGATAAGGAGGGATTCCTGAGATCGGCGCGGTCCCTAACACAGACAGCCGGAAGGGCTGCCCGTAATATTAACGGGAAAGTGATAATGTATGCAGATACGATAACAGGGAGCATGAAAATGACAATAGATGAAACGAACAGGAGAAGAGATAAGCAGCTGAAATATAATGAGAAGATGGGTATCACTCCTGCTCAGATCGTCAGGAAGACCGGGACTATCCTTGCCGGCTTAAGTAAAAAAGGCATAGCTATGAAGGCTTATGTTGAACCTGAACGTGCAGATATTGCAGCTGATCCTGTTATCAGGTATATGAATGCAGAAGCCCTTCAGAAAGCCATTGAACAGGCCCGCAGGAATATGGAAAAGGCAGCTTCAGAACTTGACTTCATTGAAGCTGCCAGATACCGTGACGAAATGGCAGCGCTTCAGAAACTTATAACAAGCAGATCGCGCTGAAAAGTCTGCAATGTTTTTCTTATGCTACTGCCTGACAGCTTTCCAGTCCCATTTGTTCGATGTGTTGGCAGCTGTTCCAGTCATGTTGTTCCCGTCAACCCTGGCCTGATATTTTGTAGTGCCTACAGTGAAAAATATTTCGCTTCCATTAAGCCTGCCGTCTGCAATTGCTGTTGTTTTTCCGTTTGAAGTGAATGTTCCGCGAACGAACTGGAATTCCTGGGTCAGGCTAAGTTCGTCATTGCCGACTTTCCATGATCCTTCCACTTTGGCAGGGATGATCCACATGAGTGCTGTGTTCCAGCTGTTCCAGTTATCAGGGGTATTCACCTCAAGATCAGGTTCCCATTCACCCATTGTGAAAGTATTTGAAACGATCCTTGTCCCGGGCTTAAGATCCAGCAGCTTTGGCCTTAGCTTTAGATTGATTTCCGGCAGAAGGAACATTGTTATAACTGTTGCTTTTGTCAGATCAGCCTGGAAGAGGTCTCCTTCAATGAACTGGGCCTTCGATCCAACACCTGCCTGTTCAGCATTTCTTCTTGAAAGAGCCACCATGTCAGGATTGAACTCAACACCAGTAGCCTGAGCCCCGATTTTGGCAGCTGTAATAACTGTCCGGCCGTCACCTGAACCAAGGTCAATAACAACATCCTTTGGTGTAACCCCGGCTATTGAAAGCATTGTGTCAACAAGTACCTGAGGAGTAGGTACCCAGACGACATCTTTTCCCCTTTGTCCGACTTCCGGAACATAGGTGCTGTTTGATTTATCCTGTGAATGCAGGATTGACAACGAAAAAGTGAGAAATGTAATAACAAATAACCCCCTTATGTAACTCATTGATTTCATATTATCAAAATTTATTGTTTCACGAAAAAAAGAATTACCGAATTTAGAATTTAATTTTCAATTTCGGATAAGTTTTGCAACATAATTTGCGATTGAGATGCATGATGTCAATCCGGGTGATTCTATACCGATAAGATTTATGAATCCCTTTAAGCCCCTGTCACTCTCTTCCCTTATGTAAAAATCCTTTACAGGTTCTCCCGGCCCCTGCAACTTGGGCCGTATACCAGCCATCTCGGGCACGAGATCATCAAATTCGAGAGATGGAAGATATTTCTTTGCCGATTTCCAGAACAGCTCCTGTTTATGAGGCGATACTTTATAATTATATGCTCCGGGCTCAGTATAAGTTACATCAGGACCCAGCTTTACGCCGCCTCCTGTCTCGATTGTTGCATGTATGCCAACCCCTTCGAGGTTATGAAAGGGGACAGGGTAGACAAGCCTGCTTATTAGCTTGTTCTTTGGCGGACGTATCCTGAAATATTCACCTTTGCAGAAGTGCAGGCGCAGGTTATTATCCTTCACTCCGGCCATCTCTGATATCCTGTCGGAAGCAAGTCCGGCTGAGTTTACGAGCAGCCTTGTTGTGAAGCTGTAGGGACTTTTATCGGCATCAAGCATAGTGACCTCAAAGCCTCCCTCAATTTTCCTGATGCCTGTCACTTCAGATCCGTATACTATCTGCCCTCCGTTATTCAGGATGTTGGTTTCAAACCTTTTCATCAGTGAATGTGTATCAACAATTCCTGTTGTTGGCGAATAAAGGGCTTTAAGACCAAAAACAGCAGGTTCCATCCCGGCAATGCCCGATCTGTCGATGATCTCAAGCTCAACACCATTCTTAAGAGCAGTGTTCCTTATTGATTCTATCTGAGATATCTCCTCCTGTGTTGTTGCAACAATCAGCTTGCCGCATTTTTTGTGAGGAATATCAAACCTTGTGCAATAATCATACAGCAGAGCTTTTCCTTCGACACACAATAAGGCTTTAAGCGTTCCCTCAGGATAATAAATTCCCGCATGGATCACCTCGCTGTTCCTGCTGGATGTCTCCTGTCCGAAAGTGAGATTTTTTTCAATAAGAAAAACATCCCTGTGAATTTCAGAAAGCTTCTCGGTTGTCGCAAGGCCTACAACCCCGGCGCCTATTACAGTGATCCCGGTATCCAAATCTTACCAGTGTTCATTTTAGTTAGAGCCGGTAAATATAGATTAAAAGCACTATATATTAAAAAAGAAAAGGGATTATTGCATGTCAGTCAGGTGCTGTTAAATATTCTCTGATTACTGACTGCTATCCGTTAACCCGGATCTGCAATCCGTTAAACGGGAACAGGTTTTAATGAACTGATGTTGTAAATTTAACAGGACAAAAGCTGTTACTTATAAAATTGAGCATTATTCTATTACGATCAGGCCTTATTTCTTAATTTTACAGTACGGCTTAAAACTGATAACAGACATGAAAACTATTCAGGTACTCTTGATTTCAGTTCTCCTGCCGTTGGCCACTGTCAATGATGTTACAGCCAAAACGGGAACAGTATCAGGGATAATTAGAACAACAATTTCTCCTGATGACAGTGAGAAACTGGATCGTTATTTAGGGATGGCCAGGCAACTTATGGATAAATCAAAAGGCAGGCTTCAGGAGGTTGAAGCCTATCTCGACTCAGCCACACTGCTGTGCGGAAAAAAAGGGATAGATTGTCCTTCCAGTCTGCCTCTTCTTAAAGCCGAGTACTTTTTCCAGTCGGGTGATTACAGCAGTGCAGAAGAACAGGGCAACCTGGCTTTAGAGAAATCAGAAAGCTCCGGAGAGTATGAGATACAGGCCAGGGCATTAAATTTTTTTGGAAGGTATTACCAACGGACCGGATTCTTTAAAGAAAGTATAGAAAGCTTCAATGAGAGTATCGATCTCGCACAAAGGCATAAGCTGAAAGGAATAATCCCGATGTGTTACAGAGGGCAGGCCAATGTATATGATGCAGCACAAGACCTTAACAGTTACAGGAAGAATCTGAATCTGATGGCTGAAGCAGGGTACGCTGAAGGCGATACCGCCGCGGTAATGGATGCTTTGCTGTTGCTTGGGACGTCGCTTACTGATAAACAACGTGATTTCAGGAAAGCCGATTCAATCCTCAGGAGATGTGTCGAACTTGCCCTGATCAAAAAAAATACCTTTTATGCAGCATTTGCATCTGCGAACATTGGCTGGAACTATTACAGGGAGAATATGTTCGATTCCTCAATTGTTGCCTATGAACGTTCTCTTAAATACTGTACATTAGGTAACCAAATAAGTATTTCTGCAAACTCCTATGGTAACCTGGGTACAATTAACCGCGATCTTGGCAACAACGAAAAGGCGATCAAATATTATCAGCAATCCATTGAGCAGGCAAATAAAGTAGCAGACTGGTATACACTGTCGTGGGTTTATAATGATATGCATCAGCTTTATCTTGCTGAGCGTGATACAATAAATGCATTTGAGAGTTTTGTCCTTTTCAAGCAGTTCAATGATTCAATGCTAATAAGAAGAAGCTCGCAGGGTTTGACGGAAGCAAGAGTCAGGTACGAAGCAGATATGCATAATAAGGAGGTCGCACTTCTTTCACTGAGATTAAAAAATAACAGGCTTCTTAATGCCGGGATCCTGGGATTTTTCATTCTTGCTGTTACAATCGGGTTGCTGCTTTTCAGGGGATCCAAGCTTAAGGACAGAAGAAGAATGAGTGAAATGAACCGTAAGATATCCGAACTAACTCAGGTTAATCTGCGACAGCAAATGAATCCTCATTTCATTTTCAATACTCTAAACTCGATTCAGTATTTTATGTACCAGCATGATAAGCTTGCTACAAATACTTATATGACGAAGTTTTCAAGTCTAATGCGGAAAGTCCTGGAGAATTCCAATCACACATCAATTCCGCTTCGTGATGAGCTTGATGCCCTGCACCTGTACCTGGAGCTTGAGTCCCTAAGGTTTAAAGACAGGTTTGATTATAATATTTATGTTGATGAGGAGATCGACACCCTTCTTTTCAAAATACCGACAATGCTTATACAGCCTTATGTTGAGAATTCAATCTGCCATGGTCTTATGCCTAAAGCTGAAAAGGGGTTCGTGAAAATAAATCTAAGGCTGAATGAGGACCATATAATATGCACAATAGAAGATAACGGGATCGGCAGAGAGGCGGCAAGTGAGAGGACAAAGCAGAAGAACGGCAACCATAATTCAATGGGCACAAGGATCGTTTCCTCAAGGCTTGATCTGGTGAACGAACTCTATGGAACAAGCCTGAAAACTGTTTATACAGATCTCAAGAATGACAGGGGCGAACCTGAAGGCACAAGGGTACAGATCAATATACCTATAATGACATGACAAGGAAACTGAAAACAGTTGTTATTGATGACGAATCGAATGCGGTAGATTTCATAACTTCAATAATCGGGGAATACTGTCCTGACCTTGAAGTGGTGGGGAAAGCTTATAATCTGACTCAGGGAGTGGCTATGATACAGGAGACAAAGCCTGATCTTATATTTCTTGATGTTGAGATGCCAAATGGTTCAGGATTCGATCTGCTCGGGGAATTTCCGGAAAAGAAATTTGATGTGATATTTATTACAGCATTTAATCATTATGCTATCAAAGCTATTAAGTTCAGTGCTGTTGACTACATTTTAAAGCCAATCAACATAACCGAATTTATGGAGGCTGTCAGCAAGGTCGTCCATAAACGCTCTGATAAAAAATATGAAACCGGTGAGAGCATAAAAGTCCTTCTTGAGAACATTAAATCGGGTACCCCCACACGGCTGGCTATACCTACCTCCGACGGAATGGAGTATCTGAATCCCAGGGATATAATAAGGATTGAAGCTGACAGAAGCTATTCCTGGCTTTTTCTTACAGGTAACCGTAAGATACTTGTATCAAAGCACCTGAAGGAATTTCAGGATCTGCTGAGCGACCGCTACTTCTTCCGCTCCCATAATTCACATCTGATAAATCTTAAGTATGTCAGGAAATTCATTAGGAAGGAGGGGGGCTATATAGAAATGCAGGACGGAGAGCAGATACCAATATCAAGGAACCGGAAGGATCTCTTTCTTGTTCATATGTCGAGATTTAAAGGCTAGTTCTCTGTATCAAAACTCTGCAGAAAATTATCAATACAAAAAGGGACCTGAACAGGTCCCTTTTCGCCGATTAATTAAAAACCTAAAACGTGGCCGGAAGGCCTTCTGAAGATATGTCTACCTTGCAGCAGAATTATTATCTGTATTGTTGAGCAGGAACGGGAAATAAGCAGCAACAAGCTGAGTGGCTTCAAGGACGCCTTTCTGTCCGGGGCCTAACACCTTCTGGTGAAAGTATTCAAGCTTGTTGAGCTCGGCATCGTTTGTTGTAAAACCTTCTTCCTCGAATGATTTGTCAAGTCTTTCCACTCCGAAATAATCCTGGTTGCATATGTACTGTACCGAAAGCTTATCGGATATGACAACAAATCTTTTACATTTCCGATCCTTGCATACAACAACTGTCACTTCAAGAGGAGAATTGGCATAACTGACAAGATAAGCCTCGCAATCCTGTCCTTTCATAAGGAACGGATTATCGGCAGTCTCTATCTTGTAGTCGCCGAGTGAAGAAAATGTCTTACCTTCTGCAACAATATTCCGTGCAAACGTAGCGGAACAAAAACCTAGCAGTAAAACTGCAAATAAAATCTTTTTCATGGCTTGAAGAATTAATTGGTTGAATTTCAAAAAACATCTTTTACTGTCTGTATTTTTTTCTTTATGAAGTCATTCAAATCAAACTTCATATCGAAAGTATGCTATAAAATAAAGCCGGAAAAGAGCCGGTCAACGAATGGTTGTTCCGGGTTGACGGATAACATTTTTCCGGACAGGATTTTTATTTCCGGTGTAAAAAATTACATTTGTCAGACGGGTTTTAATAAAATATCACGATCAACAAAATGAGTTCTTCCGTGTTTAATGCATTGGAGAAGATAATATTTAAACAAATTATTATGAAAAAACAGATATCTAAAGCACTTGTAATACTTATAATTCTTTTATCAGGATGTTCATGGCAGGATATTAACAAATCAAATGTTCCTAAGCCGAAGGTCCGGAATATTATTCTGTTCATCGGAGATGGGATGGGAACAGCTCAGGTTTATGCAGCGATGACGATGAACGTAGAACCGCTTGTGATGGAATCATTTCCATATACAGGTTTCAGCAAAACTTATTCATCTGATAATTATGTTACCGACTCAGGTGCCGGAGGGACAGCAATTGCATGCGGTATAAAGACAAAGAATGGCATGATAGGCATGGCGCCGGACTCTCTTGCAGTAACTTCAATAGTTGAAATTGCACATAAAAACGGACTTGCAACGGGTGTATTGAGCACATCTGCTATCACTCATGCAACACCTGCTTCATTTGTAGCCCATAATGCAAGCCGCAACAACTACGAGGAGATTGCCAGGGATTTTCTGAACGGTACTGTAGATGTATTTATTGGCGGAGGTGAAAGCCATTTCAGAGGCAGGAAGGATGGCGCTGATCTGACAATGGTTCTGAAAGAGAAGGGATATGATGTGGTTTATAATGTTGAAGAGCTTAAAAAGTCGGGTTCACAGAAGATAGCGGGACTTCTTGCAAAGGAACATATGCCAAAGGCAATGGAAGGGAGGGAAGGAATGCTGGCGCAGATGACAGCTAAGGCTATAGAGACACTCAGCCGTGACAAGGACGGCTTTTTTCTCATGGTTGAAGGGTCCATGATCGACTTTGGAGGCCATGCAAAAGACTTCCCGTATACCGTTTCAGAGGTTATTGATATGGATATGGCTATTGGTGTTGCCAGGGAATTTGCTGACAAGAACGGAGAAACTCTCATTGTTGTCACTGCAGATCATGAGACAGGAGGCCTTACGCTTCCAGGAGGTGATCTGAAAAGCCGTAAGGTAGCCTCAAATTTTATCCAGAGCGGTAACCATACAGGGGTGATGGTACCGATATTTTCTTACGGGCCCGGTGCCGGAAGATTCTCAGGTATACATGAGAATACCTTCTTCCTGAATGAATTCCTTGGTCTCCTGAGGATTAGCAAATGATCTTTTGCTGAGAGTCCTTTTACATATTATTCGTCAGTATCCTATCTGAACTGGCCGTCTGTTATTATGTTCATAACAGCTTCTGGGCCCAGCCGGGTAGCTTTTGCACCCTTTTCCTTAGGACTTTTACCGATCAGTATTGTGCCGACATAATCCATGCCTTCGCCACGCAATACAACTCCCGACGCCTTCATTGATATAGGGGCTTCAAGCTCATAGATACCAGCCCTCAGAAGTAAGAACCAGGCGTCCATTAGCTCCGGGATACGCAAGCTTTGCCGTCGGGGCCATTTTCTTCTGAGGAATTTTTACCATGAAGAGTTACAAGTGAAGGTCAAAACGGGAAATTATACTCCTGTTTTTATCGCATTCGTCAAAACAGACAATAAAGAAATTTTGTCCGGATACTGAATGTAATTACCAGATAAACAACATTATAGACTCTGTAATAGTAAATGTTGCACGAATTCCGGCTTTTCTTTGTCAAGAATGATCCGTATTTGACTAATCGAAGGTAAATGAGCATGAGTTGATGAAAATAGTAAACAACGTTTGATATTCTTTTGACGAAGCAATTATGTTATCATCTCAAATGGCCATTAAATGGGCATTTGCTATTTGTTTTTAATTGCATTGCAGCTTATTTTTACAATGAAACATAAAAGCAAAAGTCATGAAAGCAGAAATAAAATCAAAAACTGGTAATCCTGCCGGATTTGTACGGATAAATGCCTATACATGGATTGCAAAGAAAGCTGGTGAGTCAGATGAAGGTGCCCGTCAGAGGTTTCTTACGAAGCTATCGCAAAGCGTGGAAAATCCCTTCCATAAATTAAGTGAAAAGATCTGGGCGGCATCGGTGGTATGATATTCTGGCGGACAATAGATATTGATTGAAAGTGATTTAGACAACTCGAGATTGATTTTTTTAATGTTCAGCCTGCCCTTTTGCTAAATTGGAATTGTTGATTAATTTTGCGAAGGCAAAAAAAGTATATCGGGGTGTGGCGCAGTTGGCTAGCGCACTTGCATGGGGTGCAAGGGGTCGTC
>JAEAME010001321.1_pt1 | contig 17840 bp, 16 predicted proteins | sample 8958731 | NCBI WGS metagenome assembly JAEAME01 (sample SAMN16933194, study PRJNA681113) | bioreactor sludge metagenome | isolation source: anerobic bioreactor sludge (Control) | place: India:Bengaluru | collected 2018-10-24 | reverse complement strand
CTAAAGTAAAACTTGAGGAACCTATTATAGAAAAGGTTGCGCCACCACCACCTCCACCACGACCAAAACCTGAGATACCGAAAGAAAGGCCGTTAATCAAACGGGTTGAAGAAAAGAAACCTGAAGAAGAACCTAAAGTAAAACTTGAGGAACCTATTATAGAAAAGGTTGCGCCACCACCACCTCCACCACGACCAAAACCTGAGATACCGAAAGAAAGGCCGTTAATCAAACGGGTTGAAGAAAAGAAACCTGAAGAAGAACCTAAAGTAAAACTTGAGGAACCTATTATAGAAAAGGTTGCGCCACCACCACCTCCTCCTGTATTTCAAAAAGCCCCTGAGCCGCAGATTGTTGAACCTCCTCCTCCGCCAAAATCCGAAATATCAGAAGAAAAACCGATAATCAAACAGTTTGATGAAGAAAAGTTAAGATTAGAAACCAAAATAAAATTTGAAGAACCTCTTATTGAAAAAGCTGAACCGCCTGCGCTTCCGGTACCTCCACCTCCTGATGAAAAAATCTTTAAGCCTGTGGAAGAAAGATTTTCTGAAACAAGAACGGATGCTCACCCGCCTGAAAAAGAATTTGTTGAAGCCGAGGAGGATAAAGATTTAATAACTATTGCGGGATTTAAGATCAAGATAGAAATTCCACAGCATATTCTGGAACAGGCACAATCGGCAACAAGTGAGCAAAGAAAGAAAATAGCAGGAGTGCTTGCCGCCCAGACACTTGAGAAAAATCCACAGTTGACCGCTACACCCACTACTGATCCTGTGTCTGTCTGGAGTGATATACTCAATGCGATTATAAATAAGCTTTAGTGACGAATAAGAATACAATTCGCTTTCTTTTGCCTACTCCAGTATTTTTAAAAGTTCCCTGGCGCCAAAGTGGTTGGGATTGACAGACAAAACAAACTCCAATCTTTGCTTGATCTCTTCATTTTTTTCAGGGTCATGATTTGACGAACTCACAAGGTATTGCAGTCTTGCGATGTGAAAGTTGGCATCTTCCTGATAGTTGTTTATTGCAAGTGATCTACCATAAGCATAGATGGCATATTCGATACTTCCCAGTTCCTCGTAAATAGCGCCGAGATTATTCCATGCCTCAACATTATCTTCGCTGATCTGAATAATCTGATTGAAGCAGTCAAAAGCTTTTCGGGGTTCTCCCTGCTGCATATAAAGACGTCCCAGGTTGGATAGTGTTTTTAAGTGTTGAGGATCAAGCTCAAGAACAATTTTGTATTCCGCGATTGCTTCGTCGAACATATCGTGGCGATCATAAACAGAAGCGAGATAAAAACGTGGTTGGGCGGCATTGGCGTCAATACTGATTGCTTTTTCCCAGAGTTCTATGGCACCGTTATAATCGCCCTGAAGTTCAGCTATATGTGCCAAGTTAATAAAAGACTCAATATGTCTAGGGTCCAGTTTTAAAGCGAATTCATACATCTGTTTAGCGCTGCCGAATCGCTCCATTTTTTCATAAGCGTATCCGAGATTGTTATACGCTTCAATATTTCCCGGTTCCAGTTGAACGACCTTCGCGAAATAACCTAGCGCTTTTTCGTATTCTTCTTTTTTGATGTATATAAGCCCAAGGTTAACATATGCCTCTGTATACTGAGGATCGAGTTGGATACATTTTTTGTAAGCTTTTACGGCCTGGTCAACTGACTGTTCCAACAGATGAAGGTTATAGGCTTCCAGAAACCATTGTTGGGCAGTCTTTTTTACTGCCATTTGCTCCCCACAGATAATATAAGAAATGAAATACGATCATTCGGGCGCAAAAACATATATGGTTTCATATAGATCAACACCAATCTCATGTTAGCAAAGAGGTGCTTTGTTGTCAAGGGCAAAAGGCTTACTGACTGAGGAGGGTGTGACCTTTGTCACATCGATGTTTGTTGTGAATACCGCTCTATTTTTTTGATGAGGTTTTTGAGATTTTTGATATCCTGTTGCTCAAATTTTTTGTCTTTATAAAAAATATTCTCAAAGCAGGTCACAAATTGATAGGCACTGTTTTTGAGCTCCGTATCATCAATGAGAGAAACAAATTCTTCAAGTCCCTGCGAACCGATTTTTTTATAACCTGCCCGCTCCATCTTTTTGAGAAACAGAGAGAGCGTTTTTATTTCTTCCGTCTTCTTATGTGAGAGAAAGGATTTTATTGCAAAAACTAAAACGATGGCTATCATGATTATAGAAAGGGATATCGTTAACGATTGCCTCTTAATAGACAAGCGAAAGGAAGGTTTTTTAATCCCGCTGACTATTGTTCGTGCTATTGAGAGCTGTCTTTCAAGATTATAGTTTATAATGATGGTATTCCAGTAATAATTTATCGTATCAAAAAAAATCCGTATCTTCAGGTACAAATTTCCTTCCCGTTGATATGCAAACACATCAGTTGAAGCAGGCGTCGGATCCAAACGAATCCACCCTTTTCGGAGCAGGAAAACCTCTACCCAGACATGGGCGTTTTTTTGCGGTACCAGATAGTATTTACCCACCTCATTGTAATATCCTCCCCTGTATCCTCCGACCATTCTTGAAGGGATTCCGGCGATTCTCAGCAAAACGGTAAGCGCGGAAGCAAAATATTCACAATTGCCGTATTTTGATTTAAAGAGGAAATCCTCAAGGGGATTCTTTGTGATAGGGAGAACCTGCAACGAATATTTATATTGGCCCCCGTTCAGGTATTGAAAGAAGTTTTCCGCGGTCTTTTCCTTGTTTTTTTCCACCACTAGTGTCTGTGCAAGCTTAATAATGTCCCGTGATATGTTTTGCGGTATTTGCAGATATTTGTTTTCATCGATCTGTTCTTCAAAAATGGTATCTGTCAGTGTTGATGTTACTTCATAACGGATTTTTCGTTCTATATAAAAAGGGGCTATAAACGTGAGATCATCAAGTTTTCTTGCACGTCGCTGGACTATGAAAAGAGGTTTATCAAGAGTGAAATAGTATGAACTATGATATGGCTCAAGATAAATAATCTGCTTTATAGTATTACCGATAACTTGTGGCCTGTCAGATGCTGATTCGATATAGGTTTTTCTTTCCGTTCCTTTCCATGACGTGCCGTCAAAATAATCAAGCGTAATACCTCTCCAGTAGAGGTCTTTTTCATCAATTTTTTCCATGGCAGCTCTGAATATTATGCTTGTGTCTTCCTGGATGCCTGAAACATCACCGAGACGGACATTATCAGTAAAACCTGTTTTTGCCTTATCGGGTCTATTGAGAAAATCGAGAATCGGATAATGACTTCTGGGCAGTATCACGAATATGATCACTGAAAGAGGAAGTGCCAACGCAGGTATCCAGAGACATTTGAGGACAATTTTTTTAATGGTCTCTTGCGTGAATTCCAGATTTGGATCCTGGGAGTAATATGTCAGGAATATAAAATTGATGGATAAAATAAATATAAAGAACAGGATATATACCACGAAGATTATCCCGGGCGCGAGAAGACCGAGACCGGCCAGAAGAAAGAGGGAAATGGCATAAATCTGCATGTAGTCTCTAACCTTTTTCTGTTCAAGGAATTTTATGCCCATCAATATGAACAATGCTTCCATCATTTGCGTTACAAAATCATCCAGATTGACTATTGTGAGAAAAAAAATGATTATCGCTATGGAAAGAGCGGTGAGTATCCATCGTGATATTACGATCTTCTTGAATTCAAAATAGAGCGAAAGGACAAGCATGACAAGAAACAAGAGAGAATATACGCTGTTGATGTGTCTGAATACCGCGGCAAAAGAAAGCGCGCCGATAATGTACGTTAGTCCTTTTACGATTGATATGATCTTGATTTGTCGAAAGTCAGCCGCAATCATTGGTATGTATTATCCCTGACGGATGTTTTCTTTGGATTGACGCTGCCTGTTGTTTTAACATCTTCTGTCGCGAAAAAGTGAAATCCAGTGGGTTTTTGATCATGGAGCAGACTTTGTGAATCCATCTGGTAGAGAGCGAGTTCTTTGAGCAGCGTTATCTTATGAGCGGGCGACACATCCGGCAGATAGAGATTGTTGTTTATCTTCAGGCCGATTGGGATATTCTTTTTGCAAAATTGCACGACGGCGTAAGCAATGGAGGATATCCTTTCTTCAATATTTTCAATAGGGACTTTTTCAAAATCTATGATTACCGGCCGGTGAGCGAGAGCGGAGAGTTCCTTTGTCTTTAATTTTCCAGTTTTTGCTGTTGCTTTCCAGTGGATATACTTTAAGGGATCGCCGCGCACATATTCCCTGATTGAAACAACATCGGATTCATATCCGAGCCTGTCTGATATTTTCTCACCTTTCCTCTTTTTTTCATCTTCATAAAGAGAAGACAGATCGCACGGTTTCAATACAGGGAAGACAATACAATTAAACGTGTGATGGATATCTTTAAAGCGGGTAAAGAAATTAAAAGGGAATACGGAATTAATGCGTATATTATCGATTGTGTGAGGGCCTCTTTTTTTGAAGGAAATACCGGTATAGAGGGATAATGAACTACGAATGCTTGTGAACGGAAAAAGGATTTCAAAGCTATCTGTTGTCAACCGTATAAGAAATGCCGGTAAAAATTTTCTATTATTTGTCAGAGTAATTTTTAAGGGGAAAGGCGTTTCAGCGTAAATTTCCGGCGGTAGATCAACGGTAAAACTTAATTTGGAGAGATTGCTTTTTCCAAAAATACCGGAGATACTCATAAAACTTAAGAGCATGGAAACAATGATATAAACAAGATTATTGTTTGTGTTGGTAGCCGCTATTCCAAGGAATATTGTGAGAATTATATAGAGAAAGCCGGCCTTGGATATTTTTATTACAGAGGTGTTTGCACGGCGTCTATGACGGATTTTATTATCTCCCTTTTATTGAGGTTTTCATATTCCTCTTTAAATATGACTCTGTGGGGGATTGTGTATTCTGAGAGTTGTTTAATATCTTCGGGGATAACGAAATCTCTTCCATTAAAATAAGCGTTGGCTTTCGCTGTATTTGTTATTGTCAAGGCACCCCGCGTAGACAGGCCGGCCGAAAGGTAATCACTCTCTCTCGTCGCGTGGAGTATCGAGAGGGTGTATTCGAGTATTTTATCGGAAATATAGACATTTTTTATGATGTCGTTTTGAATAAATGCCGCTTCTTCCTGGCTGACAACCGGCTCAATAAGGTACAAATCTTCAAGCCTGCTGCCCATTTGTAATATTTCTTTTTCGGCATCTCTGGAAGGATAGCCGATACTGATTTTCATCATGAAACGATCAAGCTGAGATTCAGGCAGAGGAAATGTCCCGAATTGCTCTGTCGGGTTCTGTGTGGCGATGACGCAAAATAACTTGGGGAGTTTATATGTTTTTCCTTCAATTGTTACCTGTTTTTCCTCCATTGCTTCAAGGAGGGCGCTCTGCGTTTTTGGAGTCGCCCTGTTAATCTCATCACAGAGAACGATATTGTTGAATATTGGCCCGGGGTGAAATTCAAATTCGCCGCTTGTCTTGTTATACATGGATAAACCGGAGATGTCTGTCGGTAAAAGGTCACTGGTACACTGAATCCTCCCGAATGAGAGACCGAGCGATCTTGCAATGGCAATGGCAAGTGTAGTTTTTCCAAGCCCCGGCAAATCTTCAATGAGAAGATGCCCTCTTGAAAAGAAAGATATCAATGAGAGACCCAGGGCTTTTTCTTTTCCCTGTAAATATTTTGAGAGTGACTTTGTAATGTATTCGATTTTATCGGAATGTGTTCCCATAAGATTAGCTCAGAAATCCTCTGATAATTTTAGCACATTTTAAGAAGAAAGGCTTTGATTAACGGAGATGTTTGACAAGGAGACGGTTTTTATATTCTATTATAGCCATGTCTCAGCCTGAGTTCCCTTATTTTAAGCCACTTGAGCTTGATGACCGCGGATTTATCAATGATATGCTGCGGGAATATGGATCCGGAATATCCGAAATGACATTTACAAATCTGTTTATATGGAGAAAGCATTATGGCTTTGAATGGGCGGCATACAGAGACTGGTTTTTTATTATTTCCCGGAATGGCAAAAACGGTGCGTACGCGTTTCAGCCCGTGGGTCCCTCTTCACGAAAAGAAGCTGTTATTATTTTACTGGAGTGGCTCCGCGGCGAGAAGAATATTAATAATCCAAGGATAGAGCGGGCTGACGAGAGATGCGTTGCCGAGTTGAACGACATTTCGAATCTTGTAATTGAACCGCTCCGTGATCATTTTGATTATGTCTATCGTAAAGAAGACCTGGTACAACTGGCCGGGAGCAGATATCGATCAAAGAGAAATCATATCAATCAGTTTCTTCGTTTATATACCTTCGGTTATGAACCCTTGCAGGAGAAGCATATCGGTGATTGTCTCGCTTTACAGGAGAAATGGTGCCTGATGAACCGTTGCGAAGATGATCTTGACCTTCTCGGAGAGGACGAAGCTGTTCGGGAAATACTTACGTGTTTTAAGACTCTCCAAGTTCAGGGCGCGGTTATTACCATCGAGGGGAGAGTGAGGGCATTTACTGCCGGAGAAAGACTTGGTAACGAGACGGTTGTCATTCATATAGAGAAAGCAGACCCGGATATCCCCGGTCTTTACCAGCTCATCAATCAACAGTTTTGTAAAAACATGCCCGACGATGTAATTTATGTCAACAGAGAACAGGATCTTGGTATTGATGGACTTCGCAAAGCGAAACTTTCCTACTATCCTGACCATTTTATCGAAAAATATCGGATAACAATGAAGTAAATCGGTGAATAGTTATTAGTGAACAGTGAATAGTTAAAACAGAAAAAGCAGCGGAGGTTATCTGCGAATGGTTAAGAGTATTGTGTCTGAAATGTTTTGTTTTTGTTCCTTACTATTCACTAACGACTATTCACTGCCTTTCCATTTCCACGGGGGGACCGAAACCGGTTGATTGAGTTCGATAAGGAAAGGCTCGTCCCAGGTAACGTTGTTCCGGAATATCTTCTCTAATCCCTTTAAACTATCTGTCCGTCTTGCCTTAATGCCGAAAGCCCGCGCGATCTTCACAAAATCAGGGTTTGTGAGATCCATTGAATTATGAACACCATAACGATCGACCATGACATCTTCAAGTATTGCAAAACTATTATTGTTGTGAATGAAAATGACGACAGGAACATTGTATTTTTTTATGGTGGCAATCTCACTTATTGTGGGAAGAGCTCCTCCGTCACCGCAGAGTGCGATGCAAGGTCTCTCCGGCCTGCCGAGTTTTGCCCCGATACTTGCCGGAAGCGAATAAAAGATTGGGAATATGCCGCGGGGCATAAGGAAGCTGTTCCGGCAGAATACAGGAAGGTAGTGTTCGCACCAGTAGGAGGGCATGTTCAGATCGCAGACAATAGTGGTATTTTCGGGTATTTCTTTCCGTAAGAGCTTCACAAGGGCGAACGAAGAGGATTGTTTCAGAAGCAGAGATTCTTCCTGCTCGCGGGAATGAAGAAGATCTTTCAAGTTCCATCCGAAGGTTTTATTTCTGAAAACGCGCTGAATAACGCGAAGCGCCTCTTCGAGATTGCCGGTATATTTCAAACGTGAAGAATAATTTTTGTCCATCCACCGGTTGTCGATATCAATATGTACAAGTTCCACACTCTTCAGGATTTTCTTTTGTACGTCAACATCGCGGAGCCTTGTCCCGATGGCAATAACGATATCAGAAGATGTGACGAGTTTTCTGGCCGTGCCTTTACTTACGATGTTTCCAAAAACATACGGGTTCTCTTCGCGGAGAATGCCCTTTCCCCCTGTTGTGGTCAGTAACGGGATAGAACCATTACGGCAGATTTCGTCAAGAATGAACGCCGGTTCCTCTTTCATCAGCGCTTTTCCGCCGATGATAAGAGGTTTTCTTTTCACGCGCATCAGGTCTTCAAAGTGCTTAGAAAAAAGATCAAGATCCCTTTGTGTATTTTCCAGGGCTGTATGGCAGACAGCCTTTGATCCTGTATTCTGTGATGAAAGATCGTTTGGCACTTCTTTTTCAAGTAAAGTGTGGGGGATGGATATAAGAACAGGTCCTGTGCGGCCGGAGAGACATTCGTTATAAGCATCATTAAGAAGATCAATAATATTTCCGGCATCTGACACGCAATACGTTTTCTTTGTTATATGTTTGAATATTGCCTCGGGCTCAGTCAATCCGTGGAGGATCCCCTTGCCGATATCCTTTCTTTCTACATCAATATGTATCGCGAGAAGAGGAACATCACTATTAAAAGCCTCCATACAGCCTGATACAATATTGCCGAGGCCGGGTCCTGCCGTCACAATCAGTACACCCGGTTTTCCTGATGCACGGGCATATCCGTCAGCCATGAAAACCATGTTGGATTCATGCCTGGCTGTGATTGCCGTGATATTTTTTTGTTGAGAAAGCAGCGTGTTAAGAGGAAGCGTCTGTAGTCCGGGCAAATGAAAAATATGATTAATATTATTTTTATTAAAAAATTCTATAATTGCATCTTTCCCAAGCACTTGGCACCCGAAGAAAAAAGTTTAGCATAGTGAACATAAAAGTTAAATAAAAATTTACTTGACAAATACTGGAAGAATAAATTAGTTTAGTAATATAAACAAATGGTGAATATATACTGTTATTATGAAGATTGACAAAACAAGTATTGGCGAACGAATCAAAATGCTCAGGCAGGCAAAAAACCTTACTCAGGAGGAATTGGCCGGCAGGGCAGGACTCACGAAAGGGTTTATCTCTCAGGTAGAAAGAAACCATACATCCCTTTCAGTGGAGAGTCTTATCGGTATTCTCGATGCCCTGGATGAAAAACCGTCTGCTTTTTTCGACGGTACTTTCGATGAAAAAATTGTTTTTAAGCCGAAAGACAGAGTGGAGCTTGAAATGGAAGGCGTGAAAACTTTCCAGATACTTGTTCCTGCTGCTCAAAACAGAATGATGGACCCGGCGTTACTTGAACTTGGTCCGAATGAAAAAACACCGGAAGAAAAACCACATGAAGGTGAGGAATTCGGCTTTGTGCTTTCGGGAAATATTGAGCTTGTCATTGGTGTAAAAACGTATAAATTGAAGAAAGGCGAATGTTTCTTCTTTGAAGCGACGAGAAGGCATTCTATAGCAAACAGACGGTCACAAAAGGCTTTGGTACTATGGGTATCATCTCCTCCCAATTTTTAGTGTTATTTGTAATGAAGCACGAAAAATGGGAGAAAGGTCACATATAGATTCATCAGAAGGCTCTACGCCGACTGAATATTATTGTTGCGATCAGAGAGACAGGAGGACGGGAAAATGACCCCAAAGAAAATATTCTTTACAAAAGGTGTGGGTGTTCATAAAAACAAGCTTTCATCTTTCGAGCTTGCATTAAGAAACGCCGGTATTGAAAAATGTAACCTTGTTTATGTATCGAGTATATTCCCGCCCAAATGTAATATAGTTTCGCGCACAGCGGGTCTCAAGATCCTCAGACCAGGACAGATTACCTATTGCGTGATGGCCAGAAATGAGACAAATGAACCGAACCGCCTTATTTCAGCGGCAGTCGGTTTCGCCATGCCTAAAGATTTTACTAACTATGGTTATCTCTCCGAACATCATGCTTTTGGTGAAAAGGCTATTTTGTCCGGAGAATATGCGGAAGACCTGGCGGCTACCATGCTTGCGACAACGCTTGGCATCCCTTTTGATCCGGACCAGGCATGGGATGAGCGTAAACAGTTTTATAAGGCGAGCGGTCATATTTTCAAAACAAAACATATCTGCCAATCCGCTGAGGGTAATAAAGACGGTCTCTGGACAACGGTATTAGCTTCAGCGGTGTTTATCATAGACTGAAATGTCAGGGTTTCTTTTGAGTTTTTGCGGATTATCAGGAAATAAAAGCGATTACGCTCGGGCATCGGTAGTCATACTGCCCATTCCATTCGACAAAACAAGCACGTGGATCAAGGGTGCCGACAAAGGTCCGGCAGCTATCCTCGAGGCTTCACAATATCTCGAATTCTATGATATTGAGACTGACAGCGAGATTCTTAAAAAAGGGGTTTTTACCGCCAGGCCAATTCTTGCAGCCACATCTTCAGCTTTACTGCGAAAGACGGATTCGGTAATTTCGAAATACCTGAAAGACAATAAACTGGTAGTGACCCTTGGAGGGGAACACTCTGTTTCTATTGGTGTGATTAAGTCTTATGCCGGGCATTACAAAAATTTAAGTATATTGCACCTCGATGCGCACGCCGATTCCCGTGATTCTTACGAAGGAAGTCGCTATAATCATGCCTGTGTCATTGCCCGTGCCCGTGAATATGTCAGCAATACTGTGTCTGTTGGAATACGCAGTATGGATGTCTCAGAGCGTTCTGGTATTGACAGAAAAAAGGTGTTCTTTGCCCGTGAGATATACAATTCTGACAACTGGATGTCCTATATGATCCGTCAACTTACTGATACAGTCTATATTACCGTTGACCTTGATGTTTTTGATCCGGGTATTATGCCCTCTACGGGGACACCGGAGCCGGGTGGATTAGGCTGGTATCAGGTTTTAAAACTCCTCAGAGTTGTTGTATCGTCAAAAAACGTTGTTGGATTTGATGTCGTTGAGCTTTGTCCGTCGAATTCCAAAGCCCCGGATTTTCTTGCGGCAAAATTAGTCTATACACTCTTAAGCTACATCTTTCAAAGGAGCTCACGTCGCCCCCTCCACGGGCGAAAGCCCGATGGAGCCTCCTCCTCTCGCGGCAGAAGCCGCTGATTTCAGGAACCAATCCGTTCGGTTGAAGACCACAGGCATCAAACCTTATGAATCGGCATAAATAGCGCATAATGCCGGAAACTGTGAATGATTCGTGCTGAATAGTCGAGAAAAATTTAATGTATAATATTTCTCTGTAGTTTATTTGCTTTTTTCGGTTTTTTCCACAAGGACGAGGGCTGTTTTTGTTCCGATTGAAAAGGCTTCCCTTACGGTTCCTGTGACTTTAATTTTTTCACCCTTTGCAGGCAGCGCCCTTTCTGTAACAACTGAGATCTCTCCTGAGTCGTCACGGACAGTGAAGTATTTCACGACAAAAAGCGAGAAGGTTTCAACTACCTCGCCCGAGACAGTGACTTCCTTATCGGCATAATCTCTCGGATGGCCGATAATATCACCAATCTTTGTGGAACTCAAACCGCAGGAGAAGAGAGCAAGCGCAAGAACACATATAAAAAGACCGCTCATAAACATCCTGGTGTTCACTTTATTCATCTTTTATCCCTCCCGACAGTTCATTCTGCTGCTGATCATGATTTGCTTTTGTCTTTTTGAAAAGAATACGCCCCCCTTTATACAGCAGATAGACGGCAAGGATTACAACAAGTATAAAACCGATAATAGGGACAAGGATAGCGAGGACAGAAGTAATTACTGATCCTCCAAGCTCAACCGTTGAGACGACAGGGTTGGCTGCACCGCCGGTAAGTAAAGACGATTTGCCGCGCAATAATGCGGTTGATCCCTGAAGGAGGCCGGCGATGCCTCCGCCTGCAATGATTGCCACCAACCATTTCAGCGAGGAGGGCATGTCAGTGATTATTGATGCAGTCGCGATTGTCCCGGCGATAACGGAGACAGGCGAGGCGATGGTGTCCATAACGTTGTCAAGCCAGGGGACATAATACGCAATGATTTCCAACACGGTAGCCAGGGCGAAAGTGATAGTGGCATAATAGTTACCGATCCATTCAAAACCGGATGAGAGGTGAATAAATCCGAATATGGAGGCGAGGTTTAGAAGAAGAAGGGGAACAAAAATCCTGAAACCGCAGGCAGCGGCCAATCCGATTCCGGTAATGACGGCAAGTATTGTTTCCCCGTATCCCATAAAATTAATCCTTTACTTATTTTCTTCTCATTTTATGAAAAGGTCAATTAAAAAATAGAAAGATGTCAAAGCAAAATAGAAAGAGAATTTGTTTTATCTTTTATGATTGCCTGTTACGATAATCCCCGTAACCAAATCTTCTCACTGTTTCTATTTTCCCGTCATTCCTTATCACTGCGATATCGGGGAGGTAGATACCGTTGAAGGTGGTGTTTTTTACGATGCTATATAATGCCATATCGGTAAAAACGAGCTTATCCCGGATGTTAAGCGGTTTATTAAAAGAGTAATCACCGATGATATCCCCCGCGAGACAGCTTGGTCCAGCAAGACGATAAGTATATTTCTTTTGGCCCGGCTGTCCGGATTTCATAACATTCGGCCTATAGGGCATAAGAAGAACATCGGGCATATGTGTCTCAGCCGATGTGTCCATTATCGTGATCTTCATTTTGTTTTTTACAATATCCAGAACAGATGAAATTAAAACCCCTGCATCTAGCACGCTCGCTTCTCCAGGTTCAAGATATACCTGAACACCGTACTTATTTTTGAATGTGTTGATGAGTTTGATAAGCAGTTCCAGATCATAGTCGTCACGCGTGATGTGATGACCGCCGCCGAAATTCACCCACCTTAATCCTTTGATGTATCGGCCATAGAGCTTTTCGAAAGACGCGAGCACTCTTTTCAATACATCCGAATTCTGTTCACAGAGGGCGTGGAAATGCAATCCGTCAATCATATCCCTGTTCCGGAGAAATTCCCTTATAAAAATATCATGGATAATACCAAGCCGTGAATTGGGGGCGCAGGGATTGTACATCTCGGTTGAGACCTCCGCGTACCCGGGATTTACTCGCAAACCGATTTCGACACTATTTTTCCGCGCCATGTTCCCGTATTTCTCAAGCTGATGGAAGGAGTTAAATATGATAGAGTCGGAATACTTGAGTATCTGTCTGATTTCGCTCCCCCGATATGCCGCTCCAAATGTATGAACCTCTTTTTTAAATTCCTCACGGCCAAGTCTGGCTTCATTAAGACCGCTGGCACAAACCCCGTCAAGATATTTTGCCATTATAGGAAAAGTGGCGAAAGTCGCGTATGATTTCAAGGCATGAAAGATTTTACATCCTGTGCGGTCTTTTACGTATCGCAAGATACGCATGTTTTCTTCAATTAATGTTTCATCGAGGAGGTAAACCGGAGTATTTATGGTTACTGCCGCTATTTTGAGGAACCGTTTGTTTGCCTCTGTAAGAGTTTTCTTTTTTACATTTTTGAGCAAACCCGTCAGAGATTTGAGGTTATTTGCACTCAATGAAGCGAGCGCGGTCTTTCTCACCGCGTCGGATAAAAGGTTATACACAGTTATGGCCGATGTGTTTTTCTCCGAAATCGCCCGGGTTATTTCTTCGATACGCTTGTTGTTGGCCATGGTATGTAACTTCACATCTTTTCAGGCAGCGGAGCGTGTTCAACTATCTGCCACGGGAGACCATATTGGTTTAAAGCCTCCATGAATTTATCAGGGTCAAGTTGCTCCATATTATACACACCGGTTCCCTGCCATACTCCCGTGAGCACCATCATCGCCCCGATCATAGCGGGAACCCCTGTCGTATAGGCGATTGCCTGTGTGCCCGTTTCCTTGAATGCCTCTTCGTGATCACAGACGTTGTAGATGTATCTGGTAATGGTCTTCCCGTCCTTTTTCCCCGTCATAATATTGCCGATGACTGTTTTTCCCGTGTATTTGGTTCCAAGAGAAGCAGGTTCAGGGAGAAGAGCTTTTAAAAATTTTATGGGAACAATTTTGTGTCCTTCGTAGTCGACCTCGTCGATGCGCGTCATACCAATGTTCTGAAGGATCCGCAAATGATTCAGGTAATTTTCAGAGAATGTCATCCAGAACCTGGCCCGTTTGAGCCCCTTTGTGTTTTGAACGAGAGATTCCAGTTCTTCATGGAAGAGCAGGTAGCTGTCTTTTACTCCGGCAACCGGGTAATCAAAATTGAAATGGATACTGCCTTCTTCAATGATGGGTGGTGTTGCAATCCATTTTCCGTCTTCCCAGTGCCGCACTACCTGCGTTACTTCCCTGATGTTGATCTCAGGATTGAAATTGGTCGCGAAGGGATGGCCATGTGATCCGGCATTGCAATCAAGGATATCGAGATAATTAACCTCATCAAAAAGATGCTTCAGCGCGTACGCGGTAAAAACATTGGTTACGCCGGGGTCGAATCCTGATCCGAGGACCGCTATAGTCCCTTTCTGTTTGAACCTGTCCTGATATGCCCATTGCCAGCTATATTCAAAGTGTGCCTTGTCCGGAGGCTCATAATTGGCGGTGTCGATATAGTGAACTCCCGTTTCAAGACAGGCATCCATAATATGGAGGTCCTGATAGGGGAGGGCCAGATTAAGAATAACATCCGGCTGAAATCTTTTTATGAGTGCAACAAGTTCCGGCACGTTGTCGGCATTCACCTGAGCTGTCTGAATATCTTTTTTGTAACGTCTTTTAATTTCTGTCTTTATCGCTTCGCACTTAGAAAGTGTTCTGCTAGCAAGCAGTATTTCTTTAAAAACCAGGGGAGCCTGAACGCATTTATGGACCGCAACGGTGGCCACGCCCCCTGCGCCTATTATCATTATTTTTCCACGATTTTTTATATTATTCATGAAGGCCCTCCCAACCAATAAATTTCACGTATGTATTGTATATTACTTATTCGATTTTGATCCTTAAATCAAGTAACAAAATAGGGGAACTTCCAAAAGGTTGATGAGGCGCGGATAATAGCTGATATTCAATCAGTGTATTCCTCAATTGTCATTATAGTATGAATGTCGGGTTATCCTTAAGCAAACCGTTGTGAAGCAAGGAAGCTTGGTCTTTTGCGAAAGCAAAAGTTCCGAAGCCGAACACGAGCGAATGAAACCGCTGGAGTGTAGTGAGCGTGTTTGCGTGGATTGCTCGATATAGATATCTATGCTAGTGGAGTTTTCGGATTTAAGAAAATTTATTTACTAAAATAATTTATTCGGAAAAAATGATATCAACGGAGATACCTTGTCTGTAAAGTTTTTCCTTAAGAATCTGGCTGGTTGTGTCGAAGTAGTCATGTCTCAGAAAGTTTTCCAGACCGAAACGGCGATAAATCGAGAGCACTTTATTGGAATAATTCAACCGATCGATGAGAATGGAGTCGACAGCGCCCGCGATCATATTGACTATCTTTTCAGGATCAAGAGGCAGCATGGGCCCTATGAATACATACGTCCTTATTCCTGCCTTGTGGATCTTCTTCAATGCTTCAACGCGGGATTGAATTGACGGGGAACCCGGCTCAAAGAGTTTTCGTATATCTTCTTTGTCGGTTGTGATGGACAAGCCGACTTCAACATCGTGAAGCTTTTTGGCAATATCTAAATCGCGAATAACCAGAGAGGAACGGGTCAGTATGTTCACTGAGAGTTGACTTCCTGCAAGGGCCTCAAGGCATCCTCTCGTTATCTGGTATCTCTTTTCCAACGGCTGATACGGATCAGTGACCGTACCGATAAGGACGCTCCCTTTCTTTATTCTCCTGATCTGTCTTGCCAGTACCTGCGGGGCATTGGTTTTTATATCCACAAATTCGCCCCATGGTTCACTATGTCCTGTGAAGCGCTTCATAAAACTCGCGTAACAGTACCGGCACCCGTGCTGGCACCCCACATAAGGATTGATACAGTAGTCGTATCCTTCTATCCCGGTTTTTGTGAGAACGGCTTTTGAGGAAATTTCTCTGATTCGCACGTATTTAAGATATCACGGAAAAACAAGACCCCGCAATACGAAACGGGATCTTGTAGATATTTCATTATGCTAATTCTAAGTCAAAAATAGAATGAAGATGACGAGGAGGAGGAAACCGGAGCATACATTTAAGTATGTGAGGATTTCCGACGACGAGAAAGCTTTATTATAGGCATGACAGACGTATGGTAATTGTGTTTCATTCCTATCCTGGAAGCCACTGTTATGTGGCTTCAATTAGAATTAGTATTATACAAAAAGGTAATTAATCATCCGGTTGAGCATAGGCCCGCCCTTGACCTCTGTCTCAAGCAGCGGTATTGTCGCCCGTACATTGTCTTTAAAGATGCTCCATATTTCTTCCATATGCTCATCCTGCATGGCAACGCGATGACGGACAAACTCCGCGGCATCGCTGCCCACCTGTTCCTTCTGGATGATCCCGTTGACAATAACGCCACCCACAGGAATACCAAATTCATGAAACCAGTTGATAAAACGTGTGATAACAGCAATAGGAAGGCTTTCCGGCAAGGTCACAAAGAAAAAAGAGGTAAGCTCATCATTCGTGAGAAGGGACTGGACCCGTGCCATCCTGTCCTTAAAATTCAACAGATAATCCATGAGAGGATCTTTTTCCTGTTTTTTTGTAAAAGAGAGTATTTCACGAAGTGACTTTGCTTCTTCCCTGCTTTTGAGCATCTTTTCAACCCATAACGAATAGACCTTGGACATTCCCAGGAGTCTCCTCGCGTTGGCCGTGGGTGCTGTGTCAAAGACGTAGAAATCATATTCATCTTTGAACATGATGTCGGTCATGTTTTCAAACATGGCCGATTCTTCAAAGGCGGGATTCATTGTTGCCGACTCCACAAAATCATCTGCCTTTGTAGTGAGATCAGCAAACCTGAGGAACCAGTTGATCTTTTCGCGTATTTCATTCTTTGACCGTTCAATTGTGTCTTTTGTATCTATTTCAAATGCGTGGCAGAGCTGTTCATCGCAGACAACAGCAACCTTCCCGAATACATCATGGTTGAGTAGGTTGGACAAACTATGGACGGGATTTGTCGAGGCGAGTAGTGTCTTTTTTCCCTCTTTGGCTGCCCAGAGCGCCGCGGTTCCAGCCATGACGGTTTTTCCTACCCCGCCTTTACCGCCAAAAAAGATCTATTTCAGCTTCGGATGTTCTTTCATGTATTGTGTCATATTATTTGTGATCTGACCCATAGTAGGACTCCTTGTTTTGCCGCTACGTGAACATTTTTTGGGAAAGCTTTTCGATCATTTCAAGACCGGTTACATCCCTTTCCATTTCAGGCACCCATGCGAGAATCTGTCCCGCGAAGACTTCATCAATAACTTTCAGATAATGATCCTGCATAGTAATCCTATTTTTCAGGTATTCCGGAATATTCTGGTTTCTCAGTTCAGCAGGAAGGACCCTGTTGACGATATAACCGCTCATGGGGACATCAAATTTCGCAAAGAGGTCCGCGGCCTTCACGGTGTCGTTAATAATCATCTCTTCAGGAGTAATGACAAAAAAGAAAGCGGTCTTCAGCTTATCCGTGAGGATACTTGACGACCTGTTGATCCGGTCTTTGATATAGAGGAGTTCATTCAGGATCGCATCCTCATCGAGTTCTTTGTCACGCTTCATGACAGCCGCCACCTGATCGTATTCACGCATCTGCTGGCGCAGGTTCGTAATCTTGTCGATCCACGCGTCATAAACAGAAGCCATACTGAGGTAGTAGAGTGCGTGTCCGAGCGGCACAAGGTCATAGATATAGTAGTCAAAACCGCCTTTCACGACGATATCGACAACTTCATCAAAGATAGCGCTTTCTTCCATGGCAGGTTCCGCCGCCGCTGCCTGTATATAGCTCTCGATTTCTTCAGGAATTTTGTCAAGACTGTACATATCAAGTATCTTCTGGCGTATCTCCTGCTGATATTCTTTCACACGACGGTCAGCGTCAATCTCCTGGGCGAACAGATTAGGCATAATCTCTGTGGGGCCTTTGCCGAAGATGTCTTTTTTGGTATAATACCAAAATATGGGGTCTGTTTTTCCCTATTTCCCCAGTATTT
>JAEAME010001320.1_pt1 | contig 17856 bp, 11 predicted proteins | sample 8958731 | NCBI WGS metagenome assembly JAEAME01 (sample SAMN16933194, study PRJNA681113) | bioreactor sludge metagenome | isolation source: anerobic bioreactor sludge (Control) | place: India:Bengaluru | collected 2018-10-24 | reverse complement strand
TTCAGAAGATTCGTTTTCCCATTCTTTGGCAAAGGCAAGAGAACGACTTTTTATTTCATTCCAGCTTAAAGGCATTTGAAGCACATCCTGATATGGGTCACTTAATGCACGAACTTCGCTTTTGCTGATAGATTTATCATCATAATACCATACAATTTTTTTTTTCAAAAGATTATTTGGTAATCAAGAAGTACTTTCAGGTCGGCACACCAAAGTGTAGAATGGGGCCGCCTTGTATGATAGAATACCAGGCAATCGAGTTTTTCATGAAAGAACCGAATCAAGAAATCAACGTAACGAAATCCGAGAAATATAGATCAAGATGGAGTATTACCTGTTTCGTGATTCTTATTGCATCTCTTTTGTTTCTCAATGGTTGCGCCACCCCTGTGGGGGTACGCTATCTTGATCCGAGACAAATCCAGTTGAATCTCACTGCCAGCATCCTTTCCAGCAATACGCTTAGCGCTCCGACACAGCAGATTCTTAATCGTTCCAACCTTGCAGAGAGGTTCCAGAGTGATCCTGGAAAAGTACTGGCTGAACTTCACAACGGTCTTCCAACGGCGAGCGATTCAGACCGTCTTTTTGCCCTTGCTGAACTCAGCTATGCCCATGCCCTGGAAGATAAATCGTATTCTTATTTTCTTGCCTCGGCCATCTATGCATACGCATTTCTCTTTCCTCAGTCCGGCCGCCCTGATCCAGCCCCATCAGACCCGCGAGTTCGCATCGCACTGGACCTTTATAACCGGAGCCTTGCCGAGGCCTTCACTACCGAAGACAGGACAGGAGTTATCATGCGTGAAGGGAGCTATGCCCTCCCCTTTGGCAAAATAACCGTAGCCGTAAATAGTGAAGACCTTCGCTGGGGACCATTCATATTTCAGAATTTTGTACAGGCAGCCGAACTTGATGTACGGGGGCTGAGAAACAGATACCGTTGGCCCGGCATCGGAGCGCCTCTTGCAGTGACGACCAAACCGACGAAGAAAGTTTCAATTCCTGCTTTCTCCAGAATCCCACCCGGCATTAAAATACCTGTTACAGCATTTCTCAGAATTGAGAACCCCGATGACGGCTTGAAGTCAGGTAAAATGTTGGGCAACCTGGAGTTCTATACCACCAGCACAGCCACAACAGTAGACATTGGCGGGCGAACGGTGCCCATTGAGTATGAAACGAGTTCCGCTCTCGCTTACACACTGGAAGGTTCCAGCCTGTATACCCTGGAACTTAGAAGTCTTTTTTCAGGTGATTTTTCCATTATCAAGGACAAGGCGCGTTTCCGTGACAATATCTTTTTTATGGAACCATATCGTCCCGGACTGATACCTGTTGTCTTTGTACACGGCACAGCTTCAAGCCCGGCCCGATGGGCGGAGATGTTCAATGAGCTTCAAAATGACCGCGCATTGTGGGGCCACTATCAATTTTGGCTCTTCACCTATAACACGGGCAATCCCATAACCTATTCCGCGGGCATTCTCACTGAAAGTCTGCGCACGATTGTCGAAGAATTTGATCCATCGCGAAAAGACACCGCATTAAGAAACATGGTGATTATAGGCCATAGTCAGGGAGGGCTTCTTGCCAAACTAACAGCGGTCAATTCGGGATCGGCATTCTGGGATATTGAAGAGATGGGCCCTTTTGAGGAATTGCAGGTATCGCAGGAAAATAAAAAAATGCTCAGGCAAAGCAGTTTCTTCACTCCGGTCCCTTCGGTAAAAAGAATTATCTACATTGCCACACCCCATAAGGGCAGTTTTATCGCCGGTGGCTGGATTGGAAGATTGACGGGCAAGTTCATTGATCTGCCCTTCAACTTTCTGGACGCCATGAAGGAGGCTGTCGCCCTCAATCCTCAAATCAGAGCATTCAGGTCTTTAAAGGGTATTCCAAGGAGCACCGACGATATGGACCCCAAAAGCTCCTTCATAAAAAAACTATCTTCGATGCCGCTGCCACCGGAAGTAACCGCCCATTCAATCATAGCCGTCAGCAATAGGAAAGATCCGAAGAGTAAATGGACCGACGGCGTGGTAAATTATGACAGCGCCCATATCGACGGTGCCGCCTCGGAACTCGTGGTCAATTCGGGACACTCAACACAGGACCATCCGCAAACCATTAAAGAGGTGCGCCGCATTCTTCTTGAACATTTCAAAAATACTTCACATCAGGCAAAATGAGAAAAGCTGTCAGAGCCATTACGATTTTTCTCATTTCGATATTAGTCATTTTCATGACGGTTTGGGCATCGCTGGCTATATATTACTCAACAATATTCCCTTCTTTTCCGCTCCGCGTCATTATGGCCTGTCTTTTTATGCTTGTCACTTTTTTCTGTTTTCTTTTTCTGCCGCGAAGAAGGTGGACCTTCATCGGCTTTCTTGTCGCATTTCTCTTCATCGTTATGTGGTGGATAACGATTCCTGCTTCCAATAACCGGGACTGGCAACGTGATGTATCTGTTCTTCCCCATGCCACCATCGAGAACAACACCGTTACTTTCTATAACATCCGGAACCTCGACTACCGCACGGAGACTGATTTCGATGTTCATTATTACAACAGGGCATTTGATCTCAACACCCTCGAATCCATCGACCTCATCAGCGTCTACTGGATGGGTGATGCCATAGCCCACATTATGATGAGCTTCGGCTTCCGGGGTAATGAATACGTGGCCTTTTCAATAGAAACACGGAAAGAAAAAAACGAGGCATACTCCTCAATCAAGGGTTTCTTTAAACAATACGAATTGATCTATATCGTTGGAGATGAGCGTGATCTAATACGGGTGAGAACAGACTATCGGAACCCCCGGGAAGACGTTTATCTATACCGCATAAAAATCGACAAGGAAAAAGCACGAAAACTCTTGATCGAATACGTCAAACAGATCAATGCAATGAAAAATAAACCCGTCTGGTATAACACCCTTACGACAAACTGTACCACTAATATAGTGATGCATACTAGAACTTTCAGCGACAATATTAAATACAACTGGAAGATATTACTGAGCGGGTACGCCCCTCTCTATGCTTATGAAATGGGTTTTCTCAATACCAATATGACGTTTGAAACATTGAAGTCGCTAAGCTATATCAATCCCAGAGTTCATTCAATCGGGAATGACCCTGATTTTTCCCGAAAGATAAGGGAAGGATTACCCCTGATAAGATAATCCTCCTGCCATGAATAAACCAATTTCAGCTACGATACCCGCAAGAATAATTACTCTCCTCCCAGCACTTTATAGAGTGTAACAAGATTAATGACTTTCGCGAGACGGACAGCTATGAGCCCCTGCTCCGCAGCGTAGAGGGAGCGTTGCGCGTCGAGAACACTCAAATAACTATCAATCCCCTGTGAATAGCGAGCATTGGTAAGGGTATAGGCATCCGATGAAGCCTTGACAAGTGATTCCTGGGCTGTCATCTGATCCCCCACTGTGCCTTTTTGCGCAAGGGCATCAGCCACTTCTTTGAACGCAACCTGGATTGCCTTCTCATATTGCGCAACAGCAATTTCTCTCTCTACTTTAGATCCTTTCAAGGCTGACCACAAGCGGGAATCAAAAAGCGGCATAACGACCTGTGGGGCAAAGCTCCATGTCGAAGAACCTGCTGAGAAAAGTCTCGATAGTTCGTAACTTCCTGTCCCAACGGTGCTTGTCAAAGAAATCCGTGGGAAAAATGCCGCCCGTGCCGCACCGATATTGGCATTAACGGCTTTCAACTGATGTTCTGCAGCCAGTATATCAGGGCGATTAAGAAGTACCTCTGAAGATATGCCCGGTGATATCTCCTTAGGAGGAATGATGCTTCCAAAGTCGGCAGGTTTCAAGTCGTCGGGCACAGAAGTACCGACGAGGAGATCCAGCATATTTTCATCCTGAGCAGCCATTCGCGTATAAAGAGCCACGTTACTACGGGCTGCATCAACTTGAGTCTGTACACGGCGGAGGTCCAATTCATTCGTAAGACCAACGTCATAACGTCGTTTAATCAGGTCATACGTTGCCTGTTGAGCATCAAGAGTAGATTTTGCCAGTTTGAAACCTTCTTTATCCGCCGCGATGGCAAGATACGTTGCGGTCACTGAGGATATTAACGATATCTTGGCACCGCGTTGAGCGTACTCAGTAGCCAGGTATTGTTCCAGGGCTTTGTCCTTGAGGCTGCGAATGCGTCCAAAGAAATCAATTTCCCAGGAAAGAAGGCCCATATCGACACCGTAGTAATCGCTTATATGGTCCTTCCCGGTGTTGGAAAGGTCGGCCGGTACCCTTTCTCTGTTCATGACGCCCACCGCATTGAGCATGGGAAATAGTTCAGCTCGCTGGATACCATAAACCGCACGGGCTCTTTCCACATTCAAAGTCGCTATGCGCAGATCACGATTGTTCTCCAGGGCCATAGTGATGACTTTCTGAAGACGCTTGTCAGTGAAGTATTCCTGCCAATTGGTATCCGATACTTTTGGGGCTTCGGGTACAATAATGTCTTCTCTGTATGCCGTTCCCTTGGGCCATTCCGCTGGAACCGGCGATGTCGGGCGTATATAATCAGGAATCATCGTACAGGCCGTCAGTGAAAGAACCGTAAATGTAACAAATATTTTCTTTCCTATCATAATATTATTCCTCTGAAGAAGTTTTAATACCGGACCGCCTTTCAGCTGAAGAACCATTCGCCGGATCATTGTCAGGTCTATCGGGTGATTTTCTTCTTTCGAATATCTGAGTTATGAGAACAAAAAAGAGCGGGATATAGAAGATGGCGATAATCGTCGCTGTGAGCATTCCTCCGGCCACTGTTGTACCGATGGCCTTCATGGCGCCGGCGCCGGCGCCCGTTGCGATGGCCAGCGGCAGAACTCCAAAGAAAAAGGCCAGCGAGGTCATGATGATCGGCCGCAGTCTCAATCTGGCCGCTTCAGCGGTGGCAGCCATAAGTCCTGCGCCCTGTGCTATTCGTTCTTTCGCGAATTGAGCGATAAGGATTGCATTTTTTGTCGTCAGACCAAGCGTGGTGAGAAAACCGATTTGAAAATAAACATCATTGTACAGACCTCTCGACCAGGTCGCAAGCGCTGCCCCAAAAATTCCAATCGGCAGGACAAGGAGAATTGAGATCGGGATCGACCAGCTCTCATAAAGCGCGGCAAGACAGAGAAAAATGACAATGATCGAAAAAGCATATAAGAGCGGCGCCTGAGAACCTGCCATTCGTTCTTGATAGGAAAGACCTGTCCATTCATAACCAATTCCCTGGGGCAGCTTCCCCGCTATCTCTTCCATGGCCTGCATCGCTTCACCTGAGCTCTTTCGCGGCGCCGGTTCTCCCTGGATATTCATGGACGGGAAACCATTATACCGTTCAAGCCTTGGGGACCCCGATGTCCAGCTACCTGATGCAAAAGAAGAAAATGGAACCATCGTTCCTGCCGTATTACGCACATGGAGTTTATCTATATCTGTTGGGAGCATACGGTAAGGCGCGTCAGCCTGCACCCAGACACGCTTTATCCGTCCTCCTTGCACAAAATCGTTTACATAGGAGCTTCCAAAGGCCTTGTTAATACCGCTATTGATTGAGGTGATAGGGACTCCAAGGGCTCCTGCCTTTCCCCAGTCCACATCAACCCGGTATTGAGGTACATCTTCCATACCATTGGGTCGGACTTTGGCTAAACGTGCATCTTTTGCAGCCATGCCGAGGAGTTGGTTGCGGGCCTCTATGAGTTTGGCATGACCGAGCCCGCCGCGATCGAGCAGTTGGAAGTTAAAACCGGTGGCTTGAGCCAGTTCAGCCATAGCAGGCGGTGTAAAGGCAAAAACCAAACCCTCATGATATTTTGAAAAGGCCATCATCGCTCGCTGCGCAACAGCCGTTGCCCTCAGATCCGACCGATTGCGCAAATCCCAGTCCTTGAGCTTGGCGAATACCATACCATTATTTTGAGCTATTCCGGAAAAACCTGCTCCGGAAATAGACATAACGCTTTCCATAGCATCTTTTTCATTTTCTTCAAAATGCTTCTGAACCTTATTTATCACCTTGTCGGTCTGCTCCTTTGTGGAACCTGCAGGCAATATTATCTGTGCGAGCAGTGCTCCCTGGTCCTCATCAGGAATATACGCTGTGGGTATGCGGAGGATGAGAACTCCGACGGCTGCAACTATAAGAACATAAATTACTCCATAGCGCAGCTTCCTGGAAAACGAGCTCTCAACTGTTTTTACATATCTGTCTCTTGCGCGAAAGAAGAGACGATCGAACCAGACAAAAAATGGTCTCAACAGTGGAACTGCACTCTCCGCCGGCTCATGCCCTGCGGGAACCGGCTTGAGAAGGGATGCGCAGAGAACAGGCGTCAATATCAACGCCACGACTACTGAGAGCAACATTGAGGAAATAAGCGTCACGGAAAACTGACGGTAGATGATACCTGTCGAACCGCCAAAGAATGCCATAGGGCCAAATACTGCCGATAGTACCAGGCCAATGCCGATCAGAGCGCTCGTGATTTGTTTCATCGATTTCGCCGTGGCTTCCCGCGGAGATATGCCTTCCTCACTCATGATCCGCTCCACATTTTCAACTACCACAATGGCATCATCCACGAGAAGGCCGATTGATAGAACCATGGCAAACATCGTCAGCATATTTATTGAAAATCCAAAAAATTGCATTACTGCAAAGGTTCCGAGGAGAACTACGGGCACCGCGATTGTCGGTATGAGAGTGGCGCGGATGTTACCCATAAAAAGCCACATAATGAGGAATACAAGGATGATCGCCTCAATGAGGGTCTTAACCACCTCCCAGATGGCCACCCTAACAAACGGAGTGGTGTCGTAGGGGTATACCACTTTCAGACCGTGAGGAAAATAGGGTTTCATTTCTTCCAGCTTGGCTTTCACGGCGTTTGCCGTATCAATGGCGTTTGCCCCTGCCATCTGTCTGATGGCAAGAGCGGTAGAGGGTTTTCCGGCGTAATTCACATCGACTACATACGAATCTGATCCAAGTTCTGTCCGTCCCACATCTTTGATGCGAACAATTGAACCATCCGGGTTGATACGGACAGGAATTTGAGCAAATTCTTCCGGGCTTTTCAGGAGACCCTGGACTATAATGGAGGCATTCAATCGCTGCCCTTTTACCGCAGGCAGTCCACCAAACTGGCCTGCTGAAACTTCAGCATTGTAAGCCCTGAGAGCTGTAACTACATCATCGATTGTCAGTTTGTAGTCCACCAGTTTGTCCATGTTCAGCCAGACACGCATGGCATACTGTGCCCCGAACATCTCCACCTCACCTACACCTGGAACTCTTGATAATATTTTTTCCAGATTTGATCCGGCATAGTCCTTCAGGTCGTTGGCATCCATGCTACCGTCTTCGGATATAAGTCCCACTATCAGGAGAAAGTTCATTGTTGCCTTCCCAACTGTGATACCCGAGCGTTGTACCTGTTCCGGCAGGCTCGTTATGGCAAGCTGGAGTTTGTTCTGCACTTTAGACCAGGCCAGATCAGGGTCAGTCCCCGGCGCAAAAGTCAGCTGGATACGTGACATCCCCGATGAACTGCTCTCTGATGAAAGGTAGAGCATGTTTTCGAGACCAGTCATCTTTTGTTCAATAATCTGGGTCACACTGTTTTCCACGGTTTCTGCCGAAGCACCGCTTAACATAGCGTTAATGTATATCGACGGCGGTGCAATGGGAGGGTATTGTGCCACAGGCAGACTATAGATCGCAAGGCAGCCCGTCAACATGATGATGATGGCAATAACCCAGGCAAAGACAGGGCGGTCGAGAAAGAATTTTGATAACATAAAACGCCCCCTACTTTGTTTTTGACGCTACAGGCTGCGTCTGTCCTGCGGCTTGTGTGTTATCTTTTTGTCGTGACTCCGACGAGACTATTTTCACGGGAACACCGGGGCGCACTTTCTGGAGGCCTTCGACTATTACACGATCACCCGCTTTCAAGCCCGAAGATACATACCATTTGTCACCAACGGCGCGGTTTGCCGCGATCATCCGTAGTTCCACTTTATTTTCGGAATTAACGATGAACACGAAAGGGTTTCCTTTTGGATCACGTGATACCGCCTGTTGAGGGGCAAGTATTGCCTGTTCAACAATGCCTTCTTGGATAATCGCGCGTACATACATGCCCGGCAGGAGGATATATTTCGGATTTGGAAATACCATGCGGAGGATGACTGATCCGGTGCTTGGATCAACGGTAATATCTGAAAACTTCAAGGCCCCCTCTGACACGTAGGGGGTGCCATCCTCAAGGAGCAGTTTTACCTTTGTCTGGCCAGGACCGCCGCTTTTGAGTTGACCCGCTGATATGCTCTTTTTGATTCGCAGCAACTCTGCGCTTGACTGTGTCGCGTCCACATAAACAGGATTAACCTGCTGAATGGTGGTAAAGGCAAGGGGTTGATAAGCTGTTGCCAGGGCGCCAACGGTCACATTGGATTTGCCTATCCGTCCGCTGATAGGCGCAACAATACGGGTATGGGCGAGGTTCAGACGTGCGTTTTCCACTGCCGCTTTCTGCGCCTCGACTTCTGCCTGCGCCTGTTTGTGCGCTGCTACTACATCGTCATACTCCTGTTTGCTGACCGCGTTGATAGTGACAAGTTCCTTATATCTTTCAACCCTGTTGCCGATAGACACAACATTAGCTTCAGCCCTGGCAAGGGCCGCTTTTGACCCGTTATGGGCTGCCTCATAGCTTGAAGGATCTATCTGGTAGAGCGGCTGTCCTGCTTGAACATTATCTCCTTCTTCAAAGAGGCGTTTTTGGACAATACCGCTTACCTGAGGTCTTACTTCGGCAACGAGAGAGGCAGAGGTTCGTCCAGGTAATTCCGTTGTTATCGGTAGACGTTCCGGCTGCATTGCTGTTACAACCACCTCTGGAGCGCCGCCTTGTCCCTGCCCTTTTGGTTTTCCACAACCAACTATAGTTAAACAAAGTATATTAATCCCAATAAAAATAATAAGCGCGCTTTTAGATATTATCTTCATATAACACCTCTAATTTCTTAAATTTCATTATGTATTTTGTCGGCTCAATGGTTTGACTTTTTTTGTTTTCCACTTTATTAGCTTTATTTTATTTGTTGATCAGACACCCCTTTAAAAATAATTCTGTGATGAGAGAAACATCATCTTCAAGCGGATGTTGGTTGGGACTTTCTAATCGATAGAGGAGGAATCCGCTTATTAGTCCTCTTAATGCCATAGACAACTGTAAGGGGTCTATCTTTCGAATCACATTAGAGCAGATACCCTTTTTTAGCAATGAAGCCACTTTCCCCATCGTCTTATTGTTGATGGTACACCATTCTTGATAAACACCTGCTCTGATGTTGCAACTCAATCCCTTCTCGGCTAAATAGAAACGTATAAGCGCAAGATTACTCTCAAAAAATTTAGTCTCTGCAGCAATAAACTCTCTGATAATGTTTTGGATATCGTCTTCTTTGGAGAGCACTTCACTAAGAATATGGGATTGTTCTTCCGTCTTGTTAATTATCAATACTCTATATAATTCTTCTTTATTCTTAAAAAAATTGTAGAGAGTACCTATACTGAATTCGGCTTTTTTAGCAATTTCATACATGGAAACACTGTGGTATCCTTTTTCTGAAAAAAGTTCAAAAGCGACAGTAAGTATTTGATTACGGTGAATAAGTTTTTCTTTTTCCCTACGTGAGAGTGTTTTTTCTTTCATACTGTCAACATACAATAATATGAATTCGATAAATGTATATATAATTCAATCATTGAATCTATATTCATATTACAATAAAATTATCTTCAAGTCAATAATCTTACATCATGCTCAAATATAACAGAAGAAGGATCCGGAGCCGTTGCTTCCGCTATTTTTCGCGGGTAACAAAGGTAACCCCGATGACTCCGGGGCCAGTGTGGGAAGTAATCACTCCACCGATTGTACAGCGTTGCATGAGAATAACGTTGGGGATTTTGACTAGCCGGTTCACAAGTCCTGTGACCACATCAGTATTGTCTGATTCAGCAACAATCAGGTTGAGCGGCAGACCCTCGGCTGCTTTCTTTTCAATCAACTCCACATAGCGGTTCAGAAGCCGCTCGGTAGTGCGGATTTTTTCAACGGGGTGTATAGCCCCCTCTACAAGTTTCAGAAGCGGCTTGATTTTCATGAGTGTCCCCAAAAATGCCTGCGCCTTGCCGATGCGTCCTCCGCGCTGTAAATATTCAAGGGAATCGACAGAAAAATATGTTTCTACTTTCTCTGAAAGCTCTCCGGCATACGTAACAATATCTTCAAACGATAGACCGGCGTGTATCTTCTCCACGCAGCAATGGATTATCAGCGCAAGCCCAAGAGAGGCCTGACGCGAATCGATCACTTCGATTCTGGCCTCAGGAAAACTGGTCCTGGCAAGGCAGGCGGATTGATAGGTTCCGCTCAATCTGGAAGAAATATGGATGGAAAGTATCGGTTCATTCTTTTCCACAAACGGAGTATACGCATCGATGAAATCCTGCGGGGAAGGTTGAGATGTTGTCGGGAAATCCGTTGACGCTTTTAAAATATTAAAGTACGCTTCAGGTTTCATATCAAGATAATCACGCCATTTTCTTTCACCCAATTGAATGGTAAGAGGAACCATCCCGATGTCCATTTGTTCATAAAGTTCTTTCGTTAAATCCGCCGTACTGTCAGTTATTATCTTCATCGCTCCCCCCTATTCCACGGAAATAATATATTGCGCGTATGGCTGCCCGCCGTAATAGAGTTCCACTTCAACACCTTCATGTCTTTGTTTCAGCATCAATTGCAGGGTTTCGGCTTCTTCTTTTCGAATGGGTTCTCCATAGTAAATGGTGACAATCTCGTCAGAAGGTTTTATCATGGCCGCGACGAGGCCGATAGCCGCGTCTTCCGCTCGTGAGCATGATACTTGAATTTTTCCTCCGAAGATACCGATGGAATCACCGGAAAGTACCTCTACGCTCCCCTGAACAGCATTACGGGAAGCGAGCGCCACTTCGCCTGTTTTTACATGTCCAACCGCTTCTCTCATTTTATCAAGATTCTCTTCAGTTGAAGCATCATCCATATAGGCAAGTAAAGCGGAGAGACCCTCCACTGACGAGGCCGTCTCCAGGACTGTAACTCTTTTAGGAGTCATTCCGGCTGCCTGAGCCGCTACAGGATAAATGTTTTTATGATTAGGCAAAATAATAACATCGGAAGACGCTACTGTTTCGATTGCTTCCACAAGATCAGAAGTGCTCGGGTTCTGGGTCGGGCCTCCGTCTACAACCAGCTCAGTCCCGGCGTTGTAAAAAAGTTCCTTCAGGCCGTCTCCAAGAACGACAGCAATGACCGAGGTACGTTTCGCGGTATTGACATCCTGGAAGCGGGCCGTGTGCTGTACAAGCATATCATCGACTTTGATCGATGATACCTGTCCCAGGGACGAAGCATATTTAAGGACATCTTCCGGCTGTCCGGTATGGATATGTACCCTCGCCAGATGGGTATCTCCCACTACGACAAGGGAATCGCCCATTTGAGCTAAGGCATTTTTAATAGCATCTTCGGAGATCTGACTTCCCTTCAAAATAAATTCGGTGCAATATCTGAAATTCCAGTGATGTTCCCCGGCTTCAACAAATGCCCCGGATGGCATCTCGTCTTCGCTGGCAATTACATCTGCCACATTAACCCCCTGGACAAGCTGCAATATGCCTTCGAGGAAATAGAGGAACCCCAGCCCTCCGGCATCGACCACGCCGGCTTCTTTTAGTTTTGGTAAAAGCAGAGGAGTGCGTTCCACTGATGATCTGGCCGAGGCTGTCATTTCATCCAGAAATATAGCAAGGTTTTTTTCTGTCCTGGCGACTTGCCGCGCGGTTTCCGCCGCGTCGTTTATGACAGTCAGGATAGTGCCATCTGTTGGACGCAAAATGGCCCTCTGCGCCTTCTCGCTCGCCCATGTAAAGGCGACGGAGAGATCTTCAGCAAAAAGACGCTCCCGTCCCTTAACGCCTTCGGCTAGACCGGACAATACCTGTGCCATAATAATACCTGAATTGCCGCGGGCCCCCATGAGGGCGCCCCAAGCGGCTGCCTTGGCAACGGTCTCCAGCGAAAAGTCCTTCAACGCTTCCATTTCCCGAACCGTGGCAATGAAGGTGGCAGACATATTGCTGCCAGTATCGCCGTCGGGGACGGGAAATACGTTAATCTTGTTCAAATAATCACGGTTTTTGATTACCCTGTCCGCTCCGGCTGTGATGATCTGCTTGAATCGTTTTCCTGTCACATAGAGTATGGGCATTTGCTTCACCTTCCTGAATGGTCCTGCGGGCAGGTAGGAAAGTATAGTATATTATTCTTTATTGGACAAGTTTCTATAGTTCTCTAATTTGTTAGAGATCATTTTTGTTCCTCGTTAAAAGTGCGCTGTGGCTCATGCGTATTTTCGGTGTGTCTTTTACGATAAAACCGATTTCTTTCGCGGTTTGCATCGTTTGCAAAAAACTTTTTTTAGAAACATGGACAATAGGCTCAACAAGGAGAAACAGTCCTCCGGGTTTTAATAAGTTGTATATTTCCGAAATAAATTTTTCTTTATCACGAACCTCGTGGACCATATAAAAGGCCAGAATAAAATCGGCCTTCGGATGATTGCCAAGGGAATCAGGTTCCGCGAGATAAGGTGTGATTCTTTCTGAAACTCCCCGTTTCTCGGCTCTTCTTGCGAGTGCAGAGAGCATTTTCGCCTGAACATCTATGGCAGTAACGTGTCCTGTGGGCCCGACAAGTCTCGCGAGAGGTATTGTGAAGTAACCCATGCCGGGACCGATATCAATGACAGTGTCTCCGGGCTTAATATAGGGACTCAACAAGGTTTCAGGATCATGAAAAAGCACGCGAAACCGGTTATCGAACGTGAAGCACAACCACCACGGACAGACCATCTACATACTCCTAATCGAAAACACCTTCTCGGACGAGTTCAACAAACTCTTCATCGGACATGCCGAGGATACTCGTACAGATGCACTCGTTGTGTTGCCCCAGACACGGAGAAGTCCTGATTCGTGGTGGCGTTCCCGTCAATTTGAAGGGAGGATTGGGGTGACCAAAAACACCAATAACTGGATGTTTCATTGGAATAAGGAATTTCCTCGCTTTTAAATGCGGATCGCTATCCACAACATCTTCCATTGTCTGCACGATCCCGGCAGGCACGGAGGCGGCTTGCAACATCTTCATTACATCTTCAGCCGAATGCCGCGCTGTCCACTCTGATACCAGTTTTTCAAGCTCATCTTCGTTCATCTTCCTCGATTCAAGCGTCGCAAAACGTTCTTCTTCTGTCCACGGAAGGTCTCCAAGGACAGAGCAAAAAGTCTTCCATTCGTCTTCGGTAAACACAGCGATCGCACACCACCGGTCTTTTCCTGTACAGGGAAACACACCGTGAGGGGCCGCGTATGCGATACGGTTGCCCTGCCGCACCTGTAAGTGCCCGTTCAGTTCCCAGTCGAGCAGAGCCGGCGTGTTTTGATGGATGCATAATTCAAGCATGCTTGCATCGATGTACTGTCCTTTGCCTGTCCGTCTCCTGTAATCAACAGCACCTACTATGGCCATTGCGACAAAGAGGGGGAGTATGGAATCACCATAGGGCACGTTTGGTCCCACAGGCCCCCTGTCCGGCCAGCCTGTCTGATCAAGATACCCGGAGAGGGCGGCGCCACTCCCGTCAATGCCCCGTTGATTCGTGAGCGGGCCGCTTTGGCCGTAAACACTGGCTTCCGCCATAATGATGTCCGGTTTCACGTTTTTCGCGAACTGGTAACCAAGATTGAGTTTATCCAGTGTGCCCGGAGCGAAATTCGCGTTGATTACATCAGCCCATCTTATAAGCTTCTCGATGACGCCCCGCGCGCGGGGATTCCTCAGATCGACACTCATGCTGTACTTGGAAGTATTCAAATGAGTAAACCAGGGTTTGTCATCTGGATTGGTCGCCGTCGACATTGATACAGCACGGTTTGTCCGGGCAATATCGAGGTGTGATACGGATTCCACGCGGATCACCGTGGCGCCATAGTCACCGAGAAATTTGGTTGCTGATGCCCCCGCAATGGCCCAGCCGAAATCAAGTATCTTTATCCCTGCCAGCGCTCCATACGGTTCTCCTTCAGCGCATTCTTTACTCTTTGTGCCATAAGCGTTTTTCACTTTTTCCGTCTGGCTCTTATTAAAACCATTAAAAATCTCTTTGTTATGTTCACCGATATGGGGCGCCCTTCGACATATAAAATTCTCCGTCTCTGTACTGAGAAAGAACCTGACAGGGACGGTAATCTTTTTTGCGGCGTCGGGAGATTCGATATCCTTCCAGTAGTCCCGTACTTTTAAATGATTATTCTCAAGCAGATCAGCGGGTGTATTTACTGTGCATGCCTCGATACCCCGCTTCAATCCTTCTTCGGCAAGTTCTTTTTTCGTATGATTGAGAAAAAATTTCGCTATGGTATCCTGATGTTCTTCTATCACGGCCCTGGGGACTGTCGCCATATCGTGGTCTTCCCACTTCTTAATTTTCTTGAGAGGGTTCTCCAGCCCATCATCATCGATCCATCGTGAGATGGCACGATTGGTAGGAGCGGCAACGCGACCGCCCCCGTAGAGCCAGAACACATATCCGTCTTTGCACTGCCAGATCCATTGCGTTGAACGTGCACCTACCGTACGTATGACGCCGTTCCGATTGATGAGCCGTTTATCAAACTCCCAGACAATGAGGTTTGAGTGTACCCTGCTCGCCGCAACTTCCTGCATTGACACGTCGACCTGTTGGCCTTGACCGGTCATTTGTCGATGAAAATGTGCCATCACCGTTCCCAGAGCTGCAGCAGCACCTGTATGAAAATAGATTGAATCAGGCCCCTCCCTGACAGGAGGCCGGTCAGGATAACCATTCGTAAGGAGAACACCGCTCATGGCTGACGCGATCAACTCGCTTCCCTTATATTTACTGTACGGGCCGGTCTGTCCGAATGAAGTGATGGATGTAACAATGATGCCGGGGTTTATCTGCTTGAGTGCCTCATATCCGATGCCAAGTCCATCGAGATAACCGGGCATGTATGATTCAATGATAAAGTCCGTATCTTTTACCAGCTTACAGAAAATGTCCCGTCCTTCAGTCGTATCGAGATCAAGGGTGACACTCCGCTTGTCTGTGTTAAACGCCAGCCAGTAGAGGCTTTTCTCAGGATGTCGCTCATTATGGAGAAACGGTGGAATAAGACGTGCCGGGTCTCCGCCCGGTTTTTCAACTTTTATTGTCTCAACTCCCATGGCCGCTAAAATCTTACCGCAGGCAAACCCCTTCTGATCGGTAAGATCGAGCGCCCGGAAACTGCTCAGCAGACCCTCACCCACCTATTTCTTCCTCTCTGATATGCCTGTTTTCAGAAGATAAAAGTTCCGATCAGACCGGTTGCTCTTCTTCCTTTCACCTTTCACCTTTTACCTTTAACCTTTCCCCTGTTTCATCGACCCTCGAATTTGGGTTTGCGTTTCTCGAGGAAGGCTTCTGTACCTTCCGTGCGGTCGTAGGAAGTCCTGAGTGGATTAAAAATCATGTCCACGAGGCTCTGACCGAAGGATCCGGGAGATTCAATAAAACGCTTAAAGTACTGTTTATAGGCCTGAATATGTTTCGGAGCGCCTTCACAAACCATTGTCGCGAGTTCTGTGGCCCGTTCCATCAGTTTTTCGTGAGGCACAACTTCGCTCACCAGCCCCATGCGGAGCGCTTCTTCAGCATTGAGATGTTTTCCGGTAAGCATCAAATACATGACGTTCCCGAGACTTATCTGGTACGTATATGTATTAGGATAGCGCATCGTGAGACCACGCCTGGCAACTGGGACGCCGAATTTGGCTCGTTCCGTACAGATACGGAAATCACAGAACATAACGGCGCAGTTGAATCCTGAGGCAAGACAGTAACCGTCAACAGCTGCTATAAAAGGCTTTGGGCAATTCTCCATGGCGCGATAAGTGGGAAAAACACCATAGCTCTGATGGAGCCTCTTGACCCGTTGTTTCAGATCGCCTCCCGCTGAGAAATTACCGCGGGCGCCGCTGATAACACCACAGAACAAACTGTCGTCTGCCGTATAATCTTTTACCGCATCTTCCAACGCGTCCATAACTTCCTGGCTCATGGCGTTCATCTGTTCCGGCCTGTTGAAGGTAAAAAATGCTATAGGTCCTTTTTTCTCGTAAATCACAACATTTTCTTCTGACATTGTTTCTCCTTTCTCACAGGCGACCCTGCACTAAATAATATTATTTATCCAGCCACGTATCTGCCGGTGTCCACATGGCATTTGCCGGTGTCCCGTTTAATCCGTGGCCGTGTACGTGTTTCTGGCTTGCCACAAAGTCATATCTGCATAGTAAAGTAATCTGCAGCGCGTACTTATCAATCATTAATTTCATGATTTCCTTTGTCCATTTTGCTTTTCCGGCAAAATCAGGCGCCGCAATAGCATTATTAATCGCTTTTTTATAATCGGCCGGAGCGAGCATGAACGCATAGTCCTGACCGTCTCCGGCATAAATCGCGGACATCACACCCGAAACATCCGGATTCGGCGAGACACGGTTCATGATGAGGCCTTCCCATTTACCTCCGAGTGTAGCTATCTGATCGTACCTTGCTTTCTGGGCAGGGTCGAGCTCGGCATCAATCCCAACAGCCTTGAGAAAACCCTGTACGGCTGTGAAGAGTTCATCTTCCTGCGGGTTTGAACGATAAATGATTTTCGTTTTGAACCCGTTCGGATAACCTGCCTGTTTCAGTAGCTCTTTCGCTTTCTCTGGATTATATGGATATCCGGCAACAGCGGGATTATAGCCCCAGTGTCCTTTATAGATAAACTGGTTCGCCGGCTCTCCCTCACCTCTAAACACTGATTTCACAATGGCCGCCGCATCAATCGCGTATTGCGCTGCCTGGCGTACACGCAGATCAGCCCACGGTGATTTGGGATTAGCGGAATCTCCGATCAGCCCAACCGAACCGGAACCTACCTTGCCGCGTGAGATCACCAGTCCCGACTTTTCCAGATCGGCAACATCCTTGGCTGCAATCGTGGCGGAAATGTCGACCTCACCCGCCTTAATGCTCATTACTCTTGTACCTGCATCAAAGATCGGCGTCCACACAATCTCATCAAGATATGGTTTTCCTTTCTGCCAGTAACCGGGAAATTTTTTCCAAACTGTTTTTGTGTCCTTTTCCCAGCTTACAAATTGAAACGGGCCAGTTCCGATGGGATTCTTTGCACACCATTCCACACCATTTTTTTTGCACCCAGCTGGCGACACCATCATGCCTAACCCCTGCGCGCAAAGCTGGCTGATGATAGTCGAGTCCCATTCCGTAAGATTTATGCGCACTTTACTCGGATCAATTACTTCCACGGATTTGAACTTCTCGGTACCCATCTGTTTTGCGGCTATTGATTGTTCAAAGTTCCATTTCACCGCTTCGGCGTCGAAATCGGTGCCGTCGTGGAACTTGACACCTTTTCTCAAGGTTATGGTAATTGTTTTATCCTTAGCATCATCTTTTCTGCTTAACGCAAGCCAGGGTATTACTTTTCCGTCTTTGTCGAACCGAAAGAGTGTTTCAATGCCAGGAGAAACATGCCGCACGCCTCCAGCTGTAAGAAGTTTTGCCGGATAGCCTATTGAAGCACCATCCGAAACATC
>JAEAME010001318.1_pt1 | contig 17885 bp, 12 predicted proteins | sample 8958731 | NCBI WGS metagenome assembly JAEAME01 (sample SAMN16933194, study PRJNA681113) | bioreactor sludge metagenome | isolation source: anerobic bioreactor sludge (Control) | place: India:Bengaluru | collected 2018-10-24 | reverse complement strand
CTGCTCCTATCTCGAGGACATCATCCGCACCTACATCGACCTGTCCAAGATGGAGATCGACGGCCTGGCCGCCTTCAAGAAGAAGGTCCCCTTCGCCTCCGAAGTGGTCGCCCCGGCCCTGGATATGCCGGGCGTGCGCGACAACCTCAAGAAAATGGCCCTCGTGACCGAGTTCGAGGGCGATCCCGTGCTCGACGGCGACCCCGCCCTGCTCAAGATCCTGGTCGGCAACCTGGTCAACAACGCCATCAAGTACGGGGCCGAAGGGACGCCCGTCCGGCTCCGGCTGGCGCGGCAGGGCGGCGAGGTCGTGTTCGCCGTGCGCAACCAGGGCGTCGGCATCCCCAAGGAGGACCTGCCGCGGCTGTTCAAGCGCTTCGAGCGCCTGAAACAGAAAGGCACCGAGGGCGTCAAGGGCTCCGGCCTGGGCCTCTACATCTGCAAGACGGTCGTCGACAAGCACAAGGGCCGCATCTGGGTCGAGGGGGAGCCCGGCCAGTGGGTCGAGTTCTGCGTCGCCCTGCCGGTCGAGAGCGGCGAGGCCGGGCCCGGGCCGGGCGCGCCCGCGGCCTGACGAACAGGCCTCCGCACTCCGGGCGCGCCGCGCCGTTCCGCCCCGCGCGCCCGGCCCCCCTTATTGACGCCGGCCGCCGGCCCGATGGATACTAGCGGCGGGCGCCCGCCCTCATCCCGGCGAAAGGAGTCCGGCCATGGCCAAGGAATCGCGCGCGGACATCGTCTTCAAGGGCGGCATGATGTTCGAGGGCCGGTCCGGGCGGGCCGCGGCGGCCGTGACCATGGATTTCGCCGCCGAAGGCGAGCCCGTCGGCGGCTATACGCCCATGGAGCTCGTCCTGACGAGCCTGGCCGGCTGCAGCGGCCAGGTCACGGTCGGCCTGCTCAAGCGCCTGGGCCAGGAGGTCCGGGACCTGACCGTCCACGCCCGCGGCGAGAAGAAGGAGATCCACCCGGCGGTCTTTACCGCCATCGAGCTCGAGTTCGAGTTCCGGGGCGGCCGCCTCGACCCGGTCCAGGTCGAGAAGGCCCTGGCCCTGTCGGAAGAGCGCTATTGCCCGGTCTGGGCCATGCTCAAGAAAGCCGCGCCCGTCAAAGCGACCTACCGGCTCCTCGCCGGCTGAGGCCGGACGAACTCCGCCTACTTCGTTTTGATCATCCCGGTCTTGTAGGCGTACCACCCCGCCGCGCCGATCGCGCCGCCGACGCCGCCTTCCAAGACGATCCGGACAATGGACCCGACGCCCCAGCTGTAGGACAGCAGGCCGGCGGCGATGCCGGAGTAGCGGATGGAGATGGCGATCCAGGTGACGACGGCGTAGACCAGGCCGACGACCGCGCCGAGGATGGCGCCGTTGACGATGATCTCGACGATCGAGGGCTTGGTCTCGGCTTTCAGGGCCAGACCCACATACCAATAGCCGGCGAAGGCCGCAATGACCCAGAAGAGGACCCCCATGAGACCGCCCAGGATGCCCAGCAGCCACAGCGCCCCCCCGATGGCGGCCGCGATGACGGGGATCTTGCCGGCCTTGATGAGGTTCGTCTTGTCGATCTTGATCTGAGATTGTCCTTCGGTCATGGCTCTCTCCTTGCTCCCGAGATGCTCTCTGTATTGCCATAAACAGCCGCGGGAATCAAATCCTTCCTTTGCATCGGAAAGGCAAGCCGCTTAGAATGGGTCTACGAGGAGATGCGCCATGCGTGACAAGCTGCCGGTCATCGGACTGCTCATCCTGCTGGCCTTCGCCGTCGCCGGCTGCGATCGAGAGGGCGGCAAGGGGAAGGAGGGGATCGCCATGACCCACGAGAAGACCGCCGCGCCGCCGGCCTGGACGGACGTCCTGGCCGGATATCTGCCCGCCTTGGGGCACCGCAACTGGATCGTCGTGTCCGACTCGGCCTTCCCGCTCCAGATCTCGCCGGGCATCGAGACCATCGTCACGGGCGAGGACCATTTCGCCGTGCTCGATAAGGTCCTCAAGATGGTCGACGGGGCCAAGCACATCCGGCCCAAGATCTGGCTCGACAAAGAGCTGGCTTATGTCACGGAGGACCTCGCCCCCGGCGCGGACGAGGCCAAACGGAGATTGGAGACGACGCTGGAGGGTCGCGGCGCCCAGCCCGTCCTCCATGAGGAACTGATCGCCAAGCTCGACCAGGCGGGGAAGGCCTTCAAGATCGTCATGGTCAAGACCACCCTGGCCGTGCCCTATACGTCGGTCTTCCTGGAGCTCGACTGCGGCTATTGGCCATCCGCCAACGAAGCCACGATGCGGGACCGGATGAAGTGAACCGCGAGTTCTACGCCGACACGATCGCCGGTTTCCAGGCGTCGTCCGTCGATGAGATCGTTGGCCGGCTGACGCAGGGGAGCGATTTTCCCGTCGAACCGGCCCAGAGGGACGCCTGGATCTGCGAGATCGAGATCCTTCGTCGCGTTCTCGGGCCCCATGCGGGGGGCATCCATTTCGAATATTCCATCCCCCGCATGGGGGAACGGATCGATGTCCTGCTCGTCATCGGGCCGGTCATCTTCGTCCTGGAATTCAAGACCGGGGCCCGGGAATTCACCCGCTACGCGCTCGATCAGGTCACGGATTATGCCCTGGACCTCAAGAACTTTCACGAAACGAGCCATGACCGCTTCGTCGCGCCGGTGTTGATCGCGACCGCCGCCCGGAGCGGCGGCCTGCCGCTGGTCGAGGAAACGCCCGCCCGCGACGGCGTCCTCGTTCCCCTCAGGTCCAATGCCGAGGATCTCGGGGACGTTCTCAAGAGGGTGCTGGATTACGCGGCCGGCGAGCGGATCGACTGGGCCCATTGGAGGTCCGGACGATACAGCCCGACGCCGACCATCATGGAAGCGGCCCTGACGCTTTATCGCCAGCACTCGGTCGCCGAGATCTCCCGGAGCGACGCGGGGGCGATCAATCTCCGACAGACCTCGGCGAGCATCTCGGCGATCGTCCAGGAGGCCAAGGAACGCGGCCGCAAATCGATCTGCTTTGTCACCGGGGTCCCCGGGGCCGGCAAGACCCTCGTCGGCCTCAATATCGCCACCAAGTACATCGATAAAGCCGACGCCCACCACAGCGTCTTTCTCTCCGGCAACGGGCCTCTGGTCAAGATCCTCCAGGAGGCGCTGGCGCGCGATATGGTCGTCCGGACGAAGGCCAGGGGAGAGAGGATCAAGAAAGGGGAGGCGAAGAGCCGGGTAAAGGCCTTTATCCAGAACGTCCATCATTTCCGGGACGAGGGACTTCGCGATCCCCAGCCGCCCGTCGATCATGTGGCCTTGTTCGACGAGGCCCAGCGGGCCTGGAACGTGGCCATGACCGCGGACTTCATGAAGCGGAAGAAGAAGCAACCCGGCTTCAACCGCTCGGAACCGGAGTTCCTCATCTCCTGCCTCGACCGGCATCCCGATTGGGCGGTCGTGATCTGCCTGGTCGGCGGCGGCCAGGAGATCAACCGGGGCGAGGCGGGCATCGGCGAATGGATCGAGTCCCTGATGAGGTCTTTTCCGGACTGGAACGTCCATATCTCGCCCCAATTGAAGGACAGCGAATACGGCGCCGGAGCGGTCCTCGCCCGGATCGCGGCTCATCGCCATGTGAGCCTGGATCCCTCTCTGCATCTTTCCGTTTCCATGCGCTCCTTCCGGGCCGAGAACGTGTCGCTCCTGGTCAAGCAGGTCCTGGATCTGGACGCGAGCGGGGCCCGGCGGACCTTGTCAGAATTGGAAGAAAGGTACCCCATCGCCATCACCCGCGATCTTGCGAAGGCCAAGAGCTGGCTCCGGTCGCGCGCCCGGGGGACCGAGCGGTACGGGATCATGGTCTCGTCCCAGGCCGAGCGCCTCAAGCCGGAGGCGATCTTCGTCAAGGCGCCCATGGACCCCGTCCATTGGTTCCTCGATGGCAAGGACGACGTGCGTTCTTCCTTCTACCTCGAGGACGTGGCCACCGAGTTCCACGTCCAGGGGTTGGAGCTCGATTGGGGCTGCGTCACCTGGGACGCCGATTTCCGGTATTCCGGCGACGGCTGGACCCATAAGTCCTTCCTGGGCGATTCCTGGAGGAACATCAAGGACCCGGACCGGCAGACGTATCAGAAGAACGCTTACAGGGTTCTCCTGACCCGCTCCCGTCAGGGCATGATCATCGTCGTGCCGCCGGGAGACAAGGGCGATCCCACGCGACTGCCGTCCTTCTACGATCCGACGTATGAATATCTCCGGGGCATCGGCTTTCGGGAGATCTGACCGGCCCGGCGCCCGGGCCAGCCGGCCGGTCAGGCCGAAGGCGAGATCCTGTAGTTCCTTCGCACGTAGAAGAACCCGAAGGCGATGATCAGGGCCATGATCGAGAACACGATCACGTCTCTCCAGAGGAAGGTCGGGTCCTTCTTGAGGAACATGGTCCACCCCATGGCCAGGACGGCGACGATCTGGGTGAAGAAGAAGCCGTAGAACAGGCTGACGACGCCGAAGGCCTGTTTCGGCCGGGCCCACAGGAGATAGACGCTGACGAGGCCCAGGGGAATGGAGAAGCCGAGGTCGAAGACCCGGACCAGCCAAAAGGCGGCCGGGGCGATGCCGTAGCCGCGGCTCGTGCCGGTCCGGATGACTTCCAGGACCTCCTTGGCCCACATGCCCGCGAAAACGAGCAGGAACAGGATGAACATGGCGGAATAGGCCGCCAGCCCTCCCTTCCGGAACCGGCTCTCGACGTTCTTGGGGAAGACCGCCAGCGCATAGAGCAGGATGACGAGGGCGGCGACGAGGATGAAGAGATACAGGAAGAACCAGCGCTGGCTGTTACCCGTGTAGGCCGGGGAGCTCCATTCCCAGCCGATGGTGTAGCTCAAGGCGTAATAGATGAGGAAGAGCGGCGTGGCGATGAGGAGGAACTTGGCTAAAGGCCGGCGGAGAAGGAGCAGGACGCCGCCGGCCAGCAGCAGGGGACTCATCAAGACCAGATTGACGGCGTCCTGGCCCATGAGCTGGCCGACGATGCCCGGCGCGGTCCTGTAGGCGATGACGCCGCGGACGAGGGGGCCTTGGACGGCGAGGTAGGCCAGGACGAGCGCCGCCGCGATGGCGACGGCCCCGACGAAGACGCGTTCGAACGGGCGGCCGAAGGGATCGGTAGACGTTGTCTCCACGGTTCTCTCCTCTCGAGGGCCGGGCCGATCTTCCGGGACCGGGGAAGCCGCCCCTTCGGGGACAGGCCCTGTCCGGGCCATCCCGCTCGGCGACCGGCGCGCGCCCCGGCCGAGGCGCCCGGCCGTTCGTTACGGGACGACCAGGGCCTTGATGACGCCGTCGCGGCGGGCGGCCGCGAGCTCATAGGCCTCGCCGGCCCGGTCGAGCGGGAACGTGTGGGTGGCCAGGAAATCGACCCCGATGCGGCCGGCGTGGATCATGGCCACGGCCCGCTCCAGGCATTTGTTCTGGCGGCGGACGTTCTGGATCCGGATCTCGCGCCGGCGCGCCTTGGAGCTGTCGAAAGAGACGCGCGGCTCGAGCGGGATGCCGACGACGACCAGCGTGCCGCCCGGCTTGAGAAGGGCCAGGCCCTGGTCGAGGGCCGATTGCTCGCCGCAGCACTCGAAGACGAGGTCCAGGCCGAGCGACTCGCGGTCCCCGATCGCGGCCACGATGTCCTCCCGGCCGGGATCGCCCGTCCAGTCGGCACCCGCCTTCGCCGCGGCCGCCTCGCGGCGGGCCTCGACCTTCTCGGTCGCATAGACCGTCCCGGCCCCGTCGGCCTTGAGGGCCATGACGACACAGAGGCCGATCGGCCCCGTCCCGAGCACGGCCGCGGACTTGCCCCGCACCGAGCCGCCCAGGCCGGCCGCGTAGAGGGCGATCGACAGGGGCTCGGCCAGCGCGCCCTGGACGGCCGTCATCCGGCCCGGCAGCGGGACGCAGTTGCGCTCCGGGGCCAGGACCAGCTCGGCCATGCCGCCCGTCAGCTCGCCGTAGTGGCCGAGGAACAGGAGCTTGCGGCAGGTGTGGGGCCGGCCGGTTCGGCACTGGTCGCAGGCGCCGCACGAGACGGCCGGCTCGACCACGACCAGGTCGCCCGGCTTGACCCGGGTGACGGCCGGGCCGACCTCCTCGACGACCCCGGCGCACTCGTGGCCGGGGATGAAGGGGTACTTGACCGCGTCGCTGCCGACGGCGCCGGACAGGTAATAGTGGAGGTCGCTGCCGCAAACGCCTACGGCCCGGCTGCGGACGAGGACATCGTCATCGCGGACACGACGCGGGGCCGGGACCTCGCGGACCTCGAGGCTGCGGACACCGGTGAGCAGGGCGGCTTTCATGGTCCCCTTATTATAAGCCAGGAGGGGCCGGGCCGGGAAGCGCCGCGGCGCCGTCCGGCGACACATCCGGCGGTTGGGGGCCCCGCCGCTCCGGCCCCGGATCCCGCCTTTGACACCGCCCCGGCCGCGGCGTATAGTCCCAAGAAAACGTCTCAAGGAGTCTCGTCATGAGAACCCGCCCGGTCTTTCGCGCCCTCGTCCTGGCCCTCCTCGTCGCGCTGTTTTCGCTCGGGGCCCTGGCCCAGGAGAAGCTCGACCTGCAGATGCTCGACCGCATCCGCGCCGAGGGCCTGAACAATTCCAAGATCACCGATTTCCTGATCTACCTGTGCGACGTCTACGGTCCGCGGCTGCCGGCCTCGCCCCAGTACGTCAAGGCCGGCGAGTGGGTGATCGGCCAGGCCCAGGCGATCGGCCTGGTCAACGCGGCCATGGAGCCCTACGGCACGTTCGGCCGCAGCTGGGAGCTGCAGAAGTTCTACGCCGCCATGACCGAGCCCCAGTACATGCCCATCGTCGGCTATCCCAAGGCCTGGACGCCCGGCACGAACGGCGTCCTCAAGGGGCGTCCCATCCTGATCCAGGCCAAGACCGTGGCCGACCTCGACCAGTACAAGGGCAAGCTCAAGGACGCCATCGTCCTGCTCCAGGGCGAGCAGGACCTGCCCATCGGCTTCGACCCCATGGCCTCGCGGCTGGCCGGGCCCGACCTGGAGAAGCTGATGCTGGCGCCGGATCCCTACGCCCGGCGGCCCCAGGGACCGGGCGCGCCGGACCAGATGGCCCGGGCCCAGGTCCAGCAGGCCATCCAGAAGATGCTCAAGGCCGAGGGCGTGGGCGTCATCATCGACCCCGGCCGGGGCAAGTTCGGGACGGTCTACGTCTCCAGCGGCGGTTCGCGCACCAAGGGCGCCGAGACGCCCGCGCCGGCGATCGCCATCGCCACGGAGCAGTACAACCGCATCGTCCGCATCCTGCAGAAGAACGTCCCGGTCACGCTCGAGGTCGAGGTCCAGGCCCGCTTCACGGCCGACGACCTGCCGGGCACGAACGTCGTGGCCGAGATCCCGGGCGTCGACCCCAAGCTGAAGTCCGAGCTGGTCATGCTCGGCGGCCACTTCGACACCTGGCACGGCGGCACGGGGGCCACGGACGACGCGGCCGGCTGCGCCGTGGCCTTCGAGGCCATGCGCATCCTCAAGGCCCTGGGCGTCCAGCCCCGCCGGACCATCCGCATGGCCCTCTGGGACGCCGAGGAGCAGGGCTTCGTCGGCTCCCGCGGCTACGTCACCAACCACTTCTTCGACCGGGCCAAGAAGGAGAAAAAGCCGGAGTACGACAAGCTTTCGGGCTATTTCAACTTCGACAACGGCAGCGGCAAGATCCGCGGCATCTACGCCCAGAGCAACAGCGCCGTCGTGCCCATCTTCGAGGAGTGGCTCAAGCCCGTCCGCGACCTGGGGGCCGCGACGGTGACGCTCCGCAATACGGGCGGCACCGACCACCTGCCCTTCGACGGCGTCGGCCTGCCGGGCTTCCAGTTCATCCAGGACGAACTCGAGTACGACACCCTGACGCACCATTCAACCATGGACGTCTACGACCACCTGTCGCGGCCCGACCTGATGCAGGCGGCCACGGTCATGGCCTGGTTCGTCTACAACACGGCCATGCGCGACCAGAAGCTGCCGCGGAAGTTCTTCGACATGAACGCGCCGGCCCCGCAGCGCCGCCGCGATTAGGAGAGCACGAAGGGGAACGCGTCACCCCTTCCCTGATCATCCGCCCGGGCGATCATGGGAAAGGGGTTTCGTGTCCCCCCTTGGGCCCATTCTAGAACGGGTTCTCGGTCGGGTAGAGCAATCCGGCCGGGCGGTTGAAGCCGATGTCCTCGACGCCGAGCATGCGCATGGCCGCCCAGAGCGCCTTGCCGACCGGGGCGAAGGCCACGGCGGTGTGGTGGGGGAAGCGCTTCTCGACGAGGACGTGGCGGTAGAACCGGCCCATCTCCTTGATGCCGATGACGCCGATGCCGCCGAACGATTTGGGGTCGACGTCCAGCACCTCGCCCTCGGCCATGTAGGACTTGAGCTCGGTCGCGGCCGTCGACTGCAGCCGGAAGATGGTCACGCCCCCGGTCTTGATCCGGCCTTCGAGCGTGCCCCGGGTGATTTCCGGGTCCTTCCCGGGCTCCTGGAGCCGGTGCATGATCAGCTGGTAGCGCATGGCCGGGTCCAGCATGCAAGGCGCCGGCGTGTTGCCGCAGTGGAAGCCCATGAACAGGTCGGTCGGCTTGTAGCCCTTGAGCGCCTTCTTGGCCCCGGCGATCATGTCGTAGGGCACGGTGTTGTTGATGTCCAGGATGGTGGCCGGCAGCTCCGTGGCGCAGGTGGCGATGTACTCGCTCAAGGCGCCGTAGATGTCGACCTCGCAGGCGACGGGGATGCCGCGCGTCGCCAGGCGCGAATTGACGTAGCAGGGAACGAAGCCAAAATAGCTCTCGAAGGCCGGCCAGCACTTGTCGGCGAAGACGCCGTACTCGGAGGCACCGAGGTTCGTCTCCATGAACTTGAGCAGGGCCACCTCGAACTGGGCCAGCTTGTTCAGGATGCCGGGGTAGGTGTTGCCGGCCCCGAGCTCCTTGGCCATGTCGGCCGCCACCGCCTTGACCTTGGGATCGGCCTCGGCCTTCTTGAAGATGTCGTAGAGGTCGAGCTCGCTGTTCTCCATGATCTCGACGCCCAGGTCGTAGAGCGGCTTGATGGGCGCGTTGCAGGCCAGGAAATCCTGCGGCCGCGGCCCGAAGGAGAAGATCTTGAGCTTCTTGAGCCCGAGCATGATCCGGGCCACGGGGACGAACTCGGCGACCATCTTGGCCACTTCCTCGGGCAGGCCGACCGGATACTCGGGGACGTGGGGCCGCAGCCGGCGCAGGCCCATGTTGTAGGAGTTGTTGAGCAGGCCGCAGTAGGCGTCGCCGCGCCCGTCGACCAGGTCCTTGCCCGACTCCTCGGCGGCCGCCGCGACCATGACCGGGCCGTCGAACATCTGGGCCAGGAGCGTCGTCGGGGTCTCCGGGCCGAAATTGCCCAGGTAGAGGACCAGGGCGTTGACCTTCTTTTCGCGCAGCTCTTCGAGGGCCTGCAGGGCGTCTTTCTCGTTCTCGACCACGGTCGGGACGCGGGTGATGGCCACCCCGGCCTTGCGGCACTCCTCGGCGACACGGAGGGAGCGCTTGCGCGACAGCTCGATCGGGAAACAGTCGCGGCTGACCGCGACCAGCCCGAGACGGACTTTCGGGATATTGGTCATGAGGGTTCTCCTTTTTTTTGGCCGTAGTAGGCATCGGGCCCGTGTTTCCGGAGAAAGTGCTTCTCCTGGAGGTGCCCGTCGAGGGGGCCCAGCCGCGGTTCGAGGGCCATCGACCCGTAGGCCGTGCGGGCCACCAGCTCGAGGACGACGGCCGTCTCGACCGCCTCGGCGGCGCTGCGGCCCCAGGTGAACGGCCCGTGGCCGGCGACGAGAACGGCCGGGAGATCGAGCGGGGCCAGGTCCGCGAAGCGCTCGACGATGATCCGGCCGGTGTTCTTCTCGTAGGCGGCCGCGACCTCGGCCTCGGAGGGCAGGCGGGTCAGGGGGACGGGACCGTGGAACTGGTCGGCGTGGGTCGTCCCGAAGCAGGGGACCTCGCGCCGGGCCTGGGCGAACATCGTCGCATAGGCGCTGTGGGCGTGGGCCACCCCGCCGATCTCCGGAAAGGCCTTGTAGAGCTCGAGATGGGTCGGCGCGTCCGACGACGGGCGAAGCCAGCCCTCGACGACGTTGCCCTCGAGGTCGACGAGGACGATGTCTTCGGCCTTGAGGGCCTCGTAGGCGACGCCGCTCGGCTTGATGGCCATGATGCCGCGGCGCCGGTCGAGACCGCTGACGTTGCCGAACGTCAGGACGACCAGCCCCGACCGGGCCAGGTCGAGGTTGGCCTTCCAGACCGATTCCTTGAGCTCGGCCAGCATCGGTTATCTCCTTTGCCGGTCCTTGAGGGCCAGCAGGTCCTTCATGACGTTGGCCAGGCCGCCGCTCCAGCCCTGCGTGCCGAAGGCGTCGTGGAGCTGCCGGTAGAGCGCGTAGAGCTCGAGGTAGACCTTGTGGCGGGCCGGGTCGGGTTTGTAGGCCGTCCGCTTGACCCCGCCCATGGCCGCCTGGGCCTCGGCGAACGTGGCGTGGCCGCCGCCCCGGCGCCCGGCCGCGACGGCCCCGGCCATGGCCGCGCCCAGGGCGCAGGTCTGGGCCGAGCGGGCCACCTTCATCGGCAGGCCGGTGACGTCGGCGTAGATCTGCATGACCAGCGGGTTCTTCTCGGCGATGCCGCCGCAGTTGACGACGTCCCGGATCTTGACGCCGTACTCCTCGAAGCGCCGGATGATGGTCAGGGCGCCGAAGGCCGTGGCCTCGACGAGGGCCCGGTAGATCTCGGCCGGCGTCGTGTGCAGGGTCAGGCCGACGAGGAGGCCCGTCAGGCGCTGGTCGACGAGCACGGTCCGGTTGCCGTTGAGCCAGTCCAGGGCCAGCAGCCCGGACGCCCCGGGCTCGAGGGCGGCCGCGCCGCGGGTCAGGGCGGCGTGCGAGCCCTTCTTCGGGCCGCCGGGCTCGATGACGTTGACGAACCAGTTGAAAATGTCGCCGACGGCCGATTGGCCGGCCTCGAGGCCGAGGTAGCCGGGCAGGACCGAGCCGTCGACGATGCCGCAGAGTCCGGGGACGTCGGGCAGCTTCTTGGACGCGGGCCAGACGCAGATGTCGCAGGTGCTGGTGCCGATGATCTTGACGAAGCGGCCGGTTTCGACGCCCGAGCCGACCCCGCCGAGGTGGGCATCGAAGGCGCCGACGGCCACGGCGATGCCGGGACGGAGGCCGAGCTTCCTGGCCCAGTCCTTCGTCAGTCCGCCGGCGGGGACGTCGGACGTGAAGGTCCTCTGGTAGAGCCGGTCGCGGAGCTGGCCCAAGCGCGGATCGAGCTTGGCCAGGAAGGCCTTGGCCGGCAGGCCGCCCCAGCGGTCGTTGAACATGGCCTTGTGGCCCGCGGCGCAGCGGCTGCGCTTCATCCGCAGCGGATCGGCCGTGCCGGTGAGCAGGGCCGGGATGTAGTCGGCGCACTCGACCCAGGAGAAGGCGGCCGCGGCCACCTTGGCGTCCGTCCGTAGGGCGTGGAGGATCTTGCTCCAGAACCATTCGGAGGAGTACGTGCCGCCGCACTTGGCCAGGTACTCCGGGTGCTCGGCCGCCGCCAGGGCGGTGATCTCGGCGGCCTCGGCGTGGGCGGTGTGGTCCTTCCACAGCCAGGCCTGGGCGTTGAGGTTCTTCTTGAATTCCTTGTAGAGGGCCAGGGCCTTGCCGGCCCGGTCGACCGGCAGGGGGGTGGAGCCGGTCGTGTCCACGCCGAGGCCGACGACGGCGGCCGGGTCGAAGCCCTTGACCGCCTTCTTGGCCGCGGCCAGGGCCTCGGGCACGGCGACCTCGATGCCCAGGATCCAGTCGGCCGGGTTCTGGCGGGCCAGGGTGGCGTCCTTGGGATCGAGGAGAATGCCGGCCGTGCCGCTGGGGTAATCGAAGACGGCGGTGCCGACCTCGCCGCCGTTGGCGACGTCGACGACGAGGGCCCGGACGGAATTGGTGCCGAAATCGAGGCCAAGCGCGTACTTTGCGGTCGTCATGAGCTTAACCCTCCGCGGGAGTCGCTGGACCCTTATTATACACAGCCGCCGGCGGGAAACAACCCCCTTGCGGGAACGTTCACGCAAAAAGGCGCATTTTCCATTTGCCCCGCCTCTCCGGCATGAAATATAATGTCTCCGCCCGCCCCGAACCCGATGATGGAGGTGCGCCGATGACAACCCGCCGGATCGTTCCCTGCATCCTGATCGCCATCACCGCGCTGGCCTCGCTCGGCCACGCCCAGGCCGCCCGGCCGGCCCGGCCGGGCAAGGCCCCGGCGCCGGTCCCGTCGCCGTTCACGGCCGACCTGCTCAAGGGCTTCAAGGCCCGCGCCCTGGGCCCTTATCGGGCCGGGTCCTGGGTGACGTCGTTCGCCGTGCCGGACGCGCCAGCCCGCGACCATCTCACCACGCTCTACGTCGGGACGCGCAACGGCGGCGTCTGGAAGACGGTCAATGCCGGCACCACCTTCGAGCCGGTCTTCGACGGCCAGCCCAAGCTCTCGATCGGCGACGTGGCCGTGGCCCCCTCGGCCCCGAACGTCGTCTGGGTCGGCACGGGCGAGCCGTATTGCGCCCGGTCGTCGAACTCGGGGGACGGGGTCTGGAAATCGGTCGACGCCGGCAAGACCTGGACGGCCATGGGCCTGGCCGACTCGCACCACATCGCCCGGGTGGTCGTCCATCCGACGGACCCGGACATCGTCTATGTCGCCGCGATGGGGCATCTGTTCTCCGAGAACGCCGAGCGCGGCGTTTTCAAGACGACCGACGGCGGCCGGACCTGGACGAAGGTCCTCTACATCGATATGCAGATCGGGGCCGTCGACCTGACCCTGGTCAAGTCGGCCCCGGACACCTTGTACGCGGCGATGTACGAGAAGGAGCGGCGGCCCTGGACCTACAGCCTGGGCGGCCCCGGGAGCGCCATCCACAAGACGGCGGACGGCGGCAAGACCTGGGCCCGGCTGGGCGGCGGCCTGCCGTCGGGCCGCATCGGCCGCATCGGGCTCGATGTCTTCCAGAAGGACCCCCGGACGCTCTACGCCGTGGTCGAGAACGTCAACCCGCGGCCGGCGACGCCGCAGGAGGTCGAGCAGGACAAGCGGCGGGGGGTCGAGCCGGCGCCGCGCACCGTGGGCAACGAAGTCTACCGCACCGACGACGGCGGCGCGACCTGGCGCAAGGTCAACGCCGGCTACGAAGCCGCCCTGGACAAGGCGCCCTACTCGTTCAACCAGCTGCGCATCGACCCGGCCGACCCGGAGACCGTCTACATCACCGGCCAGTCGCTGGCCTCGACCAACGATGGCGGCAAGACCTGGAAGGGCCTGGGCTGGCCCTCCGACGGCGTCATGCCCAAGGCCTTCGGCGATTGGCGCTGCATGTGGATCGATCCGCTCGACCCGGACCGGCTCATCTTCGGCTCGGACGGCGGCGTCAACATCTCCTACGACCGGGGCCGGACGAGCCACCACGCCTACAACCTGCCGCTGACCGAGTGGTACGCCGTCGGCGTGGACATGGAGGACCCCTACAACATCTACGGCGGGCTCCAGGACCACGACTCGTGGAAGGGACCGTCCAACGGCTGGGCCGGCGACATCGGGCCGGCCGACTGGGTGACGGTGGGGGAGGGCGACGGCATGTACAACTGCGTCGACCCGACCGACGGGCGCTGGGTCTACAACAACCGCGAGATGGGCACGATGTGGCGCTTCGACCAGAAGACGGGCCTCCAGACCGACATCACCCCGCGGCGGGCCAAGGGCGAGAGGCCGCTGCGGTTCAACTGGACCCCGCCCGTGGCCCTGTCGCCGCACAACCCGGCCACCGTCTACACCGGGGCCCAGGTCGTGCTGCGGTCGCTCGACCGCGGCGCCCACTGGCAGGAGATCAGCCCCGACCTGACGACCGACGACGAGGCCAAGCAGCACGGCGAGAGCTACATCTCCTATTGCACGCTGACGACGCTGGCCGAGTCGCCGGCGGCGCCGGGCGTCATCTGGGCCGGCTCGGACGACGGCAAGGTCCAGGTGACCAAGGACGGCGGCGCGACCTGGCTCGACCGGACGGCCAAGCTGGCCGCGGCCGGCGGGCCGGCCGGGTTCTGGACGAGCCGGGTCTTCCCGTCGCCGCACGCGGCCGGGACGGCCTTCGTCACCAAGACCGGCTGGCGCCTCGACGACTACCGGATCTCGATCCACAGGACGACCGACTTTGGGGAGACATGGACGTCCGTCGCCGGCGACCTGCCGGCGGGGCGGCCGCTCAACGTCGTCGTTCAGGACCGCAAGAACCCCGACCTGCTCTTCGCCGGGTCCGAATGGGGCGTCTATGTCACGCTCGACGGCGGCCGGCATTGGCTGCCGTTCCGGGTCGGCATGCCCTCGGTCAAGATCACCGACCTGGTCATCCACCCCCGCGAGAACGACCTGGTCGTGGCCACCTACGGGCGGGGCGCCTATGTCGTCGACATCACGCCGCTCCAGGAGCTGACGGCGGCGGTCCTCGGCGAGGAGGCGCACCTTTTCGACATCGAGCCGGAGACGCAGCGGGTGACGGCGGCGCTCGGCAACTACCAGCTGCTCGGGGACAGCCACCTGTTCACGCCCAACGAGCCCAACGCGGTCGTGATCAACTACTATCTCAAAGCCAAAGCGGACGGGGCGGTCAAGGTCGTCGTGTCCGACGCGTCGGGCGCCGTGCTGGCCGAGCTGGCGGGCAAGGGCGAGGCCGGGCTGAACACGGTATCGTGGGGCATGCGGGCCCAGCGGCCGGGCGCGAAGCCGGCGCCGGGCGCGGGCTTCGGCGGGCCGCGCCTGGTCGAGCCCGGCGTGTACACCGTGACCCTCGAGGCGGCCGGGCGGAAGATCGCCAAGCCGGCTGTCATCCGCTATCGGCAAGGCTGGACCGTCGGCCCGACCCCGGTCGTGATCCATTAAGATGAAGATGGGGGACACAATACCCTGTCCCTACTTTTTCAGGCGGGAAAAAGCCGGGACATGATGGACTTTTCGGGCCCGGGAGGGGCCGGACCCGCAGGAGCGGCCGGCGGCGGGAAATGCCGGCAGCTCGAGGGGAAGGAGGCCAAGCCATGACCGCAGGGATGAGGGTTCGCACCCAGCCTTCCCGGCGCGCGGGCTCGGCCCTCGCCCTGGGGGCCGCCGTGGTCGCGACCGTCTTGGTGATGTCCATGCCGGCCGCGACCGGCCAGACCGGCCGAGCGGATTACCCCATCACACCGGTCCCGTTCACCGCGGTCAAGGTGACGGACGGCTTCTGGGCGCCGCGCCTCGAGACCAACCGGACGGTCACCATCCCGGCCATTTTCCGCAAGTGCGAGGAGACGGGCCGCATCGACAACTTCGCCATCGCCGGCGGCCTAATGAAAGGCGAGTACAAGGGCGAGCGCTACAACGACACCGACGTCTACAAGACGATCGAGGGGGCGTCGTATTCGTTGATGGTCCACCCGGACCCGGCCCTGGACCGCTATCTCGACGGCGTCATCGCCAAGATCGCGGCCGCCCAGGAGCCCGACGGCTACCTTTACACGCCCCGGACGGCCAGCCCGGGGACACTCCAGCCGGGCATCGGGGAGACGCGCTGGTCCGAGCTGGCCATCAGCCACGAGCTCTACAACGCCGGGCACCTCTACGAAGCGGCCGCGGCGCATTTCCAGGCCACGGGGAAGCGGGCCCTGCTCGACGTCGCCCTCAAGAACGCCGATCTGGTGGCCCGCACGTTCGGGCCCGGGCCCGGGCAGCGCGACGGCTTTCCCGGCCATCAGGAGATCGAGCTGGCCCTGGTCAAGCTCTACCGGATGACGGGCCGGCGGCCGTACCTGGAGCTGGCGAAATACTTCCTGGACCGGCGCGGCCGGGGCCTGACGCTCAAACAGTATCCCGCCGGGAACCGCTTCGCCATCTACAACGACGCCACTCAGATCCAGGCCCACGCGCCGGTCCTGGAGCAGGCCGAAGCGGTCGGGCACGCCGTGCGGCTGACGTACATGGCCTCGGGCATGGCCGATGTCGCCGCCCTGACGGGCGACCGGGCCTACCTCCACGCCGTGCGCCGGCTGTGGCTGAACGTCGCCGGCCGCAAGATGTACCTGACCGGCGGCATCGGCGCGCGCCACGACCGGGAGCGGTTCGGCGAGGACTATGAGCTGCCCAACCTGACCGGCTACCTGGAGACCTGCGCCTCGATCGGCATGGCCTTCTGGAACCAGCGCATGTTCCTGCTGACGGGCGAGTCGGCCTACCTGGACGTCATGGAGCGGGTCATGTACAACGGCGTCCTGTCGGGCGTGTCGCTCGACGGCACGCTCTTCTTCTATCCCAATCCGCTCGAAGCGGACGGCCGCTACCGGTTCAACAAGGGACGGGCGGAGCGCCAGCCCTGGTTCGGAGTGGCCTGCTGCCCGGGCAACATCAGCCGCTTCCTGCCGTCCGTGCCGGGCTACGTGTACGCGACGAAGGGCGACGTCCTCTATGTCGATCTGTTCGTGGCCGGGGAGGCCCAGGTGGACCTGGGCGGCCGCGCGATCGTCGTCAGGCAGGAAACGCGCTATCCCTGGGACGGCCGGGTCAGGATCACCCTCGAGCCCGCGACGAGGGGCGAGTTCGGCCTCCATGTCCGCATCCCGGGCTGGGCCGCGAACACGCCCGTGCCGACGGACCTCTACAGGTATGAGGGCCGGGCCTCGGGCAAGGCCGCCCTGCGGGTCAACGGCACGCCCGTCCGGCTCGATATGGACAAGGGGTTCGCCCGGGTGCGCCGCGCCTGGAAGAAGGGCGACACGGTCGAGCTGTCTCTGCCGATGGAGGCCCGCCGGGTCGTCGCGCACCCCGCGGTCGAGGACGACGCCGGCCTGGTCGCCGTCCAGCGCGGCCCGCTCGTCTATTGCGCCGAGGCCGCCGACAACGGCGGCCGGGCCCTCAACCTCGTCCTGCCCGGCGACGCGGCGCTGCGGCCCCGGGAGAGACAGGACCTGCTGGGCGGATTGGTCGTTCTCGAGGGCCGGGCGTTGGCCGCCGACCCCGCCGCGGTCACGCGGGTGCACGACCCGGCCGGGAAGGACGCCGCAGCCGACGACGAGGAGGAGGCGCCCCCGGCCTCGCGACGCCGGCTCGCGCCAAGCGCCCCGCTGCGCTCCCACGACCTGGTCCTCATTCCTTATTATGCCTGGGCCCACCGCGGCCCGGGGGAAATGGCGGTGTGGCTATTCAAGAGGGGGACATGATATCCTGTCCCGACTTTTCTTCAGGCAGGAAAGTCGGGACAGGGTATTGTGTCCCCCATCTTTCTATCTTTTCAGGAGGTCGAAGATGACCAAAGTCCGAGCATTATCCGCCTTGGCCGTTATCCTCGCGCTGGCCCTGTCCTGCGCCCAGGCGCCCAAAGCCGACTATCCGGCCGCGCCCGTGCCCTTCACCGACGTCCACCTGACGGACGCGTTCTGGGCCCCGCGCCTGGAGATCAACCGCACCGTCACCATCCCCCACATCTTCAAGATGAGCGAGGAGACCGGGCGGGTCAAGAACTTCGACCTGGCCGCCACGGCCATCGCCGGGGCCACGGACGGCAAGTACTGCTCCCGCTTCCCCTTCGACGATTCCGACGTCTACAAGATCATCGAAGCCGCCTCCTACGCCCTGGCCACCCACGCCGACCCGCAGCTCGCCGCCTACGTCGACGGCCTCATCGCCAAGATCGCCGCCGCCCAGGAGCCCGACGGCTACCTCTACGCCGCCCGCACCATCGGCGGCCCGCCGCCCCAGCCCTGGCTCGGCAAGGACCGCTGGTCGCGCCTCT
>JAEAME010001317.1_pt1 | contig 17915 bp, 14 predicted proteins | sample 8958731 | NCBI WGS metagenome assembly JAEAME01 (sample SAMN16933194, study PRJNA681113) | bioreactor sludge metagenome | isolation source: anerobic bioreactor sludge (Control) | place: India:Bengaluru | collected 2018-10-24 | reverse complement strand
GGGCGCATATGGATGAAGAGGATGGTTTGCTGCAGTCGCTGGTCATCCAGTATCTATTGGCTCATACGCAGTGCAGCGGATGCGGCCGCAGCTTTGAGCCCAATGACCTGCGCATCCGCGGTCGACGGGGCGGTGTCTGGCTGGCGGCGGTAACTTGTAGCCACTGTGGCCTGCAGGGGCTGATTATGGCCGCTATCAAAACTCGGGATGCACAGGATTCCGGGCCGGCTCTGGAGGCAAGTGAAGAGGAACCGGCCAGCCCTCGTCTGCCGCAGGCACCCATCAGCGTAGATGAAGTACTGGACTGGCACTGCTTCCTGGAACAGTTCCACGGAGATGTGCACCAGTTGTTTGGGGAGAACGGTGCGGCAGGGCGAGAATAACGGGTCTACTGAGTGCAAAGAGGGGCTGCGTCGTATGGACGCAGCCCCTCTTTCTTGTTGCTCTTCCGCCAGTCGAATAGTTATGTATAGTTACGCGGTGGAAGTTCTTGTACGGGAGTGGATGGGAGTCGAACCCACCAGGGCCGCTTTTACAGCACCCCTCAGACGGTTTTGAAGACCGCGGAGCCCACCAGGACTCAACCACCCCCACGGGCAATCATAGAATACTCGGTTTTCGTCTATTGGTCAAGAGGACGGTCGAGCGGCTCCTTAAAGTCATAGATGCCGCCCGTGGTGCTCCAGCGGCTGCCACAGGTGAGGCAGATCAGCACGCCAGGTTCTGGCGCCAGCTGGCCCCTGCAACGCGGGCAGCAGAAAATGATTGAGGCGGCCGGCGTGGCCTTCTCCCCCATTGCGGCGGAGCGGACGAACATGCTCGGCGTGCACTTGAGCCCGGCCAGAGGTTGCTGCAGCCAGCGATCTGCTGCGGCCAGGATACGCGCTGGCACGTGGCGCTTGAGCCAACCGATTCGAAAGTGGGACACTGCCAGTTGGCGCTCGATGCGGAAGCCGGCGCCCACCAGGCTCTGCTCGACATGCGCAGGGTGAAAGTCGAAATGGAGCGGGGCAAACTCCCACGGCTCGTGGCCGAACGGGCTCACCGTCTGGCGGCGCAGCAGGTAGCGCAGGATGGCTTTGAGATTGCGCTTGTTGGCATATTCTAGAACGAACGTGCCACCGGGGCGGATGATTTGCCGTATGGAGCGCATGGCTCCGGGTGCGTCGCTCAGGTGGTGCAGGACCCGTACCATGACAGCGGTATCGAATGCCCCCGCGGTAAAGGGCATTTCGTACACGTTGGCGGCAACGTAGGTGATGCGGCCCTGACCCAGGCGATTCTGGGCATCCTGAAGCTGTGACCGCGAGTAATCCATCAACACAACCTCTCGGTAACCTGCGTACAGGTCCAGGAGTCGCCCGAACCCGCCGCCGATGTCGATGATCCGCTCCCCCTGGGGCGGCAGCAGGCGACTCAGGGCGAAACGTTCCGCCAGGTCTTCATACTCCCGCCCCTTGCCTTCCCAGAAAGAAGTGCGGTAGTTGCTTCCTTCGTAGTCGATGATGCGCGGTGAATGATGATCCGAAGTGTCTTCGGGCAATGCGACTCTCCTGTGCGCAATGTTTCACGTGAAACATCTGTCTACGGGCTGCTGCGTCCGTTTGACACTCTGCGCAAGATGATTTACAATATCCGTTGCTTTGGCCCAGAAATCGATGGCAATTGTAACGCAGGGTCTGGTCACTGTCAAAGGGACCATTTGCTGGATGGGCCAGCGATCAGCAATTGTGAAAGGAAGGTGGAGTTTTTGGCGAATATCAAGTCAGCTATCAAGCGCGTTCGATCATCGGAGAGAAGGCGGTTGCGCACCCGCCGTGTCCGCACCGAGGCCCGCACGTACATCAAGACCGCCAGGTCGCACATTGAGGCTGGAGAGCTCGAAGCAGCGCAGAAAAGCGTCGCCGAGGCGATCCGTGTTCTGGACAAGGCCGCGGAGAGAGGCATCATTCACAAGAACAACGCCGCCCGGCGCAAGTCGCGCCTGTTGCGGACGCTGAATCAGGCCACGCAGACCAAAGAAGCCTAGTCGCATACCCCGATTCAGATTCACTCGCGGGGCAGCACTGACTTGACCAGCGCTGCCCCGCTTCTTGTTGCCAGCCTATCGGACTATTTCAAAGATCCAGACTTCCCCGGAATTGTAGACGGGCCGGTAGCGTGCACCTGCCAGGAACATCTGCGGCGTTAGTGCGCCACCCCTGGCGCCGATATAGATGTAGGCTACCTGTTCCTGTTCTAGGATGGTCTGGAACTCCGTTTCCTGCGGATCCCTGGTTTGGGAGACGATTCTGGCCAGCTCAGTGATGTGCTGTACGTATTCTGAACGGCCAAAGCTATAGCCCAGCACGGGCAAAAGCGTCCGCCGCCCGGTCAGCAGCGGAATCCAGTACCCGCCATCGGTGCCGGTATACACATCCAGTTGCCAGTGGCGCGCGTTGACCAGGAACAGTGCACCGGGCGCAGTGTTCTCACGGATCCAGGCCATTGCTGTCAGGTCGTCCGCAGTGGCGAGAATGGTGTCGGGATTGATGATGGACACCATTCCCCAGGCGCTCAACAGCGTTATGCCCACCAGTAGTGCTGCCAGTGCTGCCCTCACTGTCGCAGTCACACGCCATCCGGGCGCTGTTCTCGCCATCAGGCGCCCCAGAGCCAGTGGCATCTGATCCCACACGACCGCAATGCCCTGCCCGCTCAGAACCGACAGGGGCACGAACAGCGCGATGATCGCCGTGGCATTGTTCACGAACTGCGTGGGCGGCAACCCCAGCCATTGAGGGTTCACCGCAAGTGCCACAACCAGGCACCACAGCAGGATCCAGGCTGTCTCACGCCGGCGCTGCAGCAGCCCGACCGCCGCGCCCAGGGCCGCCACGGCCATCAACTCGCGATTCCGCGCGATGAACAGCAGCTCCAACGGCACGGCATTGTAGGAAGGTTCACCGCTCATATTGCCGGCAGACGCACTTACGGTGGCGACCAGGGCCGTGATCAACTGCACTAGCCAGGGTGCGCTGAGCGCCAGCCCTGCCAGAGCCAACAACCCGCTCCGCGTAGCAAGCTCCTGAACCCCCTTCTTGTTGCCGGATCGCAGACAAGGGCTGACGGTCAACAGTCCGTAGGCCAGCAGAAAGCAGACACCGAAGACACTGACCCGTGCGTGCGTCACGAACAACCCCGCCTGCAGTAGCCCCGCGCTGAGTAGCCATCGGTAGTCGCGTTGTGCTGCTTCCAACCACTCCAACGCCGCCACCAGAGCGGCCGGCAGAAGCAACAGGCCGGTTAGTTGCGTGTATCGCCCCCACGATACAAAGTAGGCGGGCAGGTAGGAAACCAGCCCGACAACCGCGGCCGCTCCGACCCCGGCTATCTTGCGCCGGGTCAGGCGTATGGCCAGAAGATAGGCAGCCAGAGCACATGCGGCGTTTAGAACCTGGCCCAGAAAAAGCATAGCCTCCGGAACCGGCAATCCGGAAAGCCAGGCGAAAACGGCTGTGTCAGCGTGGAAACCAAAGTGGTAGTAGAAAGGCGTGAGTGGCAGGAGCGGATCATACGACTGTGGCACCTGCCCTCGCAGCATCACGAGCTGTGTGACCAGCACATGCTGCAGAGAATCCACCCACGCGGGCAGAGCCAGGTCGCGAATCTGTACCAGGCGCAGCAGCCAGGTGGCCCCCAGCAGTGCCGCCATTGCCAGAACGAGCCAGAGATGTCTGCCCTCGGCCCAGCAAGCCAGATCGCGGCCACGCGTGCGAAGCAGGCGCACCAGCGCATACCCGGCCAGCAGGCCAAATGCCACCTGGCACAGTGTGCGCTGCCAGTGCAAGCCCAGCACAGTGCTCCAGAGCAGAGCCACCGGCACCAGCGCCAGGCTCAGTGCGATGGTCAGGGCGAGCGCAGCGACCGGATCGCTGCACTGCGCCAGACCTATGCTGTGCCTCAGCACGTAGCCTGGAAGCAGAAGCAGGGCTGCCAGAGCGATCAGCAGCGCCGGTGCGGGCCACAACCCTGCACGCAGCTGGCGGAACATGGCAGGCAGGTCGTAGCGGCAACGAGTAACAAAGCGCAGGTCTCCTTCGTGGGCGTTGCCGTCCACCTGCAAGTCTCCGCCACCGTGGGCGTTGACGCTGCTGCGCCAGAACCCAACGCGCACGCCCGCTGTGCCTTCCAGCGATAGCCTGTACTTCTTCCCGGCCGAGTCCTCCTGCGGCGGGAAAGTGAGGCGCAGGGGGACGTTGGGGTGGATTTCGGCAACGGAGATGCTGCGGGCAGCTAGTTCCCTGTCATCTGCGCTGGAGATCAGCCGCCAGGTAAGCGTGCCCTCCCCCGCTGTCTCGTACACTGCCGGCAAAAGCTCGATTTGACACAGGTTCGGGCGGCGGCAGGAAAACGACTGGTCCAGCGTGTGCGACCCATCCAGAGGTGGGGTCGCCACGTCAAGGCGCTCCTGAACACCATCCGTGTCCAGGACCGAGGTCTGGCAGCCGGTGATGAGCCCGGTGAGGGTGGCAAGCGTCGCCAATATCAGCCAGCTACGCCAGCGCTTTCCCGCACGGTTCATCTCGCACATGGCTAGGTGCTCTGGACCTCACCGGTCCCTCGCCCCGCGCTCGGGCCGCGCGACCCGTCCCGCCGAGGCGAGCCAGCCTGGACAGTGCGAATTGACAGCCAGGCGTCCCTGACACGCTGCACATAGTCGGGAGGGAAGGACCGTTCCCCATAGTGCGCACGCACGTACGCCTCGGTGATGAGCTGGACTTGCGCTTCGCAGCCGGCAAAGGCCCGGTGCAGCGTGGACGTATACTCGTAGGGCGTCTCCGCCGCACGCCGTGGAAAACCACTGGCTGTGGCCAGCCGCACCAGGCTGGCATAGACTTTGCGGATGGACACCAAGGAGTAGTCTTCGCCCCTGACCCGGGCCAGCAGGGCCTCCAGCTCATCCTGCAACCTTTGCCAGTAGCTATGAGTCGCGTTGCCCGTACCCTCAGTGGCCGCTACGGATTCCCAGACCGCTTCTTGTTCGGCACCCTCGTCCAGCGCGCGCCGTACGCGGCTGATGGTAGACGCCACGAGGGCCAGCACACCCACGAACGCCAGGCCCAGGGCAGCCCACTTGATCACCTGAAGCAGGGTCTGCAGCAGGCCCTGGGCTGGCTGTCCCTGCTGGAACTGCTGCAGCTCTTCCGCCATGCGCTGAAGAGCAGTGATGTCCTCGCTGCGCTCTCCAAAGAGCCCGCTGAACAGGCGAATGAGGAAGGTGAGAAACAGCTCGAGCACTGCCGCCAGCACCAACCACAGCGGCGCGGCCAGTCTACCCAGCAGCGCAAACACCGGTTTGACAGCGTTGAGCACAGCGGCAATGTTGCGCAGGGAAAAGAGCCTTGCGGCGGCAACGCTGATGGCAGCCATCGCCACCGTAGAGCTGGCCAGAATAGCCAGCCACGACGCATTAAACGGGGAGCGGATGCCCAGACGACTCTGGCTGACGCTCTCGACACGGGCCAGGCCCACTGCAACCAGCCCCAGGAAGAAAAAGCCAAAGACCAGATGCAGGACATCGCCACCGGGACTGAAGATCCGCAGCAGGAACAGCCACACGAAGGCGGCGATACCCAGGCGAAATGAAAAGCCGACGCTCTCGACATCCAGATTCCGCTGCGCGAGCGCAATCCCCCGTGCCCAGAGATAGAGACCGGCGCAGAATAGTACCAGCTCGGGGGAGATGCGCTGCATGATATTGCCCGCTTCCCACAGAAAACTGCCCAGCCAGGAAAGGTCACTGATCCCGTAGCTCACATAGATATGCAACCTGAGCAGCAACAGGGAACTCAACACGGCGAGCACCAGGGTCAGGCTGCGTTGCACCCACAGGGTAGTCTTTCTGGCGTGCAGGAAGCGAGTCAGGTAGGTCGCTAGCAGCAGCACGCTGAGCATAGTAACGAGAGGCAGGCTGCGGCTGAGGCCACCGCCTACCAGGAATGTCAGCCAGGCGTAGAACCAGCAGGTTTCCATCAGCGCCAGAATGGGATAGAGCAATTCCCTGCGCCATTGGGTACGCATGGTGCTCATCCCGAGGCCTCCGTCCGGAACCCAAAGGCCTCGCCCAGGTCTTGAACACGGTGTACCATGATCTTGGGCGCTGCGACCGGCAGGGGTGTGTCGTCCAGACACACCAGTACGATGCGCCGGCCGGCTGCCTGGAGCCGGGCCATCACCGCGATGAGCTCCTCGGTAACCACGGCCGCTACCACCACCAGCGTGGCGCCCCAGGGCAAATGCGTGCTTTCTTTGTTCAGTAGCGCTTCGATAGAACCGGTGGGCACCGCTGACACAGCGGCCAATGCTTCCAGGATGCGAGTCAACTGGTTAGGGTCACGGCTTGGCAGGACCTTCAACGGCTGGTCCGACTGCGGCCAGCAGCCGTTGGCCAGCAGTCCCACCTGGTAGCGCTCGTTCGCCGCAAAGCTGGCGATGGAAGCAGCAGTGCTGATTCCCCGCTCTACCAGCTCCGGGATCGAGCCGTACCAGGGCTTGGGCAGGGTGACCATATCCAGAAAGATCACCAACTGAAAGGTTGTGCTCGGCTCAAAGACCTTGACCTGCAGCTTCTGCTGGCGTGCCGTAGCCTTCCAGTGAATGCGCTTCAGGTCATCCCGTGTGCCATAGTCGCGGATCCCGACTGGCCGGCTGGGGTCTTCAAAGACCCATTGCCGGCCCTTGAAATCGCCAAAAGGCTCTTTGGGTGGCAGCGCCAGGTCGGCGATGGGCTTGACTGCGGGATAGATGATGAGCCAGTCCTGGCTGGATTCGACCTGCTGAGAGCTGAACAGGCCGAACAGGTCGCCGGACTGCAGGCGCGCCGGCCCAAAGGCATACACGCCACGCTGGTCGCAGCGCAGACGGTAGCGCCATCTGGCCCGATCATGCCAGCGTAATGACATCACACTGCTGAGCAGGCCGATTTCCGGCTTGGTCGAGGGCTGCACATGGCCCTCCAGCATGGTCAATGCCAGTGGACACTCATCGTCCACCCGCAGCCAGGAAAGCGGCAGCCACTTGTGGTTAGTGACCTGCACAGTCACATCCACGGTCTCACCCAGAAAGGCACGCCGTTCACTAAACGCACGTTTGTACTCGATGCCCTGCAGGGAGTACTTGTTCCAGATCCATCCCACGGCCGCGGCCATCACCACCAGCAGGGCGATGACCAGCAAACCGCTCTCCTGGACAACGAGGCCGACCAGAATGGCGAAAAGGGCCAGGGTGACCCAGGTCTCATTGAACACTAGCGCTCCACAGGCACGGGCACCGCATCCACGATCTCGGCAATGACCTGCTCCGGAGTGCGGCCGCGCAGTCGCGTCTGGGGGTGGATGGTGATGCGGTGAGTCAAAACCGATGGTGTCAGGTACTTGATATCGTCCGGAATCACATAGTCACGGCCACGCAGCGCAGCCAGGGCCTGTGCTGTCTTGTACAGCGCGAGCGTCCCGCGGGGACTGACTCCCAGCTCGATGGCCGGATGGTCCCGGGTGGCCCGCGTCACGCGCACGACGTATTCGCGTACGGACTCTTCCACCTTGATCGAGCGAACCTGCTGCTGGAAATCCAGCAGGGCCGCGCTGGACAGGACCGGCTGTAGCGTTTCCAGTGGCTCTTCTTGCTCGTAACGCAGCAGGATTTCGTTTTCATCCTGCTCTCCCGGGTAGCCCAGCCTGATCTTCATCAAAAAGCGATCCACCTGTGCCTCTGGCAACGGGAAAGTGCCCTCCAGCTCGATGGGGTTCTGCGTGGCCAGAACGAGGAATGGACGGGGCAGCGCCCGGGTTTCCAGGTCGATGCTTACCTGGCGCTCCTGCATCGCCTCCAGCAGGGCCGCCTGAGTACGCGGCGTAGCCCGGTTAATCTCATCGGCCAGGATCACCTGCGCCATGATCGGCCCGGGCCGGAACTCGAATTCCTGCATCTTCTGGTTAAAGAAGTACAGGCCGGTCACATCGGAGGGGAGCAAGTCGGGCGTGAACTGGATACGCTGGAAGGAGCAGTCGAGAGAGCGGGCGACGGCCTTGGCCAGCATAGTCTTGCCAGTGCCAGGCACATCCTCGATCAGGATATGCCCCTCGCAGAGCAGAGCCACCAGGGTCAGCTCAATCGCCTCCCTCTTGCCCACAATCACCTTCTCGACGTTGGCGATAACGCCATCCATGGCCTCTTGAATCGTCATCCTACGTGTCCCCTTCCGGCGACGGTATTGTCGTAATCTTCCACTACTCTTCTACTCCGGAGTGAAGAACCCGGTTCATCAAGATAACGCCGCTAGATTATGTTAAGTCAAAGAGAAAGCGACCTCGCAACTAGGTCGAGGTCGCTGGAGAACAGCCTGGAACCTGCTGTGCCGGGCAGCACAGAGAAAAAGGGCGGATCTTGTCTTTGCCTGAAGCGCCCGGAACTAGAACGGCAGCTCCTCTTCAGCTTCCGGGGCTGCGGCTGGAGCGCCTTCCGCCGGGGCCTCAGCCCTCTCGCCCTTGCCACCCAGAAAACGAACGGTGCGCGCGCGAAGCTCCAGCATGGCGCGGGGCTCGCCGGAGGTCTTGTCACTCCAGGTCGACACGTCAATGTCGCCCTCAACCAGTACCAGACGGCCCTTGGCCAGGAACTGATTGCAGGTCTCGGCCAGTTTTCGCCATGCGGTAACGCGGAACCACGTAGTCTTCTCTTGTGGCTGGTTGTCCGCACCGGTCCATTTGCGGGTGGTTGCGATGTTAAAGCTGGTAACGGGGGTGCCATCCTGGGTGTAACGCATCTCGGGGTCACGGCCCAGATGCCCGACGACGACGGTGCTCTGATACATGGTATGTCCCTCCCTTGCGCGTATTCAGTCCCTACCGCCGGCTGCTGGACCTATTCTATAGTACACCAGCCCCATTGTCAAGAAACCCGTCACCAGCAGCCCGCAATTATGTGAACTCAAGGCGTCTAGACAAGCGGCCAGCGAGGCTGAGCCGGGATGCCTGCCCGCTCCCATACCGCAGCGGCTCGCCTGCGGGCCTCCGGCACGATGCGCTCCTCATCCAGGGTCAGCGCCTGGCCGTGCTGTACCACCACCTGCCCGGCAATGACCACCGTGTCCACATCAGCACCCGTGGCGGCGCATACCAGCGTGGAGACGGGATTCATGCTGGGGGTCAGGTGCGGCTTGTCAAAGTCAAAAGCCACAAAATCGGCCTGTTTGCCTGCTTCCAGCGAGCCAATCTCCTTTTCCCAGCCGAGCGCCTTGGCGCCGTTGATGGTCGCCATCTCCAGCACGGACTCGGCCGGTGTGACAAGCGGGTTCAGGGTGCGCGCTTTGTGCAAATAGGAGGCCAGGCGCATGTCGCGCACCAGGTCATAGGTATTGTCGCTGGGCCCGCCATCGGTGCCCAGCGTCACATTGACCCCGGCGGCCAGCATTTCGGCGATCGGGGCGATACCTGAAGCCAGTTTAGCGTTGGAGGCCGGGTTGTGGGCGACGTTCGTGCGTGTGCGCGCCAGGATCTGGATATCGTCGGCGTCCATCCACACCGTGTGCACGAGAAGCACCCGCGGACCGGTCAGACCGACACTCTCTGCATACCGGGCCGGGGTTTGACCGTACTTGTCTTTGAGGAATTTGCGGTCAGCCTGCACCTCCGCCAGGTGTACGGTGATACCCATGTCCCGTTCCTTGGCCAGGGCGCTGATCTCGCGGTACAATTCCGGTGTGACCCCACCCGGAGTCCGCGGCCCGAACCACACCGCCAGGCGCCCGTCGCCCGCCCCGGACCACTTGTCGTGCATGGCGAGCGTGTTCTTCAAGCTCGTTTTGCGATCCTCAACCATGCCGGGATGCATCCAGCTATCCTTGCTGGCGTAGGTGCCGACGTCCATCACGATCTTGGCAAGTGCCGCGCGGATGCCCGAGCGCAGCACAACCTCGGCGATACCGTCAAAGCCATAGCGCTCGGCCAACATGGATTCCACAAAGGCGGTTGTGCCTGACTTGAGCATTTCCAGGATGCACAGCTCGGCGCTGGCGCGGCCGTCTTCTTCCGTGTAGTTGCCCTGCAACACCCACACGCGCTTGCCTAGCCAGTCGAGCAGCTCCATATCATCCGCGCAACCGCGGATCATGGCCTGCGCCAGGTGCACATGGGTATTGATCAACCCTGGCGTGACCACCATGCCTTTGAGGTCCGTGCGTGGCTCGGCGGGAAAGCGCTCGCGCAGTGCTGAGGTCTTGTCGATGGCCACAAAATGCCCATCTTTCACTGCCAATGCCCCATCGGTGATGATGCGTCGTTGCGGGTCTACCGTGATCAGGGTTCCGTGTTCGTAGATCATCATGCTGCCTCCCTCTCCGGGCTGGGTTGACGTGAGAGAACCTGGAGCGTATAATGGTTTACGATGTTTGTGCCCATTATACTACACGTGGATGCAAGGTCATACTGAAGTGACTGTTATCTAGAGACACCATGCCTCTGTACAGTAAAGTAGCGGTTGTCATTGCCCTGGTCGCCCTCGCTTTGTTTGCCTCCTTCGCCCTGACCTGGCCAACCCGCGAGGTCACGCTGGGCGGTCGCGCTCTGGCCTTATCCGGCCGGATGCTTCTTGGCCTGCTCAGTGTAGGATTGGCTGTGGCGGGTGCCGATGCTGTTGTGCGCAGCAACCCCGCGCTCAAACCCCGCCCGCTGCACCGCACATTCCTATGGCACATCCTGCCCGCCGCCATCACGGCGGCTGCCTGGCTGCTGCTGGCCCGCCTGCCGGACCTGGCAGCCCGCGTGACGGGCATCGTGGCCGGTGCCGGGGCTCTGGCGCTGCTGGTCATTGCCGAATACGAAGCGCAGGGCCCTGCGACGCGTTGGCGTGGGGCTCTGGGGATCGTTTTGCAGTTCGCGGCGTATGCCGTAGCCGCACTGCTGTACGGCGCCATCTATCCTGCAGCACAGAACGCGACCGTGGCCCGTGCGGTCACTGTGATCAGTGCACTGCTGGCGCTGCGGCTGCTGGGCGAGGGAAGATGGCCTCCGGTGCGCATCCTGGGGGCCAGCGCAGGGATCGGATTGTTGCTCGGTGCCATCTCCTGGTTGCTCCACGGACGCGCCGCCGGCGCAGTCGCCTACTCCCTGACGCTGGTTGTCTACCTCTACGTTGCGGCCGGTCTGACCAGGCATGCCCTGCGGGGCAAGGTGAGCCGTGAGGTGGCTGTAGAGTACCTGCTGGTGGGATTCGCGGCCCTCGTGCTACTCTTTTTCGCCTTCCGGTAGAGGAGAGTCCCCTAGTACCCCAGTTCGCGGATTCGTGCCTCGCCGATCCCAAAATGGTGGGCGATCTCGTGCACTACCGTGCGTCGAATCTGCTGGCGTAATGCTGGCAGGGTGTGAAACGCGCCCTGCAATGGCCCGCGATAGAGGGTGATGCGGTCCGGCGTGACCAGGTTATAGTGCCCGCCGCGCTGTGTGAGGGGGATACCTTCATACAGGCCAAAGAGCTGTTGCGGATAGCGGACGCCGGCACGCTGTAATTCACCAGCCCCGGGCCAATTGGCCACGGTGACGGCCACATTGTTGAGGCGTTGCCGGATCTCGTCCGGCAGCTCTGCCAGCGCCTCCTCCACCAACGCCGCGAATTCGGCCTCAGTCAGCTCGTCCATGTACTGCCACCCATGGCTGCACCTAGCGCCACCAACGGTAGTCATTGCTCAACGCCGCCCGGAAATCATCCTTCACTTCCTGGATGTCGGCGAACGACCACTGGTCGTGCGCCAGCCAGCGATAGAGCAGCAGGCAGCGGATCTTCTGGTGTGTGGCGTCCTGATTCCATTTGTCGATCTCGGCGTAGGCAGCCTGCACCCAGCCCGTGTTGCGGCGCGCCCAGGGATCGTTCTGATCTGTCTCTGTGATATAGACCGGCAAGCCCCTCAGACTGGGCGGAATGGCCTCCATGAACTGGCGGTAGGCGCGAAACTCGTAGTAGCGATCCTTGAAGGGGGCGTCCATGCGGTCGAAAGATGCGACCCTGGTAGGCTCAGGGCCATGCGTGTAAGTGTGCAGAGCGATGCCATCGCACTTGCCACGGAGCTGAACCAGTATGTCGGCCAGGTACTTGATCCAATCCCCACGATCATTTCCTTCGTACTGGGCCGAGGCGTTCCAGGGTGCTACTGCGCCGACCACTACCTGGTCGGGCCCATGTCCTGCTCGGCGGTGAATCTGGGTATAGCAGCGCTTGTAACAGTCGGCGTACATCTCGGGGTTGATCATCCGGCCTTGCGGGCCGCCCGGCCACTCGTTGGGATGGTTCATCTCATTGGCGATGATCCAGATATGGCAGCCCTTGGAGCTCTCTACAAAATTGCCGCACCGTACGGCAAACTCCTGGTAGTTCTTGCCTTCGGCATCTGGCTCTGGGATTGTACCTGGATAGCTGGCAGAGGCCGGGTTGGAGTAGGCATGGTTCAGGCGCACGATCACGCCATAACCTGCGTTCTGCAACGGTGAGTAGTCTGTGCCGCTATAGTCATGAGGATTGCGCCCGATCCCTTCGGTAACGAGCACCCACCCCTTTCTCTTCTTGTCCGCCATCAATTGCTCCCCGCCCGCATCATGGATGCCAAAGATGTAGGGAGACTCGCCAGCCGGCAACTGTCCCGGCGCGGCAGGCTCAGGGATCATCAGTCTCTGACCGACGCGAATCAGAGACGGGTTAGTGATGCCGTTTAGATGCGCGATTACCCAGTACTTTTTGTAATCACCGTAGTAGCGATATGCAATTGCCCCCAGGGTATCACCGGAGCGCACCGTGTAGCTTGCGGTCGTGGATGGCCACGAACCCGTCCACCTGGCCACAAAATCGTACAGCCAGGCGGTCATAGAAGTTCCTTCAAAGGCGGCCCTGGCTTTGAACCGGCGGTGGAGTGTCTCCTCAATGTCAACGGAGACTTCGGTGGGCGGGACGGCGCCGCCTTCTGGTATGGTGACTTTCGGCACCAGGCCTAATGGCGCGATGCTGGGTTCAGGAATAAGCAGCTGCTGCCCGGGCTGTATCAGTTCTGAGTCAGGGAGATCGTTGAAATAAGCGATCGCCAGGTAAAGGGCCTTCTTGCCGTAATATTGCTGGGCGATATCAGGCAGAGTCTCGCCCGCGGCCACTGTGTGCGATACCGTATTGCTGCCCCAGGGGCCCACCCACGTGCCGATCTCATCTGCCAGCACTCTGGTCATCGACGTGTTCAGGTACGCGACGCGAGCCTTGAAACGCCGGCTGAACGACTCCTCCAACGGAACGGAGATCTGTCTCGTAACCATATTTTCCTCCCCTATCCATCACCAAAGAGATCACGAGCGGTTATCTCGCTCCCTTTGCCCATGGGCAAAGTGGTGGACATGGCCCGGTAAAAGGTCTCGTCATAGGGTCGGGTGCGCAAGGAGATGGGCATGGGCACGGCGTGACCCATCATCAGAATCTCCTGCCTCGTGTCCAGGGTCTCCAGAGCGCCACGCAACGCACTGCGGTTGCTCACGCCGGTCAGCACCGCCTCGATGTCCCGTTCTTCGGTCAGCTTGCCTGAGATGCGTGTGCCGAGCTGGGACATGACCTCCGGGTCAATGCCGCTGGGGCGCTGGTCAATCACCAGCAACGTGACGTTGTATTTGCGCATCTCACGGGCGATGGCTCCGAACGTCGTCTGGCGTGCTACATTCGGGTTCAGGAACTTGTGCGCCTCTTCGATGGTGATCATCAGCGGCCGCGGCTTGTCGGCGATATCCTTGGTTTCCTCGTAGTGACGCATCTTGTCCTCGTAGCGCTCGCGCACGCGCCGCGTCACCAGGTTGGCCACCAGCAAATAGTCCAGCACATCGTTGTGGCGCCCAAACAGCAGGATCACGTGCTTTCCGCGATCGAGCGACTCGACCATGTCATCCAGCGCGGAAAAGTTCGCCTCCCGGACAATGTACGCCTGGCGCTGCAGGCGCTTCAGGTTGCGTTGCAGGCTGCCGGCAGCCCCGGCGTGTGCACCGCTCTTTCTGCAGAAATCTTCCAGCTCCTCCGGTGTCATCTCCAGCAGCTTGATCAGCCACTCCTCGTGATACGTATCGCGCAAGAGGCCGATGGTTGTCTCTGCCGTCTGCCGCAGATTCAGCTCCTCCGTCAGCAGCACGACATCCGCTTCTTCAATCTGGTTCAGCCCGATCTTGAGTGTGACATCCACGTTGCGCCCCGGGCGGCGTCCCATCTGTTCGTCCAGGGAATAGACCAGCACCTGCGGGCCAAAGATGTCGCGCAGGCCCTTTACCCAGGTTCCGTCTTCGGTCTGCTTGTCGAAAGAGTACTCGTCGTGCATGTCAAAGATGAGGTTGACCGCTGCCTTGGTCTTGATCACGCCGCTGATGGCCAGCCGGGCCAGAAAGCTCTTGCCTGTCCCTGACTGGCCAAAGATGCCGTTGGAGCGCTCGACGAAACGATCCAGCTTGAGACAAATGGGGATGTCCATCGTCAGTGGCGTGCCCATGGCAAAGTTGGTGCCGCCTTCCGCGCCAAAGACAGTGGCCAGGTCCAACTCTGTGGCTTCGCGCAGCGTGGCCAGGTGCATCGGAATGGTCTTGACCGGCTGTGGCCCGGACTGCGACTGCAGCAGGGCCTTCGGGTCGGACTCGTCTGGCTTTTCCAACATCAACATCGGCCGCACCTGGACCGTGGCATAGGTGCCGGTGCCCGCCAGTGCCTGGACGACAAAGGGCGAGGCGTCCTGCAAGGGATTGGTGAGCAGTCGCGGATCTGTGGCATTCAGTTGCATGTCCGAGATCAGGCTGAAATAACGGTTACGCTGCCCTTCCACGACAACAAAGCTGCCGATACGCAGCCCTTCGGTGCTCGTTCCGGGATGCAGCCGCACCGTCAGGCCACCGTTGAATGTCCCATCTACTACTACGCCCAGCTGTAGGTCGTTCATCCCTGCACCTCCCCCGGGTCAATCGCGTAGAGGACGGTGAGCAATGCCTGATGGTCATCTTTTAGCAGAGTGGCCACCTCCCGCGCTGCGGCATCCAGCCAGTCCCGGTCTGCACCGCGCTGTTGATAGACCTCACGCACATTCGCCGCCAGCACCTGGGGCGGTGGCACGGGGCCCACGTACGTGAGCAGCAGGCGCAGGTAACTCAAGCTGTCGGTAAAGTGCCGCAGTTCTTCCGCGGGGACACTCTGCACCGAATAGTGCAGGGGTGGCGGCTGTGAGGGCAAGTTCTGTCGCGCACGGCCACCGGCCAGAAATCCGACCAGAGCGGCTCCGAACTCGGTGCGCAGAATGTGGGGCAGTTCCGGACTGTGGGCGTAGACCGCTTCGTCAAATACTGTATCCGTGCTGCGGCGGATGGCGCGACGGCTGGGGTCCAGACCCACGGTCTGGCCGTAGGCGACCACGGCATAGACCGTGGATGCGGTTGTCTTTTCGCCGCTTCCGGCCGGCAGATGCACGGCGACTACGCTGCCCAGTGGCGGGGGGCTGTTCAGCTCAAAGCTCTCGGCTATGAAACCGGTGCTTGCGGTCTCGATGATCTCGCCAATCCTCATACCCCTCGTCTCCTCTTGCTCTCATCCTTGGCCGAGCGAATCCACGGTTGTCCGTGCTGGCCCATCACGCGTTCCATCATGTCCTCTACCACGAACCTGTCCGTCATCGTGATGACCGCCTGTTCGTGTGCCTCCTGGAGGGCTGGTGGGTAGGGTGGAAAGCCCGGGCTGCGTTTGCACTGGTCTACGATAGCGCTGTGCATAAACTGCAGCCAGGCCGGGTTCGTGCGAACCCACTGCGGCACTTCGATGCGCGCAATCTCCCCGCCCACATTCAGGTAGAAGAAGTCAATCCGGTGCTCGCCGTATTGCTCCAGAATCTGCGACGAGCTGGCAAAGAGTTCTGATCGCTGGTGGGTGCCCAGGAAAGAGAACAGGTCGCGGTCGTGAAGCCGGGCCAGCTCCAGGCAGAGATCACGGCGATCATTCGTGCAGTGATCGCAGTCATTCAGACGTTCTCGACAAATCGCGATGCGGAGAGAGTTGGCCACATCGCGGCCGTCGGAAAAACTGGTATATCCGGCTAGCGGGACCTGGGCCGCTCGCAGCGTGTCCATCGCCTGCAGCAGGTCATGCAGCAGCGCGTGCTGCACCCGCTCGTCCTCACTCTGCAGCGTCCACAGGGTGAGGGGACCATCGCGAATGGCCGCAGTCCGGTCGCCGGGCTGAGCGTGCTCGGCTCCACCGTCCTGGGGCCCGCGAGCGACCCGCTTGCCCAGGATCCGTGGCAGGATAGCGAGCGACTCCACCTCCATTTTGGCCCCCAGCAGGCCTCCCTCCAGTGGCACATCTCGCTTTTCGGGGTAGATGTAGAGATCCTCATCGCCAAAACATAATCTCGACTCGGAATCGAGGATTGCATGCGAGCTGTTGCCATAACAGAGCATCGCATAACCGATGTTAAGTACATAGTAGCGGGCGGAACCATGCCGGTCGGGAGCGATGGATGACGCATCTGTGCCCACCACGCAGAAATCCGCTGGCGGTGGAGCAGCATCATGCCTGCCCGCCAGCGAGTCGTGGGGAGTGGCTACCAGCCAGGGGAGCCGCACCTGCCGCCGCTGCTGCTCTTGCAGCTTTTCCCGCAACTCATCGGGGTTCAGAGCGTGCAACAGTTGCTGCGCCTGTTCCAGGAACTGCCCCCTCGCCGGCGCCTGGCCGGCAAGGTTCTGGGCCATGCTGTCCAGTTGTCTGCTGATGGGGCCCAGCTTGAGCGGCACGATGACTCCTTAACGCAGGATGCGCTCATCACCGACGCGCTTGGTGACGCGTGCGTCATCCAGGTGTTCCAGCAGGGCCTGGGCATACTTGCGACTGGTGGAGAACATATCGCGCACCTGGGCCAGGGTGATGCTCCCCTCGCGCTGCAGATGGTGGATGACGGCCTGGGTCATCTTGGCGTAGGTCTCGGCCGCGAACAAGACGGTATCACTGACCTTGACCAGTTGCCCTTGCTCAATCAGCGAAGATAGCACCTCGGCTCCGACCAGGGCCTCGCTCTCGGCCAGAGAGGGTGGAGAATAGGGGTTCTGTGCGTACGTCGCCAGTAGCCGGTCGACCTGACCTTGTTGCTCGCGCCCCAGCTTCACGCGGTGCTCGGATAGCGCCAGCATGGCCTCCGACTCTACCAGGATACCTTCTGCGGCGGCTTTGCCGGCCGCTTCGCCAAACGCGCGCGGCGACAGGCCCAGCCGGCTCTTCAGCTCCTCACGCGGCATGCCCGCTCGGAGTGGAAAACGCCTGTGGTAGTCCTGCAATAGCTCCACGACCTTCTGCCGCAGGACCTGCCAGGCACCGAGGGACATGACATACGCGTTGCTGGCAGCGACGGTTTCTGGCTTGGCTGCTGCATCAAGTAGCACCACCTGCCCATCCTGCAACAGAGTGCGCAGGGTCTTTGCGGCTCCCTCCACGCCAAGGGCGCTGCGGTTGATCAGGGCTGCTCCCTCACAGGGCTGCTCCCGCTCGAGCTCTTGCAGCAGCACCTCCTCCGGAGTGCCACGGGCCAGGTTCTCCAAACGCTGGATGATGTCCGCCTGGAAGCGGCGGTGGTGTCGCTGCGGATGCGGATCCAGGATAGCACCACCACCGAGCGTCAGGCTCGGCGACGCCTGACGGATGATAAAGCGGTCGCCCTTGATCACGGCCACCGGCGTAGCCAGCACGACCTGCACCCAGGCTTCCCCACCGGGCGCGATTTCCGTGCGATCCAGAACCCGGATTCGCGCTTCGCTCTGGGCCGTACCGCTGAAAAAGTCCACGACTGTGTTATGGGGCAAGGGCCGTGGGGCGTTCTTAACGCAGTGCAGGCGCGCGTCTACTTT
>JAEAME010001316.1_pt1 | contig 17930 bp, 14 predicted proteins | sample 8958731 | NCBI WGS metagenome assembly JAEAME01 (sample SAMN16933194, study PRJNA681113) | bioreactor sludge metagenome | isolation source: anerobic bioreactor sludge (Control) | place: India:Bengaluru | collected 2018-10-24 | reverse complement strand
AGCACGATTTCCGTCTTGCTGTCCTTTGTCCAGTGTTCGACAATTTTCAGGATCATCGCTTTCAAGAAATCTGGCTTTAGCTCGGCTGCCACCTGACGCTTGAACACATTGGCGAATAATGAATTGATCCTCTCTTTGAGCAGCAATTCAAAATTTCGGGCCGATTGTTTGAGGTCGATTTCGGCTGTTGTTTTGTACTGGTCCACCTGTTTTTTGCCGTCAGCCACGATTTTTTCAGCTTCTTTTTTGGCCTGATCCACCAGTGAGGCGGCTTTCTGTTTGGCTTCTTTTATAATTTGATCTGCTGACTCTTGCGCTTCTTCGATTCCTTCTTTTCTGATTTTTTCAATGAGGCTGTCTAATTTGACATCCATTCCGAATTCTCCTTGTTTTGAACCATGATCAACAGGAAGTTTGAATTGTCTAAAATTATAAGTGACTAATGTTGGGAATGAAAGCGATTTTTAACTTTATTTTAAACGCATTAGACATCTTGAGTTTAAAATTTCTATAATGTTTATTCTTAAAATGTAAAAATTTAAATTGAAAATATAATAAATTATAAAACGAAATTCAATAGATATTTCAAGAAATTTTAAATAATTTGGAATACAATGCTATGCAGCTTAGCGTGAACGAAGGTCAAGCCTAAAGGATTTTTTTGTTGGCATCTTTAAAATAGCCAATATTTATGCTACTGTCAAATCAAAATTATCCTTAAAAATCTGTGCATGCATTATGTATTAAAATTATTTCAGAAAAAACAAGCGATTTCTATAAAAACAGAACACGGATTTTAAAACATAATCCGTGCTCTCTTCATAAAAGGTTTCCGTGTTTTCTTTCGTTTCGATCTGCCTTTTGTTTGGCAGATTGGAAGCCTATGCAATGGTTACTTCCTTCGTCAAATAAACGTCTTGAATGGTATTCAACAGTTTCACGCCATCAGCCATGGGGCGCTGGAACGCCTTTCTACCTGAAATCAAGCCCATACCGCCCGCTCGTTTATTGATGACCGCCGTCTTGGCCGCCTCAGCAAAATCGTTTTTGCCCGACGGTCCGCCCGAATTGATCAATCCAATTCTGCCCATATAACAATTGACAACCTGATAACGAGTCAGGTCAATTGGGTGATCCGAAGTTAGTTTTTCATAAACGAACTTATGCGTCTTACCAAAATTCAGTGCATTATAACCGCCATTGTTTTCGGGCAGCTTTTGTTTGATAATATCGGCTTCGAGAGTGACGCCCAGATGATTCGCCTGTCCCGTGAGATCAGCCGAGACGTGGTAATCTTTTTCTTTGGTTTTGAAAGCTGAATTTCGCAAGTAGCACCACAGCACTGTCACCATTCCCAACTCATGAGCGTATTGAAATGCTTCGCTGATTTCCATAATTTGTCGTTTCGATTCTTCGGAGCCAAAATAGATGGTTGCGCCAATTGCTCCTGCGCCCATATCAAACGCCTGTTTTACATCGGCGAATAATATTTGATCGTAAGAATTCGGATAGCTGATAAATTCATTATGATTGATCTTTACAATAAAAGGAATCTTATGGGCATACTTTCTAGCGATGGCTCCCAGAACTCCCAGTGTGGAAGCCACTGCATTGCAGCCGCCCTCGATTGCTAATTTCACGATATTTTCAGGATCGAAATAGATCGGGTTCGGGGCAAATGATGCGCCCGCCGAATGTTCGATTCCCTGATCAACTGGCAATATTGAAAGATATCCAGTGCCAGCCAGTCTGCCAGTATTAAAAATTAATTGCATATTTCTCAATACCGAGATGGGGCGATCGGTTGACATTAAAACTCGCTCGACAAAATCAGGTCCCGGTAAATGGAGTGATTTTTTTTCCACACCCTGGCATTCATAATTCAGCAAATAACTCGCTTCCTCTCCTAAATACTCTTTAATCTTCTTAATCATGCATGTAACTCCTACATTAAATTCAAAGTTTAAAAATAGATTTATTAACTCGTTTATATTTCAGTTATTCAGATCAACTTGCTGGCTCCAAAATAATGGTGATAAATATACAAAAAAGATTTCCTAATTGCCAGAAAAAAAATTTAAAATCATACCTGAATACTCAAGCGGATAGGCTTTTTCGGCAGCGGCTGTGAATGATTCATGCAGTTGGTTTTAAAATACTTTTCAGCTATTTTCCGCGGTCAAAAGCTTCCTTGGTCGTGACAGTGAATGATTCATATAAGTACACAGGAATTGCGATGATATAAGCCATCCATAATATATACACGATAAATTCGGATATTCCAAAAGCGTAAGGTTTTGGCATGATATTGGCCAATCCCACGCCCAGGTAGTACTGGGCGTTTATGGCAATCGGTCTAGCAAAAATGGCTATCGCTAGTGCTGATAAAATTGATTTTCGAATGGTGCTTTTGTTGAAACTAGCGCCTGCGCTTACGCCGATAAAGAAGCTCACAAATCCCAGCATGAAAGCCAGAATGACAATGATAAGCGAAACCGTTTTAAACGCATTTATTTTGAACCAATACCCTGATGGGATTTGTTGAAATATCGAGTAGCTTGTCAGGGGTAGCGCTTCACCGTCACTTTGTGGAACTGGCTGAGTTTCTGGCTCGAATTGTGAAAACGATAGCGAAGTCGAAAACGCGATGAATAGAATGAACAATAATAAGAGCAATTTATTTTTTTTGCTAAGCATACTTTTTACTCCAATTAAATAAACCTTGACTCTTTAGCAGGCTTTTTGTAAATTTTGCCATGTCAAAAAATGGAGAAATGAGAACATGACAAAAAATAATAATGAATCAATTTTAGAAAAAGATGTTGTTTTGGTTCATATTGAAAATAATTCCACCTTTTTTGCTCGGATTGAAAATATCAGCCCTGACTATAAAAAAGGCTGGTGGCGGGTTAGACTTTTGATCCTGCAAATTCCTTTGATGGTTACCACCTGGATTCTTGACAATGAACAGATTCGTGGAGCCGATTTCACGATGGGTGGAACGCCCATCCGAATCGAAAAGGTCATCGCTCCAGCTATTTTGTCTGAAACAACAGAATTCGAAAGTCATGAGAGCGAAATCAAGACCGAATCAAAAAAACAAGCGAGAATAATCTCACTCAATCCGAATGAAAAAAATAGCATAAATTGATTTGACTATCCAGTTTATTAGTCGGGTACATTATAAATCTATACCCAAACCTAATAGCTCACGCCTCAGCTGATCGGCATTTTGAAAAAGAATCGTTTGAAAATTGAGACTTTTCGCTGAAGCTACATTTTCTTCAAGATCATCAATAAATAAACAATATTCAGGTTTCGCTGCCAGCTTTTCAGCAACGGCCAGAAATATTTCAGCATCAGGCTTTTTCATTTTTAAATCATAAGATAAAAATTTATGACTAAATTTATCCAAAACTGGAATGCTATTTTCACAATATTCAAAATGCCAGGGATCGGTATTTGATAGCAGCGATAAAGTATATTTCTTTTTATGAAGCGCTTTAAGAATGGCAGCTGTTCCCTCGACTTCGCCGACCAGCATGCTTGCCCAGATTGCTTTTAACCGATCCAGAGGAATAAAATGGTTGTAATGCTCGCAAATTAGTCGGTGAAAATCGGCTCCATTTATTTTCCCAATCTCGAAATCAAGATATGCGCCATCTTTTCCATTTTTGTTGATCTCATTTGGCGCTATTTGAAACGCTTTTGAAAATTGATAGATAAAAGGATTTAAATCAACTTTTACCAGCACCTGTCCAAGATCAAAAATAATATTTTTAATCATCAAATCTCCTGATCCATTGAAAAGATTTAGTGCGTGAGGCGTAGAACGACTTGCGTCACGTTCAACATCCAGCGTAGTATTTGACCCATTTTTTCAATAATGAATCCATTTCACAAAGCTTTCATAAAAAGTTGCTCTAATTTTACCTAAAATTTTGATAAAAATCAAGTAAATTATCGGATTAAAGATAAATGGCTTCTAATCTGGCAGTGAACTCATTAAATTAAATTGATAAATCGCTTGCATTTTATGTTTTCGTTTAGTAATTTTTCAAAAATTTTTGGCCAATTGATTATGGGAGATAGTTATGTTAAATCGACTTTTAGCTTTCATGTTTGCCTTATTATTTTTTGCAGTTTTACGGGCAGATGAAAATGAATTTAATACGGAGCGCCTTCCAATTGGAAATCCTAAAACAAAATATAATTTCTGTTCGGTTAAATTGCACAAAATATTTGACACGAATGCAAACAGCGAAATATCCTTAGAGCTGCTTATTGAAGCGTTGCGGGAATCTCGAATCGTCATGCTGGGTGAAAGCCATACGAGCGAGGAGCACCATAATATGCAATTAAATATAATTAAAGGATTGGCTGAATCGGGCGCTTCGATCTGTCTGGCGCTGGAAATGTTTAATTCTACACAAAATCAGGTGCTCGAAAAGTATATATCGGGTAAGTTGACAGAGGAAGAATTTATAGATCAGTCTGATTATTTCAATAGCTGGGGACACAATTATCGCTATTATAAACCAATTTTTGATTATGCCAGAGCGAAAGGGATTCGCATGTTTGGGATAAATATCGAACCTGATTATGCTTCGAAAATTGGCAGAAGCGGGATCGAGTCCCTTTCTCTTGAAGAACGAAATAAAATTCCTGAAATTGATACGACAAATGTAGAGCACCGTTTCTACTTCAAGGTGGCAATGCAGGGCATGGACGCTATTTCTTCTGCGCAATTTTCTCGGCTGTACGCGGCTCAATGCCTCTGGGACGCAGCAATGGGAGATGGCGCGATAAAAGTGGCGCAAGAAAATCCCGAGTCAATCGTCCTTATTCTCGTGGGTAGCGGACATGTCGCCTACAACCTGGGTATTGGTAAGATTATTGGGAAGCGAAGCGATCTTCCTTTCGCTTCGGTGATTGCAATTGATATAGCAGATACCTTAAAAGAATCAGTCATGATGAAAATCAAAAAAAGTTTGAAGGAAGTTAAAGAAGGCAGTCAACCAGATTCCATGAAAGAAAAGAAAATGCCCCCGATGGCAATGATGCACGGTGGAGCAGGGGATGAAACACCTTATAAAATTGTCATCAGGAGCCTGGCTGATTTTTTGTGGGGCGTCCCCGAACAAAAACAGGAGAAATATCCTTCGTTCGGTTTTAGTGTGGAAGAAAAAGTTGGGAATGGCTTCAAAGTAAAGCGAGTGCTCCCTGAGACAATGGCAGAGAAAAATAGGATAAAGAAAGGGGATTTTGTTTTAGCTATTGACGAAAAAAAAGAATTTGTTAATATGGCTCAATTGAAAAAATATTTGAGTTTTAAGAACTGGGGCGAAAACATTGCCTTTAAAATTTTAAGGGATGAAAAAGAGATTGAGATAAAGTTTAAGATTGTGGATGAGAACCAGGTATCTGAGTAATTGGGATAAACAGCAGTTCAAGAGTTATTCACATATTTTAGCTAGAAAGAATTTTGATCAGGATGAATTAAATAGCAATTATGGAAGTAAAAATTTCAGAAGTTGAATTCGCTAAAGTTGATCCAGCGATCAATAGAGCCATCGATAAATACATCGAATCCCGTCGGGAAAAAATACCGGAATTTGTAAATAAACATTTTTCAGTGAAAGGCGCTTTGAAACTTCATAAAAAGGCGTTTGGCGCTGATCTTTACAAAGGACCCCTGAATATCTCATGGTCAGTTCCCTACACGGTGTTAAAAGCGACGTCAGCGGTGCTGAAAAAAACGGGCAGTAAAAAACTTCCAACTTTTGTTGAGAAGCTGCCCCGAGGTTTTCAAACCAATGTTCAGAAAGAAGTAAAATGGCTCATCTATACCAAATTGCTTGAACTTCCTTATGCCGATGGTAAGCAAAAGTCGGATCAAGATGCCTTGCTTGCAGAAATTTTTCATCAACCTGAAATTGCATCTTTATTGATCGAACAGCTTTCCGTAATTAACCAAAAATCAAGTGATCCGAAGTTTCGTAGCCGATTGGAGGAAAATTTATGGGAGTATGCCAGCAGCCGAACCGCTGCGGCAGATCTGGCGGGTACAATAATTACGTTATCAGTCGGTGCGACGCTATTTAAACAGATGACCCCGGGCGCAATGGCAACGGGCACCGCTATCGCGACTGCTATTGCGCAACATGCGGCTGTTTCCAACTTTGTATTGGGATCGACATTGGGCTCGCTCTGGTATGGCATTTTTCCGGTCTCTGCATCGATGGGGTTAATTGCGGCGACGACTGGCGCCATAATGGCTGCCATGTCGCTGGTGACCTCATTTGCTGGCATTATCACAGATCCGCTTCAGTCCCGATTGGGAATTCACCAACGGCGACTCGAAAAATTTATGGATTGCATCGAGAAAGAATTGAAAGGAAAGGGCGATTCGAAATTTCAAATCAAAGATTTGTATGTAGCACGCGTGTTTGATATTCTCGATGTCTTAAAAACCGCGGCTGCGACAGTGCTGAAGTAACTCAAATCGTCCTGTTTGAGTTACTGTTCAAAGATCAGACGCGATGTCTGATTTGCTTTTTTAACCAGCGCGAATAAGAAAAGATTAAATGGACAGCATATTAAAAAAATAATACCCAAAAAATAAAAGGAGCATTTCAGATGAAAGATGGTTCAATTGCAATTAGTAAAACAATCCAGCTATTCCTTCTAATCGCTATGCTTTCGTTTTTCAATGAAGACCTAAAAGCTCAACAACAGAATACATCGACAAAACAAAATTATAGGCATTCACTTGATTCCTGTCCCATGTCTCCATTATTTAAAATATATGCTATCCATTATTGCTATCGAATCACCGCAAACAGTGAGATCATTGCTGCCCCGTATTATGCGAATATTCATTATAAAAATATCGGTAACACCGATGCGCCTGGATTTATCGTAGGGTATCGTCGGTACCTCTGGAAAACTCTCCACATTGATTATCAATTGATCCCACAATGGGATCATTTTTATGAAAAGAACGAAGATAAACGTTACCCCCTGGGTTTCGATCTCTGGAATGAATTTCGATTGGGATATGTCTGGGATTTCAAGATCGGAAACTTGCCAATGTTTATTAATGTGCAATGGCCTTTTGGATTCGCTTTGTATTCGGATGACGATGCGAAACCCGAATCATTCAAGAAACACGCTGAAGATCATCCATTCTTTTATTTTCCGCCCATGTTTTTTGTGGGGGTGAGGTTTTAGGAAACAACATAAAAAATATCAGAAATATCAGAAATAGATGGGATTTTCAGTAATTCAGAATTTTGCACGGCGCGCTGACTTGTCTAGTTCACACAACAATATATATCTTGTTGATCGCATAGTAATGCTTTTTCATCCCAGGCTGGATCAAGCAAGATGGTTTGATCTGTAATTTTTCGCTTGAAATTTGAACAATAAATATGTATATTGTTTCGGTTTCAATTGATTCTTACTCGATCATCAATTTAACTCTCTCAACAAAAATGTCAAACAAGAAGAAAAATATCCTTAAGATTCTGGGTGTTCTGTTGCTTTTAATCGTAATCGGATTTTGGCTGATTATAGGAAGCCTGCCTAGCGCTTCCGAGATTGAAAACTATAAGCCCGAATCGACCGTGTATAATTTAGAGAATTTTGATTGGAATAAGAAGCTTGTAGCGCCGGTCAGGAAATATGTCCCGCTGCGGCAGATTTCACCGGAATTAAGATCAGCAGTGGTCATCAGTGAGGATGATACTTTTTTCGGGCATTCGGGAATTAATATCACCGAGCTAAAAAAAGCATTTCAAGAAAATTTGAAAAAGAAACGGTACGCCAGAGGTGCCAGCACCCTTACGATGCAGGTAGCGCGGAATATTTTTTTAACCAGGCAAAAAAGCCTGCTGCGAAAATTTAAAGAGATTATTTTAGCTAAAAGGCTGGAGAAAGTCTGGAGTAAACAAAAGATTTTTGAGTATTATTTAAACATCGCCGAATGGGGCAGGAACATTTATGGGGCTGAAGCCGCAGTTCGATTTTATTTTAATAAATCCGCTGCGCAATTGAATCTAGCAGAGGCGTCATTGTTAGCAGGCATACTCCCCAGTCCCATCAGGCTGAATCCATTTCATAACTGGTCAGCCGTGAAAAAACGCCAGATTAGAGTGCTAAATCTTATGCGAAATGCCAGACTAATTTCAGATGATGAATACAATGACTTAATCTCACAGCAAATTTATTTAAGGGGTTCAAAGCCGTTGGTTATAGAACACGAAAAGTTTCCAGAGATTTCCATTTTTGATGATGCGCTACAAGAGCCCCGAATCCCGGAACAGCTTAAAGAGAATGCGGATTCGAGTGGAATCATTTTTTTACCTGAGGAAAAATAATGCTGGCTTTATTGAACAGGATTTTTGGCGGTCTGTGCCTAATTCTTTTAATTCCGCTGCTCATCTGGGGGCAGGTTGTTATCGATGTCAGGTCCGATACAACCCTGGCTACGCCGTCTGATTCGGTATTTATCTTGCGACAGCTTCTGAATAGTGAAGCTGCCAATGCGGAAATGCATTTAAAGCTCGGAGAAATATATTTGCAGCGGGAGCGATTAGATGAAGCTGAGCAAGAATTCAATCAGGTTTTGGGTACCGATTCGCTTTCGATACAAGCGTTGACCGGTCTGGGACGTATTCATTTTTATCGCGAGCCGAGCAAAATTATTCCGTTTGAAAGGCTAAAAGAGCTGCTGAAAAAAGATCACAAGTCTCAGGCAATTAAAAAATTCAATAAAGCTTTAGCGCTGAATCCAAATTATCAGCCAGCCAGATATTTTTTAGCCCGTACTTTTTTAGAAAAAGGCGATTCCGAAAGTCTGGAAAAAGCGAAAGATGAATTTGCCCGACTCGTCATTGAAAATGCAGATTATCGGGATGTCATTTACCAGCTCGGACATACCTATCAGAAAATGGGTGACTATTCTCAGGCGCTCCAAACTTTCAAACGGATCAAGTATCTCATGTCAGATTATGCCAAAGCGAGCATTCGTCTGGCTGAGGTTTATTATGAGCTTAAAGATTATGGATCTGCGACCAATAGTTTTTTTGAAGGGATCGAAAAACTCGATGATCAGGAGATGCTTGATTATCTGTTCGATGAACAGAAAGTGATTTTGACGCCGTTTGAAGCAAATCAGGTTGAAGCTGCTAATTATGCAGAAAAGAAAAAGCTGCTCAAAAAATTCTGGAAGCAGCGTGACCCGGATCCCAGCACGCCGGAGAATGAGCGATTGATGGAGCATTTTCGTCGCATTCAATTTGCCCGAGGCAATTTTCACTTCACTGCACCGCCATATTATGATGATCGAGGAAAAATTTACATCAAATACGGTCCACCCGATGATCGCTACAATTCTCCAGTGGGAACGCTTCCAGCTAAGGACAATGAATCCTGGACTTACGAAAGCATCGAAAAGGGACTGATTTTCGATTTTGTGTCGGAATCGGGTTATTTCCATCTTGTTGAAGACCTCACTGAAGCCGCTCAGCCAGGCTACGATTATGGTTCACGCCTGGCATTAGCCGCTCAATTATATAATGACCGATCTCATCTAAGCCAGGCATACGCTAATCTGACTGTAGGCTTCTCCTGGGATCGTTTGAACCATCTTCACAATCAGCGAGCAGAAGCGTTACAAAAATATCCGGGGGAAATTTATGTGCATGATTATAAGTCAAAAATTTTTCCGTTTATCACCCGATGGGCGCAATTTCAGGGTGATAGTGATAGGACGAGAATTGAATTATATACGGCATTCCCTGGCGCCGTGGTGGAATTCAATAAGGTGGATACCCAATATGTTAATTATACAGATTTTTTTATTGAGGTAAGGGACACAAATTTTAATCCCGTACTACATCAACAGGAACGTTATTCAATTGTCAGTGACACATTAAAGGGAATGGAAACCCGACATTTCTTGCTTCAAAATAATTTTCAGTTATCCTCAGGCGCCTACGATCTGGCATTGGTTATGAACAATGTCGATCAGACGATTAAAGGTGTCCAGAAGAGGGATCTTTATGTAAAAGATTTCTCGTTAGACCGACTGTTGGTTAGCGATATTCAGCTTTCAGCCTACATCTCCGGAAAAGTTCAAACGCGCAATCAGTCCATCGTAAAGAACGATTTGTCCATCGTGCCCTACCCGTTTTCAAGGGTGGTGAAATCCAAACCGATTCATATTTATTTTGAAATTTACAATCTGACTTTAGATAAAGAAAATAAAACGAATTATGAAGTGGCTTATATTTTGAAAACTATCAAGGCGGAACGAAGCTTCTGGCAAAAAACTATTGGAGGCATTCCTCGGATATTTTCTAATAAAGACGGCAATATTATTTCAACCGCGGTGCAACGGGAGGGGAATTCAAATACTGCGTTTGAATATATTTCCTTTGATCTACAGAATTTGGAAAAAGGATCGACTGCGCTGAGCGTCAAAGTAACTGATAGAAATAGCCAGCAACTAGCTGAAAATTCGATTGAATTTACACTCGTCAAATAAAAGTATGGGAGGAAAGTTATGAAACAATTTTACTGTCCCTATTGCAATGAAAAGCTATCCCATTTTGATGGGATCGTGATCAAAATGAAAGGTGTGCTCACCTGTGATACGTTCGAATGTCGCGCCAATTTTTATCTGCCGGGAGCAATTGGCAAATATGGCTCGATTGTCGATGAGCATGTTAAGCTGAAAGATGGGGCTAAAGTTGAATTTCGTTGCCCCAATTCTAAATGTGATCGCAGCTTTACCACTCACTATGATAACGATCTGGCTGAGATAAAAATGATCGATGACGACGGACATGAATATGTCGTAGTATTTAATCGCATCTATGGCATGCATTCAACTTTTGTCGTGGATTATAAGAAAAAACGCCTGGAAAGCGCCTTTGGTGAGGATAAGAGTGATTATGTTAGGGACTTTGAGAAACCAATGAATTTTTTTGGTGCATAAATAAGAAGTAATCCAGTACATGCATTTTTGCCTGAATTAATTATCACCTCTAAAATCAGAGTAGCTAAGAGCTACCAGTCTGATTTAATCAATTTCCTCAATGACTAAAAAATCGTCGATTTTATTGTATAAAATTTATAATTGGAACAATTAAAATGAGTTGGTCATTTAATTTCGAAGATGAAAAAAAAGATTAATGATGTTGTCTGGAAAATGCTTGACAGTAGATTGATAGATAAATAGAGGAATGAGCTATGACAGAAAAGCAGAATGAATCCAAAACCTATAAATTCAAAGCCGAGATCAAGCAGTTGCTGGATATTCTCGCCCGATCGCTTTACACCAATCGCGAAGTTTTTGTGCGCGAGCTGGTATCCAATGCGGCGGATGCGCTGGATAAAGTGCGATTTGAAAATATTCGCGGCACTGAGATTTTCCAGCCGGATTTGGAATTCGAGATCAAAATCGATCTGGATAAAGACAAGAAGACCTTTACGATAACCGATACCGGAATCGGCATGACCCGCGATGAGCTGATTAAAAATATCGGCACCATTGCTCATTCCGGCTCGGCCGAATTTCTGAAACAGGTTTCGGAAAATGAACAAGCCGGTCCGACGTTGATTGGACAGTTCGGCGTTGGTTTTTATTCAGTTTATATGGTAGCAGAAAATGTGGAGATTACGACGCGATCTTATTTGAAAGATGCTGAAGCCTGCCTGTGGCGCAGCGATGGAACTGGTAGCTACACAATCGAGTCAGTTGACTCTGCTCCCAGAGGCACGAAGATCGTCATTCATTTACGTGATGATGTCATGGAATTTGCTGAGAAAGATCGAATCGAGAATGTAATAAAAAAATATTCGAATTTTGTTCCGTTTTCCATTAAATTAAATGGAGAACAAATCAATAAGATTTCCGCCATCTGGCGAGAGCCGAAGACGTCAGTGAAAGAAGAACAATATAAAGAATTTTATAAGTTCTTTGCCAATATCTCTGAGGAGCCGATTAGCTGGCTCCATTTTTCCGCGGATGCGCCCATTCAATTAAATACATTGCTTTTCTTTCCGAAAACTAATTATGAAATTCTGGGATTCAGTCCCAAAGAGCATGGCGTCAATCTTTTCGTGAAGCGAGTGCTGATTCAGCCCGATAATAAAGATTTATTGCCCCAGTATCTCCGTTTTATGAAGGGAGTGGTGGATACCGAGGATTTGCCGCTGAATATTTCAAGGGAAACGCTTCAGGAAAACACTACGGTCATCAAGATCCGAAATCTGCTGATCAAAAGGATTTTGTCTCATCTGGCTGATCTGGCGAAAGACGAGCCTGATAAATTTAAAGAGTTCTGGAATGAATTCGGCCGGATTTTAAAAGAAGGCTACATGGACTATCCCAACCGCGAAAAGATTGCCGAATTGTTTCGCTATAACGCTTCAACTCATCCCGATGAAAAAGAATGGTGCTCGCTGGATGATTATATTAGTCGCATGAAAGAAGGGCAAAAAGAAATTTACTACCTTTCTGGCGCGAATCGGGAATCCATCGAGCGTGATCCGCACCTCGAGATTTTCAAACAAAAGGGGATCGAATTGCTCTATCTTTATGATCCCATCGATGAATTTGTATTTTCCGGCCTGGGACAATATAAAGAGAAGCCCCTGGTTTCCGCCGACCAGGCCGATTTGAAATCGCTGGATCAGATTAAGACAGAGGAAAAAGAAAAAGATCAGGCTAAAGAAGAAATCAAGAAAAAAGAAAAGCGTGATCTGGAAAAACTTTGTACGCGAATAAAAAATATTCTGGGCGACCAGGTGGAAGAAGTTCGCTTATCGGAACGTCTCACCGATAGCCCGGCCGTGCTGGTATCGAAAGAGGCTGGCATTTCCTCGCAGATGCAAAAGATCCTTCAGGTGATCAATAAAGAGACGCCGCCTTTGAAGAAAATTCTGGAAATTAATGGCACGCATCAACTGATCCTGAATCTGCTGGCGATTTTCAAGCAAGATCCCAAAAGCGATTATTTGAGCAAGGCGGTCGAACAACTGTTTTACAGTGTTCAATTGCAGGATGGCTTTGTTTTCGATCCCCACAAAATGATCACTGGCATTCAGTCGCTATTAAGCGATGCGACCAGTTGGTATATAAAGGAACATCAGACGACATCTGAATAGTTAATGATGATGCAAACAAGGCTGACCAGTTTTTCAACAAAGCCTGGTCTATTTAAAGAAGCTCATCTTATTGTTAACATCGATAATGTCTAATTGCCTGGATTTTATATTTATGCTGAATGAATCGTAGTTGGTGAATGAATAAGAATGCCCCTTCATCTTCAAAATCAGGGGAAAATTGGAAAAAGTTTTATAGAAGAAAAAATGTAGTTTTGCTGCTCAATTGTTAATCGACTAAAACCATTAATCCTGTTTTTCTGACATCTTACATGGCACACATTTTTGAGTGTGGGGAACAGCTTCTAATCTCTCTTTCGGTATTTCTTTGCCGCAGGAGATACAAATTCCATAAGTTCCATTTTCGATCCTATCTAAGGCTTCTTCGATATAGAGTAAAAATTTATTTTCACGAGACGCATGATAGAATCTTTTTTCACGTTCCTGTTCATCAGTACCGTGGTCTGCCATGTGAGTAGCGTAAGTGGTGTCTTCCCCGAAACTTTCTTCGGAGCCATTTTCTGTAACATCTTTGATGTAGCCTAACTCCTCCAAAATTTCTTTATGTTTTTCGATGAGCAGCTTCTTGAAATACGCTAAGTCGGCTTTGTTCATCTTCCGCCCTCATTTATGTTATGACTTTTGCCCTCCAACTTAACAGGTGTACCCCAAAACCAGTTTGAAAAAAGCGACCTAAATATAATACATAAAATTTCAATTGTCAAGCACTTTTTCAATCCCGCGTACTAAATGTTGTAAAGTGTCAATCAATGAAATACAAAATCTTGATGAATCACCGACACGACTTGGTAGAAGGCAATGAAAGAGGTGAGGCGACATGAATCAAAATTGCAGCGTGATCGAACAGAAGAACGGAATATTGGAATTTTGGAATCATGGAACCCCTTCTTGATAGAAGTTAAGTTGCATGAGATTTCATGATATCGGTATTCAACTTTTCAATCTTCCAATAAATCCGAGCTATCTGGCTTCGTCTCATGAGGTAAAATACTTTTCGTTAAATCTTTTATCGGCAGAACGGTACCGATCTTTAATGCCACCTGTTGGGCATTCGGGTAATCCGAGGGAACAATCTCGCCGGTGATGGGATCGACATATTCGAAGATGATTCCTTCGGGAATTGGGAAATCGCGGTAGCGCTCATTCTGCAGAGCGTTTTTCATGAAACGAACCCAGATGGGAATGCCAGCGCCGCCGCCAGTAAGTTCCATCTGCCTGGCATCTTCCACCGGGCGATTATCATCGTAGCCGACCCAGACGGCAGTTACCAATTCAGGAGTAAAACCGATGAACCATAGATCCCGGGCGTCATTGGTGGTACCGGTCTTTCCAGCAGCGGGTCGATCAAATCCCCAGGCGCGTATGCCTTTAGCGGTTCCTTCTTCGACAACAGCGCGCAGCATGTCCAGCACCAGATAGATCGATTGCGGATCGACGACCTGGGCGCTGCGGCTGGAAAACTCATGTAAGATTTTGCCCTGGTAATCTTCAATGTATTTGATGGTCAGCGGCTCGCGACTGATTCCGCCATTGGCGAAGGGACAAAAAGCGTCGCACATTTCCAGAGGGGAAACTCCGGACGTTCCCAGCGCCAAAGATAAATTCGCTCCCAAAGGGCTGGTGATGCCCATCTGCTGCGCATATTGGATTACGGTCTCGGGGCGGATGTCATTGATGATTTTAGCAGTGACAACATTGATGGAGTGAGTCAGCGCAGATTTTACGGTGATGGGCCCACGAAATTTTTTATCGAAATTTGGCGGCGACCATTGCTGATTATCGAACCGAAAGGTCACGGCCGAATCGACTACAATCGTGGCGGATGTGTACTTTCCTCCATCGATTGCCGCCAAATAAACGAACGGCTTGAATGACGAGCCGGCCAGGCGATTGTTGCTGATGGCTCGATTGAACGGACTGATGGCAAAATCCCGTCCGCCGACCAACGCCTTGACCTTGCCGTTTTTGGGATCCATGGCGACCAGCGCTGCTTGAATGTACAGTTGCTTTTCCTCGTCGCTGGCAAGCTCGTAATCTTTATTGCCGAGGCGCTGATCCAGATCAGCCAGGCCCTGTTGAACCGCCTCCTGGGCGAAATTTTGCAGCCGGGTATCCAGCGTCGTATAAATTTTCAGCCCACCATAGGAAAGCACTTCTTTGGAATACATTTTTTCGACGATATTTTTAACATTGTCGATATAATAGCTGCCTTTGCCCCAGAATAAATTTAGTCGTTTCAAATTCAAAGGTGTGGCTAATGCTTGATCAAACTCCTCTTTATTGATGAATCCAGCTTTGAACATTCGATTGAGAACCAGTTGCTGGCGTTGTTTCGTAATATCAAAATTCAAATAGGGATTGTAATGGGTGGGCCAGCGGGGAATATTCGCCAGAAACGCGGCTTCGGGCAAGGTTAATTCATCGGCGTGTTTGGCAAAATAAGTTTGGCTGGCTTGTTCGATACCAAAGGCATTGGAGCCGAAATCGATCTGGTTGCAATAGGCTTCGAGAATAGCTGCTTTGGAATAGTGCTGCTCCATTTGAACGGCGAGCAACAGTTCTTTCATTTTACGACTCCAGCTCCGCTCGAAAGAGAAATACAGGTTTTTTGCCAACTGCTGGGTAATGCTGCTGCCGCCGCCCGATCGCCGGAATCGGATGAAATGATTGAACGCGGCACGGAGTAATCCCTTTTTATTCAAACCGTGATGCTGATAGAACTCGGCATCTTCCATTGCCAGGATCGCATGAATAAAATGCGGTGATACCTGAGATAATCTTACCTCCTGCCTATTGGCAAGGACGATAATCAATTCGCCGGTATCGGAAAAAATTTCAGTTGGTGTGCTTAATGCTAAATCCTGAAGTCGGTCGGGTAGCTGTGGAAGCGAGAGTACAAAAATAAAAAAGAGAGCAAATAAAATTATCAGAATCAAAATTATAAAAGCAGGTATTACCCGCTTTTTAAAAACTGTCGGGAGACGCACTATATCTATCCTCCGGATATGCAAAATTAATTCCAGGATACAGGCTATTTAGTTTTTCGATAAAGATATCAATCGCCCAACTACTGGCTTCAAAGGTGAATACTTCAGTAAAAATTCCCTGGTTGACTTGAAAGCCAATACTCACAATGCCATCATCGATGTAGCGTGATAGCCCCACCTTTTGAATATTTCCATCCCATTTTACTAATTGAAAGGGATTATTGATCAATTGCAGCTTTACGGAATTCGGCAAATCATTGAAGGCAACAAAAAACTGGTCGCGGCTGATCATTCGACCTTTAAACATATCCATCAAATCTAAAGACATCTGACTCGATCGATCCGCTTCAGGAATGGTATAAAGCACAGACAGTGGGGGATAGGTATCCATGAGCAATTGCTTGTCGCCATCGAAAAAGTAGCAGCTCAGGCTGCTATCATTTTTTATGATTTTGGTCCACACCCATTTATGGCTGTGGGTTAATTTTAATAAATCGTAGGGCGAAATGACATCACTGGCGACTCGTATCGGAATTTGATTGTAGAGATTATTGAATTGGTCGGCGGTGATCAACAGGGAACCTTGTTGCTCAAGTCGGCTTTTCAATTGCATGAGATCAGTGATTTCAGGGAGTTGTTGTTCCTCTGCCGGCAGCGATTCGATAATTTCAGCAAGTTGTTCGTTGGCTAAACGATCTTGTTTATGCAACTCCCAGATTGTACCGGATTGGGGACGATAGGAGTTCGTGAGCTCCACGATATTGCCGAGCACGATCTCGACGAAATCGGTGGTAAATTCGAGAATCGCTATTAAGATCAAGATCGAAAGAGTGATAAGAAATTTTTTGTTGGTGAAGACGCGGAGCAGTTTTGTTGTTAGGTTTCGATGAGTTTTAGCATTCGCATCGAATTGTTTTTTTTCCATTCCTTGCCTGCAATTTTAATAATGCAATATTCACCTCCCTGAATCCCCTCACGTAGAGGCAATTCATGAATTGCCTCTACGTGGATTGCCTCTACCACAATAAATAGTTATCGAAAATAAAACGGCGCTGGAATAAATGAAATTAAAAAAATAAAAAAAGTAAAATAGCCAATTAATCTTCTTTTTAGATCAAGCTGTACATAGTCGTTGTCTGGCGCAGGATGACGAAAACCAAGCGAGAGCAGCAGTATAATCATTAATAACCAGCCGGGATACATGAGCGCAGCAATAATTATGAAGCCGAGCATCGCAAATTTAAAAACGTGTTGACTCTTGTGCCCGAAGATCGCATATAGTACATGCCCGCCATCTAATTGACCGATTGGCAATAGATTGAGCGCTGTAACAAACAGACCAACCCACCCAGCGTAGGCCATGGGATGAAGGATGGTATCGTACCCTTCTGGCGCAGTGCCCAGCATAAGTTTGGCGAGTTGGCTGAACAAAAAGGATTCGCCTAAAAACATATTGTCTTTTGAAACGCTTTCTAATTGAACAAAATGAGAATTTTTCAGGCCGATGATCAGAATCGGAATCGTTAATGCAAGACCAGCCAAAGGTCCAGCAACTCCCACATCAAATAAGGCACGTCGATGAGGAATTCGTTCTTTTATCTTAATGAAAGCACCCATGGTGCCGAACGGTTCAAATGGAATCGGTATAAAAAATGGCAGGGTCGCGCTGATGCCATATTTGCGACACATGAGATAATGTCCCATTTCATGTGCCAACAAAATAGAAACAACCGAAAGCGAATATAA
>JAEAME010001313.1_pt1 | contig 17947 bp, 16 predicted proteins | sample 8958731 | NCBI WGS metagenome assembly JAEAME01 (sample SAMN16933194, study PRJNA681113) | bioreactor sludge metagenome | isolation source: anerobic bioreactor sludge (Control) | place: India:Bengaluru | collected 2018-10-24 | reverse complement strand
GTATAATATTCCATCAGTAAGATATCTCCTTAACCGTAAATATGATACTGATCCAAATAGGATTATACCATGTTTATCGGTTTATGTCAAGAAAAACAATATGGGAGCATGGGTCAGCGGCCTTACCGGCCTTCCGTATTGTGCTTTGAGAGGGCACGGAAGGAGTAAGGGCCGTTTACCAGAATTTTCTTTTCGAAAACATAATCAACAATTTGGATAAGGATCATCATGCCGATCCAGATAAAAAAGAATTCAAGACAGATCTGTCCGTAAAGAGTATATCTTGAGCCGCTGTAACTCCAGATATCGTACCCGAGGTAAACGTTGAAAAACAATCCGAAAATTAACTCCCAGGCAGTGATCAGCACCCCGCCCAGAATAGGCTTGACCCAGAAATAATGTTTTCCCGCTGGTATCCGGCAGACTCCAACTCCGATTAAATATGCTGCGCCCCCAAGTATTATCACAAGCGGGTGGGTCTGTTTATGCCCCACTGCCGCGCGGAATATAAACTCGATGCCTACATAAATAATTCCGCTCAAAAAGAATTCCGAATAAAGTTTTGCAAAAAGCCTTGTCCCGCGATTTCCCATACAGCCACCATCCCCGGTATATCGGCAGGCAGCAATCATTCCCGTTAACTGTTACTTGTTAATTGTTAACTGTTAACTGTTAACTGTTGTTAACTGTTATTTTCCGCCCGCTTATGTACTGCCGTTATTCCCGTCGGGGATTTTATATGTCGGCACTATATCGTGTATCATTTTGCGTATGTCGCAGTCGCTCATCATGCATATTTTCAGCTCGTCAAGCTTTCTGAACAGTTCGGCCTCATCGATCACTATAGGTTTGCCGATATATATAAGCTTGTTCGCCGTTTCTGTCAGGCCTTCCTCTTTCATCAGCATCTCTTCATAAAGCTTCTCACCCGGACGGAGCCCGGTGAATTTTATGTTGATATCCTTATATGGTACAAGACCTGTGAGCCTGATGAGGTTTTCAGCAAGCGTTAGTATCTTAATCGGGTGCCCCATGTCGAGCACGAAAATTTCGCCGCCCTTTGCCTTCACGCCCGCCTCCAGCACAAGTGAGACAGCTTCGGGAATCGTCATGAAATATCTGATTATATCGGGGTGTGTCACCGTCACCGGGCCGCCGGCTTCAATCTGCTTTCTGAAGAGCGGAATCACGCTGCCGTTTGAACCGAGCACGTTTCCGAAACGCACCGCCGCAAACTCGGTTTTTGACTTTCTTGCATAGGTCTGAACTATCATCTCGCAGATGCGTTTGGTCGCCCCCATGACGTTGGTCGGGTTTACGGCCTTGTCGGTCGAAATCATTATAAAGCGTTTAACGCCGAACTGATCTGCCGCCCTGACCATATTAAGCGTTCCGAACACATTGTTTTTCACGGCTTCGCAGGGGCTCTCCTCCATCAGCGGCACATGCTTGTGAGCCGCAGCATGGTATATCACGTCGGGACGAAACTCCGAGAGCACATTTTGTACGCGTTTTTCGTCGCGAACCGATCCGATGAGAGTCATCAGATCAAGCTCCGGGAATCTATGCCGCAGTTCGTTCTGAATATCATAGGCATTATTCTCATAAACGTCGAAAATTATCAGCCGTCTCGGACCGTACGTTGCTATCTGCCGGCAAAGCTCGCTTCCGATCGAGCCTCCCCCGCCGGTCACCATAATTACCTTTCCTTTGATAAAGCCCTTGACGCTTTCAAGATCAAGCTTCACCGGGTCGCGCCCTAGCAGGTCTTCGACCTGAATATTGCGGACGCTGCCCATAGTCACCCGGCTGTTGACAATCTGCGAAAGGCTCGGCAGCGTCATTACACGGCAGCCGGTGGCGGTGCAGCTATTAATTATTTGCGCCCTGACGGCGCCGGAGCAGGACGGTATGGCGAATACTATAACCGATATATTATATTTTTTAACGTTTTGGGCAATTGTTGAAGTATCTCCGGCCACTATTATGCGCCCGAGCTGGTTGCCGATTTTGGTTTTGTCATCGTCAATGAAGCAGACTGCCTTGTATTCCCTCATATCCGGGCTGTGAGTTATGTCGTGCAGCAGCATATTGCCGGCGCTGCCGGCGCCGATGATCATGACATTTTTTTTGTTTGCCTTGATCAGCTTTTCACCGGCTTTTCTTGTTTTAAGTTTATAAAGCACCTTGTAAGAAATACGCAGGGTCAGAAGTCCGAAAACCATGAAAACCGCGGAGGTGATATAAACGCTCGCCGTATATCCATCTGTCAGCAGCACGTGTCCGACTACATACGGAATGTTTGCAGTGATTACAGCGACAGAAAATTCGACACGGTCGCGCACACCGGCGAACTGCCAGAGAATCCGGTAACTGTTGAAAAACCAAAGAGAAAGGAAATAGCATACCGTTAGAATAGGTACGCCGGCGATGAATTTTTCAGTATAAAGTAAAATATCTGGCAGGCTGAATTCGCACTTGAGAATTATCGCAGCCGCAACCATCATATTTATTAAAGCAAAATCAATGATATATTTTAATATTTTCTTTAAAATGCTGTTCATTTCTAGCTCCGCCGTCTTTGGTGTTAATTGTGATGCTAATCGCTATAATATAATAATAAATGATAATTGTCAATATAAAGGTCATAAAAATGTTACATTTTGCGACAGTAACTTTTTTCCGCCACAACAAAAATCAAAACGGCGATCATTGAATAGGGTATCGGGCTGAATTCCCCGGGGTTCACCTGCGACATGAGGAAAAGCCCGAGATAAGAGAGTCCGAGGTTAAGCCGGTAGGCGTCGGTCTTATAAAGCACCGTCTTCGCACGTATCGTCCACTGGAAGGCATATGCTATCACGCCGATAGTCCCGAGGCTTCCGATAATCTGCGGTATCATCATATGATACCAGTGCATCGCGCCTCTCACCGGATTATATATGTCCTCGTTCCCGGAGTACCCGATCCCGCGGCCGAAAAGGAAGTTCGACTCAAAATCCTCCCTGACCCGCACTAAAAGGCCGTATCTCGACTCGTTCTCGGTTATCAGCTCGGCGAGCGTATCTATTTTGTAAAAAGCAAGCAGGTTGCCGACATTTACGTAAACCAGTGCCCCGGCTGCGAGAATCACGCAGATATATGCAAACCGTGATTTATTATCGTAAATCGCAAGATATACAAGACAAAAAAAGAATTCGACTGTCCCCATCAAAAGTCCGCCGCGCGAACCCGACAATAGCACCGCGGCAAAAATTGCGGCAAGACCCAAAAGGTGCTTTTTATCTTTTAATGCATACCAGCACGGAAAAGGCATCGCAATCATCAGCATAGTCGAGAGGTTGTTCGACGACTGGAAATCCACCAGCGTGTGGGTTTCCTTTACCGCCGCCCATTCGGGGTAATAAAAGCAGAACACAGCGAAGCAGGCCAGAGCACCCATTGAATAAAGGATACCTGCAAATTTCCCGAAAATATCGTAATCACGGCGTTCGCTGATATAAGCCGTTGCCACAAGGTAAACGGCAACCATGCCGACACCGAGGGCACCGGTATAGAACAGCGACGTTCCGCTGAAGTAGTCTTCTTTTGATATGGTGCCAAGCCCACCGAGAGTCACCGCCGCGGCGACGGCGACAGTTCCCCAGAAGTTAGGGCCGATGCGCCATTTATGTTTATATACGGCGAGGTGGAATAAAATTGCCAGAACCGCCGGAACAATAAGCGGCAGGAACGCAAGAAAGGTGCCAGCTGAATCGTAGCATTTGGTAAGGAAAACGCTCATGAAGAGCACCGGGGGAAGCGGGGCCAGTATGTCATCGCAAAACACGAAAGCTGAAATCGCCAGCCAGAAAAAGACGAGTGCGCCGGGTACCTCAAGGCCGAGGGCTATGACGGCAGAAGCCGCCGCAAACTCGGCAAGCATGAAATACCGGCTCATGAAAAGCCGGTTTATATATGGTTTTATCCGCAGCCAGAGACGCACAGGGGCTGATTGTGCCACGCACAACGCGGCTTTTCTTAAAGCTTTCAAAATTACATTCATGTATATATAATGCCCTTTCCAGCGATGCAATATTACCGAAGATAAGGAAAAGTTATCCGGAAATATTTATTTACTGTTTATCAGTCTTTTGCTTCAAGCATCTCGATTATATCGGCTATCACACCTTCGTCGTTTGACGAAAGGCAATAGTCACAGATTTCCTTGATCATGTCGAGCGCGTTGGCGGGGCAGACCGAGACGTCGGCCGCCTTCAGCATCTCATAGTCGTTGTCATAATCGCCGACGGCGTAAACGGTTAGTTCTCTTCCCTCTTTTGAATATATCTCGCGGTATGTATCGATAACCGAGGCTTTCGACCGGTCGGGGCGGTGAATCTCAAGCAGATGCCGGCCCGAGCGGTCGTAGCAGAAGGCGTTTCCATAAAGGGAGTAAAGCTCGGCTTTCACCTCATTGAGCCGTTCTTCTCCGCCGACAACGACGGCCTTGTACCAGTCGTCTGATCTCCAGTTTTCAATAGGATCGAAAACTATGTCATCCGCCATAACCTTCTTCAGGTTATCAACGGCGATTTTATCGCGCGGGTCGGCCAGAAATCCCGATCTGCGCGATACCCGCAGTCCGACGTCGGGTATTTTTTCCCTTATGTATTTCGCTGCGGTCAGAGCCGGTTCCGGTGCAAGAAGATAGTCAATCGCCGACTTGCGTGCCTTCAGGTCGTACAGGCAGCAGCCGTTAGATAATGCGGCCGGGGCGTTCACTATTTTCGCCGCGTCCGGGAGGATGCCGAAAATATTGCTGTGGGTCCGCCCGGTATTGAAAGTAAAAAGCCCGCCCTCCGACTTGAAGCGCTCTATCGCTTCAACGTTCCGCGCCACAATGGTTGAGTGCTTCCCGACAAATGTTCCGTCTATGTCGCTGAGTATAAGTATGTTGCTGAACTTCCCGGTCATTTAATTTTGTTCCTCATATTTTGTTTTTATGTTTTTCGGTTACTGTTGTCGGATTCAATATCCGTTCCCGTCTTAGCCTCCCCCAACAGGGGAGGTGGCATCTTCGCCGACGGACAGGTTTTTCGTCCCACCGTTCCCCGTCTTAGCCTCCCCTAACAGGGGAGGTGTCGGCTTTGCCGACGGAGAGGTTTTTCGTCCTTCCGTTCCCCGTCTTAGCCTCCCCTAACAGGGGAGGTGGCATCTTCGCCGACGGAGAGGTTTTTCATCCTTCCGTTCCCCGTCTTAGCCTCCCCTAACAGGGGAGGTGTCGGCTTTGCCGACGGAGAGGTTTTTCGTCCCGCCTCAGCTCATCTTCCTCAGCTTCTCCACCAGCTTTAAAAAATCCCCCGGCAGCTCGGCCGAAAACTTCATTTCCAAGCCTGTCCTCGGGTGTGTCAGGCGGAGTTCCTTCGCAAAAAGGCACTGCCCGTGTATATAATCCTTATTCTGCTGTTCAAATTTCGTCCTGCCGCCGCCATACACCGTATCCCCCATAAGCGGGTGCCCGATGCCGGCCATATGCGCGCGTATCTGATGCGTCCGGCCGGTCTCAAGCTCACACTTTACATAAGTAAATCCGGTATAACGCTCAAGCACACACCAGTGCGTCACCGCGTCGCGTGATTTTTTATCGGCGTCGCGGATGACTGCCATCCGCTTTCGGTTCCCTGGGTCGCGCCCGAGCGGGGCGTCAATCGTTCCGCTGTCCTCGCCCATACGCCCGGTCACGATAGCATGATAAACCCGGCTCATATCGTGCTGTTTGAGCTGCGCGGCGAGTCCCCGATGCGCGTCGTCGTTCTTCGCGGCGACAATCAGGCCCCCCGTATCCTTATCTATGCGGTGGACTATCCCGGGCCTCACAACGCCCCCGATTCCCGAGAGCGAGCTACCGCAGTGGTGAAGCAGGGCGTTGACGAGCGTTCCGTCTGGGTTTCCTGCCGCCGGATGAACCACCATTCCGACCGGCTTGTTTATGACTATTATATCGTCGTCCTCGTAGATGATATCGAGCGCTATATCCTCTGGCAGCGCGCGGTCGGGCACAGGCTCGGGAATTTCAACAGTCACGCCATCTCCCGCCCGCAGCTTGTAATTTTTCAGTGCGGTCTTCCCGTTTACCTTAATCGCGCCCTCTTCAATCAGCTTCACCGCCGCCGAGCGTGATAATCCCGTCTCAGCCGACGCGACATAAACGTCGAGCCGCTTCCCTTCGTCAGATGGGCTTGCTGTCAGATTTATCGTTTTCATTTTCTTTATTTTCCTGATTAACGGTTTTGCCTTCACCGGTCTTACCGGCTTCGCCTACCTTTGCCGCTTTTGCTTCCTCAACTGTCGAGATAATCAGATATAGCGCCAGCAGCCCCGTGCCGATGCATATTGCCGCGTCTGCTATATTGAACACCCATACCCAGAGGTTCGGAAAGGCGCAGAAATCAATGAAATCTATCACGTATCCGAGAAGCACGCGGTCGATCATGTTCCCGATTCCCCCGCCGATGATCAGCACGAGCGAGACGGTCAGAAGTTTATTCCCTGGTCTTTTCTTAATCATGTACCAGAGCATACCGATAATCGCCAGGGAGGAGATTGTAATGAACACCCACCGGTAATCCGAAAGCATTCCGAAAGCGGCGCCGGTGTTCTCGACATACGTAAATCTGAGTACCCCGTCGATAACCGGCAGCCCGCCCTCGGGCAGATAAGTGATTATGAGCCACTTCGTGAGCTGGTCAAGATATATTATAACGGCTATTGCAGCCAACCAAATAAGCATCGGAACCTCTTTGTTATTTTTTAAATTTTCTTGTGCCTTCCGGCACGCGCCAAGGGCTTTCCGGTCGCCCTCGGCACTGCTTCGGTTGTTTTTATTTGCCAAGGGGACTGAAGTCCCCTTGGCAATCCCCGGCGTTCCGCCTTCGTCCCCTTGTCAATCTCAAGCGTCCCCTTTTTATGCCTGTCAATCCCGGCGTTCTGTTTTCGTGCCTGTCAATCCCGGCGTCCTGTTTTCGTGCCTGTCAATCCCGGCGTTCCGTTTTCGTGCCTGTCAATCCCGGCGTTCTGTTTTCGTACCTGTCAATCCCGTCGTTCTGTTTTCGTGCCTGTCAATCCCGGCGTTACGTTTTTATGCCTGTCAATCCGGCGTTACGCTTTTATGCCTGTCAATCCGGCGTTCTGTTTTCGTACCTGTCAATCCCCTGTCGTTCTGTTTTTCTGTTTCCGTAGGGCCGATTCCATATCGTCCCGTCTCCCCGCTCTCAGCCTCACCTACTGAGGGGTGGTTTCGCACCGCGCGTTTCCTTAGCCTCCCCTAACAGGGGAGGTGGCGCCGTAGGCGACGGAGAGGTTTTCATTTCACCGCTCCCCGTCTTAGCCTCCCCTAACAGGGGAGGTGGCGCCGTAGGCGACGGAGAGGTTTTTCATCTCACCGTTCCCCGTCTCAGCCTCCCCTAACAGGGGAGGTGGCGCCGTAGGCGACGGAGAGGTTATTATTATGCTTTTTTTGTATTATTCGTCTTTTTTCCGCACCGCAGTCCCAGGACTTACAGTTCGGGCATTTCACCCATACTTTTTCGTATGTAATTCCATTCAACTCACTGTTTTCCCTGAACCTGCGCGGCATTCTCCATGAAGGATACTGCCACGCCAGCCGGTACCACTTTTGTCTGAAATTATGTCCGCACTTAAAGCATGCATACTTTTTTCCGGAATAAATAATTCCGTTGATGATTGCATCCAGTAACATGGCGGAATATAACATCATAGCCAGATTATTAAATACCGCGGAATCAAAGAACACTATGCCAAATGATACAATCGCCACTATTAAATATCCCATATAAGCCCCCTGCCCTATGCCTGAAGCATGAATCATAGGGGGACACAGTTCTCCGGGTCCCCCTTGATTTTTATTTTATTTTCCTATAACCGAAAGGCACTTCTTACAGATGAAGCCGTCCTCCGACTTCTCTCCCTCGGTCGAGTGCATCCAGCAGCGGTCGCACTTCTCGCCGTCGGCAACGCTCACTTTAACGCCGATTCCCGACATCGTCTCGGTGAGAGCCCCCTCGGGCGCTTTTGAGTGCACCAGCTCTGTCTGCGACACGATATAAACAGTGGACAGATCGTCCCTGAAGCTGTCGAGCAGCGCGTAAGTCTCGTCATTCTCAGCGTAAACAGTGACCTTGGCGTCAAGCGATTTGCCTATGAGCTTCTCTGCGCGGGCAAGCTCCAGCGCCTTCATAACGTCGTCGCGCAGCGCGAAAAGCCTGTTCCACTTCTCGTAAAGCCCTTCGAACCTGAACTCCTCCGACACCTCGGGCAGCCTGTTAAGGAATACACTTTCCTTTTTGTCGTCCGCGGTATGGGGCATTGCCTGCCAGATCTCCTCAGCGGTAAAGGAAATTATCGGAGCGATAAGGCGTGTCATCGCCGAGAGTATGATATACATTGCACTCTGGGCGCTACGGCGCTCATATCCGTCTTTCTTACCGGTGTAAACCCGGTCCTTTGTGATATCAATATAAAGCTTTGAGAGGTCAACCGTGCAGAAGTTGTTTATGGCATGATAGACCACATGGAACTCGAAGTCGTCGTAAGCACTCCGGCACTCGCCGATCAGCTCGTCGAGCCCCGAGAGAATCCACTTGTCAAGCTCGGTCATATCTGCCGGCTTCACCATATCGCTCACCGGGTTGAAGTCGCCGATGTTTGCAAGCAGTATGCGCGCGGTGTTTCTTATCTTTCTGTATGTCTCCGAGAGTTGCTTGAAGATGTTGTCCGAGACCCGCACGTCGACCCTGTAGTCGCTCGACGCGGCCCAGAGGCGCACCAGCTCTGCGCCGAACTTCTTTATCATATCGTCGGGAGCGATGACGTTTCCGATCGACTTGTGCATCGCCTTGCCCTCGCCGTCAACAGTCCAGCCGTGTGTCAGCACCGTCTTATACGGTGCCCCCTCGCCCTTCGCTCCGACCGCGGTCAGAAGCGAGGACTGGAACCATCCGCGGTACTGGTCGGCTCCCTCAAGGTACATGTCGGCTGGCCACTTTGTGTCCCGCGGCCAGGCCGGGTCATACCCGCCGTTCTCAATCACGGCGAAGTGGGTCGAGCCCGAGTCAAACCAGCCGTCAAGCGTGTCTGTCTCTTTTGTAAAGTGCGTGCCGCCGCAGTACGGGCAGACAAATCCACCCGGAAGTATATCCATAGCGTCGGTGTCGTACCAGGCGTTCGAACCCTTCGTTTCGAAGAGCTTTGAGACAGCCTCGGTGCTCTCAGGCGTGCAGACCGGCTTGCCGCACTTGTCGCAGTAGAATACAGGGATCGGAAGTCCCCAGTGCCGCTGACGCGAAATGCACCAGTCAGCGCGCTCCTTGATCATCTGGGTCATGCGCTCGATTCCCCAGGACGGCAGCCAACTCACTGCCTCGGCCGCCTTGATGGCGTCGGCCTTGAAGGCGTCAACCGAGCAGAACCACTGAGGCGTAGCTCTGAATATGATCGGTTCCTTGCATCTCCAGCAGTGCGGGTACTCGTGCTCCATCGTCTCAAAGGCAAACAGCGCGCCCGATGCCTTCATGTCGTCAAATATCGCCTTGTTTGAAGCCTCGTAGTAAAGGCCTGCAAACTTTCCTGCGTCGGCTGTCTGATACCCCTTGTCGTCCACCGGGACGATTATGTCAATGTTGTATTTTAAGCAGGTGTGGTAGTCGTCGGCACCGAATCCCGGTGCGGTGTGTACGCAGCCGGTGCCGCTGTCCATTGTGACATAGTCGGCGAGCAGCACAACGCTACGCCGGTCAAGGAAAGGATGCTGCGCCGTAACGAACTCAAGTTCCGAGCCCTTTATTGTCTTAACGACGTTATATTCTGTTATTCCGCCCGCCTTCATCGTCTTCGCGGCCAGCGCCTCGGCAACTATATAATACTCTCCGTTCGCTGAGATAACCGCATAGTTCTCGGCCGGGTTGAGGGCAATCGCAAGGTTGCCGGGCAGTGTCCAGGTCGTTGTCGTCCAGATGATAAAATATGTCTTAGACAGATCGCAGACGTCATTGAGTTTCCCCTTGTCGTCAGCTACCTTGAATTTCACGTAAATTGAAGTGCACTTGTCGGTCTGATACTCAATCTCAGCCTCAGCAAGCGCCGTCTCGTCGTGCGGGCACCAGTAAACCGGCTTCAGTCCCTTGTAGATGTAGCCGCGCTTGAACATCTCGCCAAACACCTTTACCTCGCGCGCCTCGAATTCAGGCGCCATTGTGAGGTAAGGATGCGCCCAGTCGCCGACGATTCCGAGCCGTATGAACTGCTCGCGCTGGATATTTACATAGTTCTCGGCAAACTTATGGCAGGCCGAGCGGAACTCAGGTATCGTCATCTTCTTGCGGTCAAGCTTATTCTGCTTGATGATCGCGCTCTCGATCGGCATACCGTGGTTGTCCCAGCCGGGGATGTAGGAAATCCTGTAGCCTTCCATGGCCTTGGATTTATTAATGAAATCCTTTAAGCACTTGTTGATCGCCGTTCCCATATGGATGTTTCCGTTGGAAAACGGGGGGCCGTCGTGCAGGACATACTGCGGGCACCCCTCGGCATTTTTAAACATGAGGTCATAAAGCCCTATCCCGTCCCAGTATTTGATTGTTTCGGGCTCCTTCTGCGGCAGGTTCGCGCGCATTGAGAAGGAGGTTTCGGGAAGGTTCAGTGTACTAGTGTAATCTTTCGGCATAACAATGTTGAACTCCTGTATTTTATGGATAGTCCGCATATGCGGACTCACGTGACTATATCGACATGAAAATAAATAAAAGAACCATGATCACAAGGCCGGTGAAAAAGAATGAAACGTCGAAAGGCGAATCGTCAAACAATCCGAGCTTTTCAAAAAGAAGCCGGATCGGAACTATGACAGGCTCGGTCACAGTATATATAAAATCAGACAAAATGTTGTCATCCGCTCCCGGTATCCATGAAAGAATCGCCCTCAACAGCATTGCGGACTGGAGAACTATAAGAAAAATTTTAACTATATTAAATATTACAATACAGAATCCGGGCAAATCAGACAACCCCCTGTCTTGCTTTTATTTGCTGAAGCCGAAACCGCCCGCGGTTCTGCTTGTGCCAACCCTGGCTTTATCTCCGGTTATATATTCCCCGATAACAGCACTGTCGTTAACGCCAATGCCCGCAGCCGGGCCGTCAGTTTCGTCTTTTTCCTCGTTCCCGCTGACTCCGACGCTGCAGGGGGCGACTACGAAAGTGTTCGCCGAAGCCATCTGCAGGTCTCCGCCGAGCACATGGACCGCACCAAGCAGAAAGTCAATGAGGCGCCGCGCGTTCTCGCGTGAGAGATCCTCGATATTCATAACGACTGTGCAGCCGCCGGAAATAAAATCAGCAATCTCAGGCCCGTCGTCATAGCTTTTCGGCTTAATTACGCGAAGAGACACCGCAGCTCCGCTGCCCCTCACCCCGACGCCCGGGCGCGACGCCGTCTCGGTGGTATCAACCGGCGGAATGTCGTCAAAAGTTTCACCCGTGCCAGCCAAAGCGCTGTTGTCAGCAGGCCTTGCGTTCAGTTTTTCATCTGAATATTCGTCCTTGTACTTATCGTCGTAAAGTTCGTCGTCATCATCCTTGAGCAGTTTTTTAATGAAGTTCATTTCGACCTCCTGTATTTTTAAATGCCCACCGCATTATTTTTCAAACAGTGCCCTGCCGATACGCACACATGTGGAGCCCGAGGCGACAGCCGCCGCAAAGCTCTCCGACATGCCCATGGAAATGACAGGTCTCTCTATATTATGAAGCTTTTTCTCCCAAATGTCAATAATCAATTGAACGGTTTCGCTGAAATATTTACTCCGCTCGCCGTCATTTTCACACTTCGGGGCCATCGTCATGAAGCCGCAGAGACGTATGTTCGGATAATCTTTTATTTTAAGGCAGAGTGCCTCGGCCTCCTCGGGCAGCACACCGGTCTTACTCTCCTCACGCCCCGAGTTTATCTCAACCAGCACGTCAATCACCCGGCCGACCTTCGCCGCCTGTTTGTTTATTTCGGCAGCAAGCTTCTCACTGTCGAGCGAGTGAATCATACTCACCTTGTCGGCGATGTACTTTACTTTATTTGTCTGAAGGCTCCCGATGAAGTGTATGTTAAGCCCGGTCTTATCAAGCTTTTCCCAGTGTTCGAGCAGCTGCTGCACCCTGTTTTCGCCGATGTCGCGAACGCCGCAATTCTGATGGAGGTAGTTTATCTCATCGGTTTCAGCGTACTTCACCGCTGCGACAAGTGTAATTTCTCCGGGGTCCCGCCCGGCAGAGATGGCAGCGGCCTTTATCTGTTCTCTTATTCTGGCAGTATTTCTTTCAAGATATGTAAAATCCATGATCTCCCCCAAAAATTAATTGTAAATTGGTAATACCGCTACCAATGTCCTTACCACCGCTACTCTCGCGCCCCCCCGTCTTAGCCTCCCCGTCTTAGCCTCCCCTAACAGGGGAGGTGGCGCCGTAGGCGACGGAGAGGTTTTCCCCCGTCTTAGCCTCCCCTAACAGGGGAGGTGGCGCCGTAGGCGACGGAGAGGTTTTTCCCCGTCTTAGCCTCCCCTAACAGGGGAGGTGGCGCCGTAGGCGACGGAGAGGTTTTCCCCCGTCTTAGCCTCCCCTAACAGGGGAGGTGGCGCCGTAGGCGACGGAGAGGTTTTTCCCCGTCTTAGCCTCCCCTAACAGGGGAGGTGGCGCCGTAGGCGACGGAGAGGTTTTCCCCCGTCTTAGCCTCCCCGTCCCTCAATTCAGCACCCTTCCTTCGTAAATCTTACCGTCCGACAGCGAAATGATTATATCGTCGTTCAAATTCAGATATTCCTCATAATTCTCGGCGCTCATATTTCTCTCGGCGACTACATAATACCCCTCGCCCTCGCAGAGAATATTTATTTTCCTGAACTTCACAACCGACGCCGAAAGCACGTAAACTCCCCTGACTCCGTTGATTTCATGAACTGCCGAGTCAGGCACACGGTAGCCAGTCGTCGTACTCACAAGCAGCTCTATCGGCTGAACCCGCGTATAATCAAATCCGTACGGCATAATTCCGCATGAGAAAATCAGCACCCCGTTCTCCTCACCCTCGGTGAAGGCTATCTTGTCGAGCGAAAGATCAAGTTTAAGTCCGCTGTCCTTGAATGTTGTACTGCATATCCAGGCGTCAGCCATTTTCCGGCACAGTGCGGCATCGGCCGGAACAGCAAGATACCACACATAATTATATACCATTTTTCCGACCGCGTATTTACCGTTTACCTCAGCCGGCAAAGCAGTGGCCAGATTTTTAAGACTTCCGGCCGTAAGAGAGCCGATCAGGTCGTATTTAAAAACATCCTCATACCCGTCGCAGCTATAAAAAAAGTATCCTACCTCCGGATTTTTTATGCTTTCATAAGCACCGGTATATGAATTTTCAAGTGCGGCCAGTTTGGCTTTTTCAGCGGCAAGCTCGTCGTCGAGACTGTCGTTCTTGCCGGTGATAAGGTCATATGCGTTAAGGTAAACAAGCAGTTCATCCGATTCAGATAAGGCTCCCGATAAGTTGCCGTCTGAAATTGACGCCATGATTGTGTTGTAAATGTCATTCATTGATTCCTTGGTTCCTGACACCCCCGACGCCGTCATGCGTCCGGCCTTGACGCTCCTGTCGAGCAGGTCGATGTTGTATTCGAGCTGTTGGCGTTCGGCAAGATAAGCTCTGGTGCTGCCTGTAGAATACACCCGAGCCAGCTCGGTGTTAACTGCAAGTTTTTCGCCGTCGGCCACCCGGTATACCGCCGCACCGGGATTAACACTGTATAATACCTGCTCGTCGCGGAAGATATAGCCGGTGAGTCCGGCGATCTCGTATTCGGTGGATTTGACTGCCGGCGTCGTCACCGCCCGCACGGCTGAAATGTCGAGGCTGTTGTAGAGCGTGTATGTCATAAGTATGATGACAAGGACAGCCACCCCAGCTGTCATGAGATATTTTTTTGCAAGCTGTTTAAGCTTTTTTAATATCAGTTCCCTGTACACACTTCCGCCTCGTTTCAATTCCTGAGATTTATATTCCGTTTATTGATGTGGATCGCCGCTCCCTTCCAGCGTTTCCTTAGCCTCCCCTAACAGGGGAGGTGGCGCCGTAGGCGACGGAGAGGTTTCCCACCTCTTAGCTCCCCGCCCTCAGCCTCCCCTGTTCCCTGTTACCTCATTCCATATTTCCAGCGCCTCCCCGGCTATCTCCTCCGCGCTCTTCCCGCCCCCGGCCTCAATCCACTTTACCGCCGGGTTTGCTCCGAACCAGGTCATCTGCCGTTTAGCGTAATGTCTTGTCGATATTTTCAGTTCCTCCGCGGCTTTCTCGAGTGTTACCTCACCGCGTATGAAACCGAGCAGTTCCTTGTACCCTATCGCCTGGGCCGCCGTCCTCGACTTTTCAAACACTCCCGCTTTATACAGCCGCTCTGTTTCCATGAGCAGCCCGTCAGAGAGCATTTTGTCCACCCTCGCGTCAATGCGCCGGTAAAGCTCCTCCCGGTCTGAAAAACGCAGCCCGATTATCACCGGGTCGTACGCGCTGCCCGGCAGCCGTGAGAGCCGGTCAAGTTCGCTTTTGGTTTTCCCCGTGGTCTCGAATATCTCGAGCGCCCGGATCACCCGGCGCAGATTGTTCGGGTGTATCGCCGCCGCGCTGTCGGGGTCGACAGCCTTAAGCCGGGCGTGCAGCGCTTCGTTTCCCAGCTTTTCCGCCTCGCACCGCAGCGCCTCGCGCAGCTCCATGTCGCCCTCTGTTAACTCAAAGCCACCGCCCCGCAGGAAGCTGTCAAGGTAAAGCCCCGTGCCTCCGCAGAAAACCGGGAGATTCCCCCGGGACAAAATCCCCCCGACCGCCTCGCCGGCGAGCCGCACATAGTCTGCCACCGAGAAGCTGTCCTCAGGATCCGCGACATCGATCAGGTGGTGAGGGATGTCCCGCATCTCGGCCACCGTCGGCTTCGCGGTGCCGATGTCCATGCCGCGGTAAATCTGCATCGAGTCGCAGGACACAATCTCGCCCGAAAGCCGCCCGGCAAGAGTAAGCGCCAGCGCACTTTTTCCGCCCGCTGTCGGCCCGACAACGGCAAGTATTCTGTTCTTCCGGTCTTCCGATGAACCCACTCAATTTACCCCTCAAAAAATAAATGGAATTTTTTTAGCCAATTCGCAAACAGATTGTGAATTTTCCTGTTTTGCACAATATGTCAGAGAGTCTTTTGTGCAAGTTTCACTCGATAAACATCGCGTCGCCGAACGAGAAAAATCTGTATTTCTCCCCGACGGCGGTTTTATATGCCCCGAGAATCTTCTCCCTGTCCCAGAAAGCCGAGACCAGCATGAGGAGTGTACTCTCCGGTAAATGGAAGTTTGTTATCAGCGCGTCAGTCGCCTTAAACCTGTATCCGGGATAAATAAAAATCCCCGTATCGCCAGACGCTGCATGAACAATTCCCGCATCGTCGGTCACGCTTTCAAGCGTTCTGCATGAGGTCGTGCCAACGCAGATAATCCTTCCGCCGGCTGCCCGTCTTTCGTTGATAATCCGCGCACTTTCCCCGCTCACCGAAAAAAACTCGGTGTGCATGATATGCTCGTCCACCCGGCTTTCCTTAACCGGCCTGAAGGTTCCAAGCCCCACGTGCAGCATCACCGGAACAATGGCAATCCCCTTGTCGCGTATAGCATTCAGCAGTTCGGGCGTGAAGTGAAGCCCTGCGGTCGGCGCCGCCGCCGAACCCTCCTCCCGGGCGTAAACCGTCTGGTAGCGGCTGTTGTCATCCTGTTGCGCGGTGATGTAGGGCGGCAGGGGCAAAAGTCCTATTTCGTGAAGTATCTCATACACATTTGCATATTTCCGCCTGTCGTAATCAAACCTTATCAGCCGGTTTCCTTCCTCGACGATGCCGACTATCTCGCCCTTGAGAATCCCTCCGCCGAACACCAGCTTCGCCCCGACTCTCGCCCGTTTTCCGGGCTTCACAAGCGTTTCCCAGATGTCAATTTCACGGCACCGGAGGAGCAAAAGCTCGGCTTTCGCGTCGGGCCTATCCTCTGCGTGCCCGTAAAGCCGCGCCGGAATCACCTTTGAATCATTGACGATCAGCGTGTCGCCGGGTTTTAGGTAATCTATTATATTATAAAAATGCCGGTGCTCAAGCTCTCCTGAATTCCTGTGAATCACAAGAAGGCGCGAGCCGTCCCGCTTCTCGGCCGGGTGCTGCGCGATGAGTTCTTCCGGCAGCTCATAATAAAAATCCGACGTGCGGAGCTCTGTTTTCGGCTTATCATTCAATATCGTTTCGGTCATTTATAAATCGTTTTTCCTATCTTCCAACTGTTTTTTAACTGTTAACTGTTATCTGTTATCTCTAATCTTTCCCTCAAAACCGCCGTTTTTCGCGGTCAATCGCCGTCTTTCGGGAATATAATTTATAATGACGGGCGGATTTCTTAATTATTAATTATACTACATTTAGCTAAATTATGCAAGAATTTTTTCGCCTTAAGAAAATATGCGTATGACGCACGGCGGTCAGGCCGGGACCGTCAGCGCATTCCGCAGAAAGGGCAAATACATATATAATTATGAGTAAAAATAAAAAAACGATCTTTACCGGCGCAGCCACTGCGCTGATCACCCCATTCTGGGAAGGAAGGGTGGATTTTGATTCGCTTGAAAGGATAATCGAACAGCAGCTTTCGGGCGGAATCTCGGCTCTCGTTATAGCCGGAACCACCGGCGAGGCGTCGACACTGACCTCGAAGGAACACATGGCCTTAATCCGTTTCGTCGCTGACGAAGTATACGGCCGTGTGCCGGTAATTGCCGGCTGCAGTTCAAACTGCACCGAAAGCTCGGTACGACTTGCCCTGTCGGCAGACGCGGCAGGGGCCGACGCGCTCCTCGCCGTCACCCCGTATTACAACAAAGCCACTCCTGAAGGACTTTACCAGCACTATAAAGCAATTGCCGACGCTACCCCCCTGCCCCTGATTCTTTATAATGTTCCCTCCCGCACCGGCTTAAACCTTACAACAGATGTCTGCAGCCGCCTTGCCGAGCATCCGAGAATCGCCGCCGTCAAGGAAGCGTCTGGCAATATTGCAGCCGTCGCCTCGATTCTTGCCAGGTGCGGTGACAGCCTCGATGTTTACTCCGGCAACGACGACATGACGATCCCCGTTCTCTCGCTCGGCGGAAAGGGCGTTATATCTGTCCTGTCGAACATACTTCCGGCCGAGGTGTCGGCTCTCTGCGCGCATTATGCCGCCGGGCGGAACACCGAAGCCGCCGAAGCGCAGCTTAAATACATGGACCTGATAAATGCTCTTTTCGCGCAGGTTAACCCGGTTCCGGTCAAGACAGTGATGGCTCTGATGAGTCTCTGCCGCGAGGAATTCCGCCTCCCCCTCTGCCCGCTTTCAGCCAAAGAAAAGGAAACGCTCACCGGAGTGCTTCAAAAATACGAAATAGTTAATAATACTAATTGAAATCAAAAAAACATCCCGGAAATTTCCGGGATGTTTTTATTTTATTAACAACTCGTCCAGCGCCGGCGGCACTTCCCCGTATTTATCAAGTAATTCTTTTGCCCTCTCGTGGCTGCATCCGCCGAGTTCCATAATAATCCGCGTCGCTCTCTCGAGCAGCTTTTCGTTTGACGGACGGACATTCACCATCAGGTTGCTCCGGACATATCCAAGTTTTATCATCACGCCGGTCGAGAGCATATTCAGCACCATCTTCTGCGCAGTCCCCGCTTTAAGGCGTGTCGAGCCCGAGATAACCTCGGGGCCGACGTACGGTGCGATTATCACCCGGCAGAGCGGCGCCATCAGCGAATCGGGGTTGCATGTGACCCCAAGGGGGATCGCCCCA